>Ga0209635_10001832_pt1 | contig 15969 bp, 15 predicted proteins | sample DeeMarSWOR230_32_FD_187463 | JGI IMG/M metagenome (GOLD analysis project Ga0209635, IMG submission 187463) | Marine sediment microbial communities from White Oak River estuary, North Carolina - WOR-2-30_32 (SPAdes) (version 2) | ecosystem: Environmental > Aquatic > Marine > Intertidal zone >... | reverse complement strand
ATATTTCCAAGAACATGGTGCTAAAACTTTTGTTCTTGTTGCTGATTTAGAAGCAACTGCAACTAGGGAAGTTTCTTTGAAAGAAGGTAGGAAAAGGGCTTTAGATTTTCACATCCCTGCTTACCTTGCTCTAGGTTTAGACCCGAAGAAGACCATGTTCTATTTTCAGTCAGAGAATGAAAGTGTCAAGAATCTCGCGTTCATCTTTTCAAATAAAATAACACTCAACGAATATAGAGCAATTTATGGTAACACAGATCCTCCGAGAATTATGTCTTCTATTCTTCAGGCTGGTGATATTCTGTTCCCACAATCAGAAAAGAAAATGCCAGGAGTAGTTCCAGTTGGTCCAGATCAGTCTGTTCATATACTCCTTGCTAGAGATATCGCCAATAGAACTAAATCGAAATTTGATTTTTTTCCACCATCTGGCCTCTATCACAAGTTCACTCCTTCTTTAGATGGAGATATGAAAATGAGTAAATCGAAACCACAATCTTGTATTACAATTCCTGATGATATAGATGATGCATGTAAAAAAATCAAAAAAGCTTTATCTGGAGCGAGAAAAACTTTAGCCGACCATAGAAAATATGGTGCTGTGCCTGAAAGAGACATGTCTTTCCAACTGTTGACACAACATTTCATTGAAGATGATAAGAAACTAAAAAGATTATACGATGAATACAAATCTGGAAGGATGACAACTGGTGAGATAAAAGATATCACATGCGAAGAATTGATTAGGTTCATGGAAGATTTTGAAAGGAAAATGAAGAAGGCAAAAAAGATTATACCAAAATTGAAATTTATACGTTAACTACTCATAAATTCTTTCATAAATTTTCTTTACATTTTTTAGATTTGGGATGTTCATCAAAAGAACTTTCAACCTAAACGAACTTCTAATAGTTCTATATGTTTGTCCTGCCAGAAAGCTGCCCCTGTACAAGAATTGTCTGTAACCTTCTTTTATCATCTCTATAATTCTTTTCTTTGGAACACAATCAGGATCAACATCTGGAACCAATACTTGATTTTCCCAATCATTATCTTTTAAGTATCCCTTATCCATGAGTTCTTTCCAGATAGGCATACCTGGAGTTGCTGCAAGGATATTAAATTGTGGAAAATCGATTCCAAGTTTTTGTGCAGATAGTATAGTTCTTTTTATCTCATTTTCAGACTCGGTAGGAGCACCTAAAACATAAGTTCCTATAACATCTAAACCTGCTTTTTTAGCTTTTTTAACGGCATTTATAGAATGAGAAAAAGTTACATTTTTATTGTAATACTCTAGAATCCTATCGACTGCGTTCTCTATGCCAAAATATATGACTCTGCAACCGGCCCTTTTCATCCATTTTAACATCTCGTAAGATGACTGATCAACCCTGCCTTCACAGAACCATTCTATGGTTATTTTTCTTTTTTTAATCAATCTACATATTTTAATCATTCTTTTTTCGTTCAGAGTTAAATTATCATCCACGAAAACAACTTGTTCATATCCTTGACTCTCTAGCAATTCTAACTCTTCGACGACATTTTCTGGTGATCTTGATCTCCACAATCTATCAGCAAAAGATGAGCAACAGCAGAACTTGCAAGAAAATGGACAACCTCTGGAAGATAGAATGGAGGTGAAATTCTTAGAGAATGTTATGCCATTGATTTCTGATATGTATTTCAATTTCAACAATTTTCTATCGGGAAAAGGCAATGTATCTAGGTTTCTGATTGGAGTACTATCGGGAGTTGAAATGATTTTATCATCATTCTTAAATGATATTCCATTAACACCTCTAATTTGATCTTCTTTTTCAATGGCATCTAAAAGTTGTGGAAAGGCTCGATCTCCTTCTTTTCTTATTATATAATCAACAAATGGATATTTTTCCAAAATATTTGGGGCATTAAACGTGGCATGTATCCCTCCCCAAACAATCTTAATATCTGGATTTTGATACTTGAGATATTTAGAAAGTTCTGATGCTACAGTGCCTGAACTGGTAAGAGTTGAGAGTCCGACGATTTCAGGATTTTTCCTTAATACCCACTGGGCTGTTTTTTTGAGAGAAGTATTTTCAACTCCATGATCGATAATATGTATTTCATGAGATTTGTCTTTTAGTATAGTTCCTAAGTAAAGTATTCCTAATGGAGGCCAAGCAGATTCAGCTCTTATAGGCCCAAACCTCGAACCTAAGTTCACTAAAACAATTTTCATTGAATATAATAATATTCAGAAAAATATTAACACTTTAAATTTACCTGAAAATGGGATAGTTGTCTGTATGATATGATTTATTTTTTAATAGGAAATATATTCCGCTTTTACCCGCTTCCAAAATCTCCTTTATGTAACCATTTTTCTCAAATCTTCTCATGGAAATTAAACTAAGTATTGTCTTATCCACTTTAACTCTCCCTTCTTTTTTTATTCTTTTGATAAATTCTATATCCTCGCAAGAAACAAGTTCTTCGCTGAAACCACCAGTTTTTTCAAAAAACTTTCTAGTTATCATTAAAGGTAACCCACCCATACTGAAGGCGTTTATCAAGCCCGTCAACTCTAGAAAACTCCTATAAATTCCACCCACAAGGAATGCCCGAAAATCGTTTTCTCTCGTACTCACATTTCCAATAACGGCATCGTAATTTTCATTGACCAAATATTCCAAACCTTTCTCGACCCAACTAGGCAAAAGACACGTATCTGCATCAATAAAAATAAGGATTTCGCCTCTAGCATTATTTGCGCCCAAGTTTTTGGCTTGAGGTATGTTAGCTTGCTTTCTTATTATTTTATTCGTGAATTTTCTGGCAACAGACACAGTCTTATCATTAGATGAATCGACTACTACAATTTCAATTTTTTTGTAACTCTGTTTTTTTATTGATAAAAGTACATCTCTTATGTAATTTTCCTCGTTTTTTGTAGGAATAATCACTGACACTAATGGATTGTCTCCTGACATTAATAATTTTATGAAAAGACAAGGGTTTAAATTTAACCTTTAGAACCCAAATATATTAAAAGGGGTTTTAAAATGGCTTGGAGTTTACTTTTACTTTCTTCATTGGTATTTTTTTTATTTTCGTTAATCTTTCTGATAATAGGATTGAATGCAAGAAGACCCAAATACAAGAAAGATTTTTTTCCTAAAGTCTCAGTGATATCATGGTTTTGGAAGGATGGAAACATAATAGAAAGAAAAATAAAGAATTTTTTATCCCTGAATTATCCAGGCAAGTATGAAGTAATAATCGTCGATAACGCATCGAAAGATGAGACTAAAAAAATCTGTAAAAAATATGTAAAAAGGGGGTTGATAAAGTACTTCAGAACTCCAAAAAAATATGATAGAAAGGCCTTTGGTCTGGATGAAGCTATAAAGAAGGTTGCCAAGTATGATATCATAGCAATGACTGATCCTGATGGAATCAGTAAGAAGGATTGGCTCATTAGTTTAGTTCAACCATTTAAAGATAAAAAAGTTGGAGCTGTTATCGGTTTGACTCACTGTGGAAATTTCTACAAAAATATTTTCACTAAACTCAGAGCAGTTGAGGATGAGTGGGCACTCGTTGCTGCTCCTTTGGGAACTAAATTTGAAAAGGATGTTCACTTAATCTGTGGAGCAAACTATGCTGTAAGAAGAAAGGCATTAGAATCTGTTGGATATCACGGTAAAAAAACTTTGGGCGAGGATCTTGAATTGAGCATCGATCTCCATAACAAAGGTTGGAAAGTTAAAGTTGCGGATGCTGAAGTTTGGCAAGAAGAAGTTCAAAATATTAGAGAATACATAAGACAAAGACTCAGATGGAATAACTCTCTTTTAGAAACATTCAGATATTACTCAAAGGAGATTTGGAATATATTCAAGAAAAATCCTATTGGATTATTTATTCGTTTCATTTCTTATCCAATTCAAATATTCTCTCTGTTGTCTTTGATTATTTTGTTCCTAGGATTATTCCTTTCGTTTAATGCCTTTTTTCTGGGCTTAATGTCGTTTTTAATATTGAATTTAGCAATCGTTATCAGTTTAGTTAGGTTCAAGAAAACTTATCTAATTCCGTATGTTCCTGTTTACCTAGTTACAGAGCCCTTCCTAGTGGTATATTGTCTTTTACTAATCAGATATCTAAAACTTCGTAAAAGAAGAATAGTCTGGAGAAGTTTGCACAACGGATACTACCATGCTGGATCAAGAATAACTTTTAAATGATATAACTATAACCTAGAAATAAATTTTACATTATTTCGTCATCCTTGAAGAATACTTAATTGCTATATAAGCGACTCTTCCTGATCCATTCAATTTCTTTGCAAGTTTTGAAAGTTTATTAACATTATTTTTATATTCATTCTTACTAAGCAACAGTTCAATTTTTCTCATTAAAGTTTTCGTACTCAACTTGTCGTACGTTATGTTTTCGCATAGTTTCAATTCTTTCGCCCTTCGAGCGATTGCTTCTTGTTCATACTGGTTTTTATCAGGAATGAGAATTCCTGTCTTCCCAGAGCATATTATCTCCATTGTAGTGGAGTGACCTGCTTGGGATATGATTATATCAGAAGCATTCATATACGGATAAACGTTTTTCACAAACGGAAATAGTTGTAGATTTTCATTCTTTTTTTCTTTTTTTATGAGCCTTGAGATCACAATAAAATTTATATCTTTTTTTAATTTTGCAACCTCTGAAACACAATCGATTAACGGTCTCCTATATTCATGACCACCAACCAATGTGAGAACGGTTTTTTTCTTTGTTTTAATGGCTTTTGATGTGTATAATTTTTTATTCACTATTGGTCCAACAAATGATGTTTTCTTTTTCGCTCTTTTACGTTTAGAGATAATGTGATAACAAATATCGTTAGGAGGGGGAAAATCTGAGATTAAGATCTCGTCCAACAAAAACACTCCAGTCCTTCCAATCAAATCCAAAGATGGTCTAATAAATTGATCTAATATACCATGTAAAAATCTTTTCCTTACTGTGGTCATGTTAGTCACGAATAAGACGGGTAAACCTAAATGATAACTTCCTGCCACAACCGCTGAAATCCTCCCATCGCTAATCACACAAGAAATCCTGTTTTTTCTCATTACTTCTTTTTCTTTATTAATGAGAGTCCCATATTTTGTCAAAATAATTTTCAATGTTGAAAAGAATGTTTTTCTAACATCGAATTTGCCTTCTTTTCCCTTTAATTCCCACTCTCTCGGGATTTTAATTACTCTGCATAACTTCTGACTCTTCAAGTAATCATAAGCATAACCATAAGAGCCAATAAAGACTTCACATCCTCTGTTCACCAACTCTTCTGCAACTGCTAAGGCGCGAGAAGAATGACCAAGTCCCTCTCCACAAACAGAGATGTAGATCCTGTGTTTAGACATACAATTATATGACTTTTTAAAAAAGTTAAAGTTTCTCAAAAGATTTTTGTATTTCTAATCCCAATTCTCTTTAGTGAAAACATGGAAGACAAAATCATAAAACAGCTGCATGAAAACGAAAAGAAGATTCTTAAAGCTTTGGAGAGGAAAGATCATGCAGGCGTTCAAGAACTGCAAGAGATGACTGGTTTGGTAAAGGATGCGATAGAAAAATCATCACTCTGGGCAAAAGTCAAAGGTGTCATCAGGATAAAAGAAGATGTTACTGAATACGTGGAATTGACTAAAGAAGGGTTAGAATACGTTAAAGAAGGGTTACCAGAAAGAAACCTCTTAAACCTTGTCAACGAAGGAGAAAGAAAAATAGACGATCTGAGAAAAAAAGTAAAGAGGTTTTCTGTTGGTTTAGTTTGGGTTAAGAAAAACGGCTGGGTTGAGATAAAAAATGGCCTTTTGAATATTACAGATAAAGGAAAGGAAATGTTAGACAAAAAAATTCCTGAAGAAAAAATTCTTTCTGATTTGGAATCTGGAAGAAAACTTGCGAGTAAATTGGATTCGAAGGAATTGGAAAAACTTAAAAAACGTGGTTTAGTTAGAATAAAAACGCTCAGTAAAAAAGAGGTTTCTTTGACTGATTTAGGAAGGAAGATACTACCTGAATTGGAGATAGAAAAAGAGATAGGACGGTTGACACCAAAAACGATAATATCAAAAGAGTGGAAAGAGAAAAAACTGAGACCTTATGATATCAAACTCCCAGGCCCAACAATATATCCTGGAAAAAAACATTACATGACTCAGATGATAGAATACATCCGTCAAATCTGGTTGGAGATGGGTTTTAAAGAGATGACTGGTCCTATCCTTGAAGTTTCATTCTGGAATTTCGACGCTCTTTATCAACCACAAGATCATCCGGCTAGGGATCTGGCTGACACATTCTATATAAAAAATCCTGAGAAGGGTAAGTTACCTGGAGAGGATATAGTAAAAGCGGTTAAAGAAACGCACGAATACGGATGGACTTGTAATTCAATTGGTTGGCAATACAAATGGGATCCTGAGTTTGCGAAGAAATGTATTTTAAGAACTCATACAACTTCTTTGTCTGCCAGGACTCTTTCTATTTTAAGGAATTCCGAGTTGCCGGCGAAATTTTTCTCTGTTGGAAGATGCTTCAGGAATGAAACTTTGGATTGGAAACATTTAGCTGAATTCTATCAAACTGATGGTATCGTGGTTGGAGAAGGGGTTACATTTCGTCACTTGTTGGGATACTTAAAAAGATTCTTCACAAAATTGGGTTTTCCAAAAGCAAGGTTCAGACCTTCCTACTTCCCTTACACCGAGATGTCTATTGAAATTGAAGTTTTCCATCCAGTTCACAAACAATGGTCAGAATTGGGTGGAGCAGGAATGTTCAGGTCAGAAGTCGTTAAACCTCTTTTAGGGAAAGATGTTCCTGTCTTAGCATGGGGTCCAGGATTTGGGAGAGCGGTGATGATGAATTATAACATCAAAGACATTCGTGAACTTTACTGGAATGATTTGAAACAATTGAGAGAAGCTAAGTTATGGGTTAAATAGGTCTGAACTTTAAGCCATAGTTTATTATTCCTTCTTTCCCATCCGTATAAATCCTTCTGAAGCATGCCTCAACTCTTCTTCCAATCTTCAAATCCTTTTCTTTCCAATCAACTATTTGTGAAGTTAACTTAGGTCCATCATCCAATTGTATTATCGCAACTGGATAAGGCGCTTCTTTCTCAAAACCTGATGGAGCTGAACGAACTATTGAGAAAGTCAAAATCTTTCCAGTCTTCTTCAATTTTATATCTTCCAACTTACCTTCTTTTCTACAAACAGGACATAAATACTTGGGTGGGTAGAATACATTACCGCAAGTAGTACACTTAGTTCCGATCAATTGATATCTGGTTTTAATCAAACGCCAGAACAATGGAACACTAGATTCATGACCCATAATATCACCTCGAAAATATATGAACGACAGCAGTAGCACCAGAACCTCCTACATTTTGTGTTAAACCAATTTTAGCATCTTTAATCTGTCTCTTATCAGCCTTTCCTCTTAGTTGTAAAACTATTTCAACTGCCTGCTTGATGCCTGTCGCACCGACAGGATGCCCAACTGCCTTTAAACCACCAGAAGTGTTAACAGGAATTCTTCCTCCTATTTCTGTTTCCTTTTCATCCAACAACTTTCCGCCCTCACCTTTTTTACAAAAACCTAAATCTTCTGTAGCCACGATTTCAGCTATAGTAAAACAATCATGAACTTCCGCCAAATCAACATCTTTTACAGTTATACCAGCTTGTTTATATGCTCCTTGAGCAGCCTTAACAGTTGCATCTAAAGTTGTTAAAGATCTTCTGTCGTGCAAAGCAAGTGTATCCGAAGCTTGACCAGAACCTACTATATATATAGGGTCATCAACGTACTTCTTGGCCAATTCGGCTTTACACAAGATTAACGCAGCAGCACCGTCAGTTATCGGTGAACAGTCAAAAAGAGTTAAAGGGTCGGATACCATCGTTGATTTTAAAACATCATCAACTGTTATCTCTTTCTTAAATTGAGCGATGGGATTCAAAGATCCGTTATGATGATTCTTGACAGCAACTTTAGCCATTTGTTCTCTTGTCGTCCCGAATTCAAACATGTGTCTTCTCGCAATCATAGCATAAAGACTTGGGAATGTTACTCCATAGTAAGCTTCCCATTCTTGGTCAGCTGCTCCCATCAGTGATGATGTCACTCCATCAGTCATCAAATCAGTCATCTTCTCTGCTCCACCAACCAAAATAATATCATGCTGATCTGATAAGATTGAGAACAAACCTTGTCTCAATGCTAAACCTCCTGAAGCACAAGCACCCTCAACACGAATGGCAGGAATCGATAGACCAAGTTCTCCTGAGACTAAAGCAGCAACATGCTCTTGTCCAACAAACCTACCGGCAGACATGTTTCCGAGATAAACTGCATCCAAATCCCTTCCTCTAATACCAGCATCTATTATCGCTTTAGTCCCTGCTTCTATTGCCAACTGTCTCAAATTCTTGTCCCAGTTTTCCCCAAATTCTGTTGTTCCTATTCCAATAATGGCTACCTTCATATGCCTCTCCTCAATCTTGTGTATTGTGCATACGTAACGTATTCTTTGTTATCAATATAATCCTGAATCTTCTTAACTTTCTTTCTCTTCTCTTCAATCAATTCTGTAATTTTTATACTGAAGGAATCACTACCCGCTCCCGAACCATAAGAAGTTATCAGTATTCTTTGTCCGGGTTTAGTCACATCCAGAGTTGCAGCCAAACCAAGCAATGATGAACCCGAATAAGTGTTACCAATCTTTGAAACGACAAAACCTGGTTCAAGTTTCTTTGGATCGAAGCCGAGCATCTTCGCAGCTTTTATCGGGAACTTACCGTTTGGCATGTGGAAGACAATGTAATCAAAATCAGAAGTTTTGAAACCGAGTTTATTCATCAATCCTTGAGTCGCAGATACAGTATGTTTGAAATATGCTGGAATGCCTGTGAATCTTCCACCATGGCTTGGGTATTCGATAGTGTCCCTCCTCCAGAAGTCAGGTGTATCAGAAGAACAAGAATAAGTGCCTTCTATTTCTGCAACAATACCATTCTTTCCTATGATAAATGCTGCGCCTCCTGCTGCTGCTGTGTACTCAAGAGCATCTCCAGGTTTGCTCTGAGCAGTATCTGATCCTATAGCTAAACCGAACTTGATATAACCTCCTTGAATAAGACCCATAACCATTTGAATGCCTGCTGTTCCAGCTTTACAGGCGAATTCTGTATCTGCTGCAGTAAATTCTGTGCCGCAGCCAATAGCTTCTCCGACTATTGTTGAGGTTGGTTTAACAGCATAAGGATGGGATTCTGAACCGATGTAGATTGCACCTATATCTTTAGGGTCTATACCAGCCATTTTCAAGGCATTTAAAGCGGCTTCTGTTGAGATTGTTGCTGTGTCTTCGTCTATTGAAGGAACAGATTTTTCCTCTATATTTAACCCATTCTTGATTGAATTAACATTACTACTCCAGACTGCCGCTATCTCTTCTACCTTAATCCTAAATGTTGGGACATATCCACCGTATCCTACGATACCTATCATACTCTTTTCACTATAACGTTAAAGTTTTAAATGCTTTTATATGGAGGTAAAAAGAAGGGGTTTTAAATTATTTACAAAATAGTCCTTAAATTGACCCCACTCTTCTCAAGATTATCCAATTCTTTCCAGCTGACATTAATGTGATCTTGAATAATTTTTATCTCTTTTTCTTTCAAGTGCTTGAACCTCTTTTGCATCTTCAGGTATTCATCAACAGGTTTTAACTCAGGATTCATCGTCTTCTTAAACTTCCCATCTTCTATCTCATAAAGGATCCACATTCCGGTTTGTACAGCCAATCTAGCCACTTCAATAGTCTTGGAAGAATCAAATCCCCAACCTGTTGGACATGGTGTATGGATGTGAATATATTTCGCACCTTTAATTGTCATCGCTTTCTTAATTTTTGTCTGGAAATCTTGTGGGTATGCTATACTTGCTGATGCGACATATTTAGAACCATGTGCTACAGCAATCATAGGAAGATTCTTCTTCCATTGTTTTTTGCCAATCGATACTAAACCTGCTGGAGTAGTCGTTGTGCTTGCTCCGAATGGAGTCGCACCAGATCTTTGAATGCCTGTATTTGAATAAGCCTCGTTATCATAAGTTATTATCATGATGTCATCGTCTCTTTCTAGTGCTCCACTCACTGCACCGAAACCAATATCAACCATCCCTCCATCTCCACCAAAGGCAATGACTTCTGTATGATCGTTCCCTTGTGCTTCTAATGCGACTTTAACACCAGCAGCAACAGAAGCGGCATTCTCAAAAACAACATGAATCCAAGGAACTTTCCAAGCTGTAAGTGGATATTGAGAAGAGGTAACTTCCAAACAACCAGTTGGTTCACAGATGATAACATCTTTACCAGTCGCTTTCAAAAGATACCTGGCCGCCAGAATAGAACCGCAACCTGCACAAGTCCTATGACCCGGTGATAATAAATCTTCGGTTACATTAACCATTTCACTTCACCGTCATTCATCTTCTTTGATTGTTCTACAGTTTTTTCAATATCTTTGCTTCTAATGTCTACACCACCCAAACCAGCTACGAACCCAACTACTTGAGGTCTTTTTTTCAGAGAATACAGAATATCGCGAATCTCGGAAAAAACACTGCCAGATCCAAGGCCCAGTGAAATATCTTTTTCGACAATGAGAACCATTTTCTTATCTTTCAAAGCTTTAATTAAATCTTCTTTAGGGAATGGACGATAACATCTTATCTTGACTAGACCAACATCCTTTCTTTTATCAACAACTTCTCTTATAGTTCCGACTACAGAACCCATCGAGAGTATTGCAAAATCTTTGTCATTCTTATATTCTTCAATCAAACCATTACCATATTTTCTCTTGAATTTTCTACCAAACTCTTCATTGACTTCTGAAACAATCTTTCTTGAACTGTCAATCGCTGATGATAATTCCTTTCTCAACTTGAAGTATGGTTCTGGATAGGCAAAAGGCCCTATAGTCATCGGTCTTTTAGGATCGAGAATAGCATGAGTCGGGTTATAACCAGGTAAGAATTCTCGAACCTCTCTCTCTCCAGGAAGGTCAACAGGTTCCATTGTGTGTGTTAAAATGAATCCATCCATACAAACCATTATAGGCAACAAAACTTTGTTATCCTCAGCAATTCTATAAGCCTGAATTAAAGTATCGGATGCTTCTTGAACAGTTTCAACATAGAGTTGTATCCAACCTGAATCTCTTTCTGATATTGAATCTTGTTGATCGTTCCAGATGTTTATAGGTGCGGATAAAGCTCTGTTTGCAACTACCATAACTAGAGGCAGCCTCATTCCAGCGGTTGCGAATAAAACTTCATGCATCAATGCCAAACCTTGTGAAGATGTTGCAGTGAATGTTCTGGAACCAGCTGCACATGCTCCTGCGACACTGGATATCGCTGAAAACTCCGATTCAACTTCCATGAACTTTGACTTCAATTTTCCATCCGCAACTAATTTGGCCAAACCCTCGACTATATGTGTTTGAGGAGTGATAGGATAAGCACTAATCACATGTGGCTTGCAAAGCACAACTGTTTTTGCTATGACTTCACTACCTTCCATAAAAACTCTAGTCATTTACTTAACCTCTTTTTCACTCTTTATAGCCTTTACAGGGCATTCGTTCACACAGATCAAACAGCCCTTACAGTAATCATAATCTATAACTGCTTTTCCGTTTTTTATCTCGATGCATCCTTCGGGACAGAACTGAACACAAATGCCACAACCTTTACAATTAATAGTAACCACAGGTCTAAAAGTCCTCCATGATCCAGTTTTCACTTCTTTTGAACTGCCTGGTCTCTTTATAACTCCGCCAGGTTCCAATTTATCCTCTGATTTTTTCATAAGTTTCTTTCACCGCTTTAATGTTATTTTCCGCGATTTTTTCAGGGAACTTTTCCTTTATGGCTTCGACTACAGAATTTATGTTAACAATTTCAATTGCGCCGACCAACGCCCCGATCATAGGGGTGTTGACAAAGGGTTTACCTATTATTCTTAAAGCAATCTCAGTGGCATCAACTATCCTAACTTTGGCCTTAGTTTTCAAGTCAACATTCTTATTAGTGTTGATGATTATCATCCCGTTATCCTTCAGACCTTCAGTGACATCTATTACGCCCATTAAAGTTGGGTCCAAAACAACGACATAATCTGGATTATAGATCTGTTCTCTAGTCCTGATGAATTTATCATCTATTCTCGTGAAAGCAACGACCGGTGCACCTCTTCTCTCAGTTCCGAAGAAAGGAAATGCTTGAGAATATTTTCCGTCTTTAAAAGCAGCCATAGCCAGAATTTCCGCACTAGTAACTACGCCCTGCCCACCCCTTCCATGGAATCTGATTTCCCTCATTACAACATCATGTTGAATTCTGTTTTTAAAAGTTTTTGTATATGGGAAAAACTTAAATTATTTATATTAGCAAAAGATTCATTATACGGGATGCGTTTGACAAGAGTTATAGGGATTGTTTCTGGGAAGGGTGGTGTAGGAAAAACCACGTTTTCAATAAACCTAGGAATAGCCTTGGGTAATTTAGGAAAGAGGGCGTTAGTTGTCGATTGTAATGTAACCACGCCACACTTGGCCTATTATCTTGGGGCAGAAAACTACTCTGTAACCCTAAACGATATCTTCAGAGAAGAAGTTGATGTTAAATTCGCTCCTCTCTGCCGTGAGGGTGTAATGTTCATTCCCGCATCCGAAGATTTAAGGGATATAATCAACCTTGACATCGGTAACTTGAGAAAAAACATAACCAAATTAGTAAACAATGGTATTTACGACTTCATCATATTGGATTCTGCTCCTGGTCTTGGAAGAGAGGCCTTATCTGTTCTTCATGCATGCGATGAAATAATATTCGTGACGACACCGACTATACCAACTTTAACTGATGTAACAAGGTGTGCTCAAGTCGCGAGTAGAATGGGACATAGAAAATTTAACATAGTCTTGAACATGGTTAGGAACAAGAGCTATGAACTTAAAGCATTGCAAGCAAGAAGTTTCTTCAGAACACCCATACTGGGTTCGATACCCTTTGATGAAAATGTTATGGACAGCACATCCCTAGGAATACCAATGATGTGGTATAAATGCAAATCTAAAGTATCAGACAATTACAGGGAAGTAGCTGCTAACTTGGCTGGTGTTAAGTATAAAAACCCTTCTTTTTTCCAAAAAATTTCTAGAAAACTGAAAAGACTTATTATAAAGGCTTAATATTCTACCTTAAATTTTTTAATTTGTGTTTATGATAGGTATTATAAGATAGATTAATGTTTAAGGATTGATGCCGAGGTCGCATAACCTGGTAGTGCGCAGATAGAAAGCGTAAGACTGGAGTCCCTTGCTAGGAATCCTGTGTCCCTTTAGGGACTTCTGGGTTCAAATCCCAGCCTCGGCGTATAACTTTTATAAACCGATTTCACTAATTTAATATTGATTAACATGGTGGGAATGGAAGAACTACTTTCAATGATTGGTCTAGGGACGTTAGGCGAATACACTTTTAACATAATAGCAGCATTGATAGTATTAGTTATCGGTTGGATAATAGGTAAGATATTAGGAAAGGTCACGAAAAGTATATTGAAAAAACTTAATGCAGATAAATATTTCAAGTTTGGTCGAGGTTTTGAAGTTAGTAAATTATTCCCGTTGATTGTATCATGGATCATTTATCTTTGGTTCATAAGATCTGCAGTTGGTATTCTGGGAGTCCCAGAATTGACTATGTTTTTTGTCGAATTGCTCGTGTTTCTACCAAAACTATTGGAAGCTATGATAGTAATCCTAGTTGGTTATCTCTTAGCAAAGTACGTGCAAGGTCAAGTGATAGCAACTAAAGCAGAATACTCAGAATTCATCGGAAGAGTTATATTCTTCTTCACGATAATCATTGCAATCGACTTAGCGCTACCATTGGTTGGAATAAGGACTGAAGTAATCGATGGGATAATACTGATACTATTTGCATCAGTGGGTCTTGGAATTGCAATAGCTCTAGGTTTAGGATTGAAAGATACAGTTGCCAAAGTAGCTAAAAAATATGCGAAAAAATTATAGAAATTTATCCTAAAGACCAGAAATTTTTCCATAGTATTAAGTAGTTTCTAGAGTTACGGATCCCAGACTCCTTGATAACTTATCTAAAACACCCCTCATGTAATAGTTTTTTTCCTCATTCCATATACCATTCGACTTCATTTCCTCGGCTAGCTCTTTTATTTCAATGAGATAATCCTTAATTTTCTCGGGTTTTTTGATATAGAGGAGGACATTCATTATTTGGAAAAACCTGAGTGAAAGCATAACATTTCTTAGGTCTTGATTTTCTGATTCAGCACCACCTGTTCGGATGCGTTGAAGAATATTGTTGATAACAGTATTTTGACTATCCACGACAGATCTAAGTTTTGAAAATTGAGAATAAACCTGAGAAAGATCTGATCCAGGGGGGATTCTTTGGACAACTGGGGATGGTTTAACTACTGGGATTTTTCCTGTTGGGATTGGAACTCTAACTTGCAAAGATTTCTTCAGTTTATCCACTTCTTTCTCGACATCTTTTTTGAATTCATTCAAATCTTTTTTCTCCATGAATCTGCTCAGTCTCACACTAATTTCATCCAACATCTTAGTCATCTCTATCGTCAACTCATCCAGTTTTTCTATTTTCTCTCTCTGGCCCTCTAGTTCACTTACTTTTTCATTCAATTCAGAGAATATGTTTTCAACCTTTGAAGCGATCATATCAGCATGATTCTTAACTTCTTCTATCTTTGAAATTCTTCTGTCCATATCGTAGGAAATATTCATTAAATTCTCGAAACTTTTTATCTTTTCCATCAATTTTCTATACTTCTTATTCTCTTCACCGAGAGCCTTAATCAGGTTTTCAATTTTTTCGATTTTAACTTTATTTTCCAGGATTTTATTCTCTTTTTTATCAAACTCGCCCTTTATTCTCCCTGGCTCTAAATCACTAACATTATCTTTAATTTTTTCGAACTCAGTAGAAATTTTATCGAAGGATCGCTCTCTATCCAATATCATCGTCCTTAACTCACCTATTTCTTCAGCAAGTTGTGTGACTCTCTCATTCATATCGTTTCTGAAACGGTCTATTATATCCAATTTACCGTCCATCTTTTCTATTCTAAGGATAAGGTCATATAATCCCACTTCACCTTCTTCTTTAGGATAGATGATATGTTTGAATGTTTCTCCCTCTTCTTTTACTAATCTCTCGGGTATATCTTTCGTTACGCCATATTTTTCCTTTAACTTTTCCTCTTCTGTCTTTTCTTCAGGCTCAACTTTACTTTCTGTCTTCTTTGGAACTTTTTTTTCTTTGGGTTCAGTATCAGTTTTTTTCTTTAATCCAAAAATTATCATCACCCTTCACTTAAATGTTTGTTCAGCGAATCGATATATATTTTTGCCATCCTAAATCTTCCTTTCTTGAGCTTATCTTTTGCCAGTTTTAATTCAGTTTCTAATTCGAACACGTCTTTGCCTGTTCTCTCTATACTCCCAATCTTCGATTCTATAATTCTGAGTAAGTCTGCATATTCTCTATAGGTATTCATATCGGCATCAGGGATTTTATGTGGCGAATGTACTGTTGGCCTAAAGGAAACGAACCATGGTCTCCCTTCGTTGTACTTCGGATTCTGCATCATACCGATTCCCACTTCTTGTCTTGTGACTCTTTTCGCGTATTCAAAACCATACTTGGTTTCCACCCTCTTCAAATCTCCTAGAGATTTTGTATGCAATTGAACTTCTGTGAGGACATTACACTTTATTGCTTCTTTGAAATCAGATAAAACCT
>Ga0209635_10001828_pt1 | contig 15986 bp, 15 predicted proteins | sample DeeMarSWOR230_32_FD_187463 | JGI IMG/M metagenome (GOLD analysis project Ga0209635, IMG submission 187463) | Marine sediment microbial communities from White Oak River estuary, North Carolina - WOR-2-30_32 (SPAdes) (version 2) | ecosystem: Environmental > Aquatic > Marine > Intertidal zone >... | reverse complement strand
TAGCAGTTCTTCAGCCTTTTTTAGCAGTTCTCCAGCTAGAACCACCGCAGTTGTTGTTCCATCTCCTACCATGTCGTCTTGGGTTTTGGCGACTTCAACGATCATCTTTGCTGCTGGATGTTGAACATCTATCTCGTCAAGTATTGATGCCCCGTCGTTGGTGATGGTTATGTCGCCTAAGCTGTCCACAAGCATTTTGTCCATGCCGCGTGGTCCAAGAGTAGATCTTATTGCTTCAGCGATGACCTTTGCAGCCATAATATTGTTTCTCTGCGCCTCTTTTCCCCTACTTCGCGAAGTTCCCTCTTTTAATATGAGTACTGGTTGACCGCTTTGGGTTTGCGTTAAATACGCCACATTATTCCCCCCTCATCTTTTAAGTAATCAAGCATGATGAAGATGCTGGTCCTATTTATACTCTTTTCAGCAACCGCTTGAGCTTGGAAGTTTCTTCTATATGGTTTTTTATTTTCCTGAAATAACCACTTTGGCACTTTAGGAGACACTACAAGAAACGTTATGCGCGCCCAATGACTAATGGGTCTATCTAGCAGATTTCATAAAATATGTATACTTCTAGGCTTAATATAAGGAGCTCTCAATATTTTCTCTAAATTTTCTAACTTAATCACTCCCATTCTAACAACACCCTCTTTAAATTCAACATAACCGTTGCTTAAGGCTCTTAATTCCGCTATATGAGTACTATCTTCCAAAGGGAATGTCAATCCAAAATACTTTCCTTTACCCAAGTCATATCCTATAACTAAATAAAGTAATAGAGAATAACTTTCTGGGTTTAAATTTGGAACTCTTTTTAAAATACTCTTGTTAGGTGTATGAAGTGTTTGAAATATAGTGTCCTTAATATTGGTCGTTTCTGTCATAGACAATCTAATTAACTCTAAAAGAATTTAAACTTTTGACAGGTGTTATTGCTTGAAGAAACTACGTTAGACAGCTGAGAAAGTATGCAATGCATGCATGTTTTTGGGATTAAGGTCCTATTTGACTATTTCTGCGTTTGCGTTCTTAATGCCTATCCCCGTGATCTTTATTCTCACATGGTCTCGAGGCTTTGCGTTGGCAACGTATATTACGAATCCCTGGATTCTGGCTACACCTTCTCCTTGGCGGCTCGTTTCCGTTATGTCCACCTCGTATTCCTTTCCCGTCTCAACTGGGCAGCGCTTAAAGCCTTTGCCATGACCACGTCTTCTCTCATGACTATAACTACTTCTTCTCGAATAACTCATAAGGCATCTTCCTCTTTCTACATTTGTGATGATAATGCTCACTTTAAGGCTTAAGTGTTCTGCATTTTATGCTAATTCTTTTGTAGGCTTTAACGCGCGCAGCCACGCAATAAGTTCATGCGAACCAAAATGCATGCATGTAAGGCTTTAAGGTCAAGTTTCCGTACGTGTCAAGCTATAAGCGTATTTTTCCGAAATTCGCTTCAGAACGTCTTCTTCTGGTACGCTTTCTTCCAGTAGGCGTAAGACTTCTCTTTCAATGGTTTTTCGCAGGCGCTCCGTGACTGGCCTCGCTAGGCGAGCAGCTCTTTCCCTAGCTTCAGCTTCAACAAGAAATTCGGGAGGAACGTTTTCTCGAAGTCCCTTTTCTATCAACTTCAAAAGGGTTCTGGGTTTGATTGCCTCAACTTCCCAGCAACGATTCCCATACTTTTTAATATGCATGCATGACGTAAAATTAAGAATTATATAGAGCACATGCTTAGGTCTGATAGATGTTTTGATCCGCGTAGACTTCGATCCCTGTTTCTCCTATTTTGTAAGGTCTTGGAACAGAATCAACTTCGGTACCACGCATTTTCAGAATTCTAACAGCACGCTCTCCTGTTCTAAGTGTCTGTAGATCTATAACACCTTGAGACAGGTACTCTTCCGGCTGCACCTCTCTTATTTCGCCTATTGATATAGCCTCACTTGTAATGAGGCAAGTGGCGCCTATGCCATTCAAAGCCTCCATGATATCTAGTATTGCCTGTCTCTTCTCCCATGCCTCTGGAAAACGGAATGTAAGACCAGAGACTGAGTCGAGTACAACTCGTTGAGCCCCGATATCGCCAATAAATTTGTCGATACTGCGCCCTCCTTCAAACGTCTTGAAGATATTATCTATTAATCGTGCGCGTGCAAGTTCTTTTCCACTCACTTGTAATCCGCCGACCTGTCTGGGCTGGAACGCTTGGGCTGGAATACGTCTTACATCGGATGCATCTATGAAAGTGAATTTTCCCTCTTGCATCAATTCTTTGAAGTCCCAACCGAAGGTTAGCATCTCTTCTACAAAGTGGTTCTTGGTCTCATCTAGACTAATGAAGACTGTCTTAACTCCGTCTTTGGTAGCGCCGTAGTGTAAGAATTGTGAGCAGAAAATTGTTTTCCCAGTTCCTGGTCCACCTGTTATTAAAGTCATCCTTCCTTCTGGAAAGCCACCTTGTAGCATCGTGTCAAGGCCTGTTATGCCAGTGTTAACTTTTCTAATAACCATTTTCACCATCAACCAATATTTTAATGTCGACATAAATATCAAAGGCAGTATATAATTTCTTCGTACTATTTTGTGGCTAACGGACAACATTACATTATAGCTTGGTTGATGTTACAATTAACATAAAACTTCTCGCGGCAGATCTGCACCTACAAGGTTCCATGCAATCTATAGCGTTCTACGAACATCACTTTCCAAGTTTTTCTTTTTTGATGGGCAGCTCGTTTTCTAGATATATTTGGTTGTACATTCTATTGATTTTGAGGAATTTTTGTGAGCCTTTTTCGGTTGTTTTGTCTTTTAGGGCGATTTCTCCTTCGAAGAGGCCTAGGATTGCTTGTACGTCCTGTGGGGGATGCATTAGAGGATTCATCACCGCCAACGTAGTGAATCCTCTTGCTCTCAACTCGGTGACAAGCTCAGTTAACCATCTTCTCGTTTGAACTGCTTGATGCTGTAGCAAAACATCTGATACTATTTCAATACAAACCCTTTTGGCGATATCTTGCGGTTCCCCTAGTTGCTGAAGTGCTTTTGTTATGGCAATGCTAATGTCAGTTAATATTTCAACGCCTTTGAGTTTGAATATGTTCGGTGAGTCTTTGATTGTTTTGTCTGTTTGGGGATTACATATGAAAAGGTATAAGTCTTTTTGATGTTCCTCCGCATGATGTATGAACTCGTTTTGTTTAACAGTAAGGTAAAAAACGATTTCACCTTTCTCCGCTCCTACCTTAAGAAATCTTTTGATGAGTAGGTCTCTTTCATCGCAGAACGGTGAGGTCAAGATGACTGAATAGGTTTCAGGTATCCCGCCAATCAGCAATTTATCCAGCTCTTCGCATCCCGTGGCAACCCGACTTGGAAAGGCTTCTGAAAGTTCAATAGTCACAGGTTCTGGTTCGTACAACAGTTGATGCCCTTTTTCATCAACGTACTTGATCTTAGGTTTGACCTCGACCGAGCTTTCATCGAACGATCTAAATACTAGTTTGATCTCTTCGGTCTTCAAAGGGTCAAGTCGTTTTCCCCTTAAGTTGAAACGCGAATCTTCAACGTGACAATAGTCCGGTTTTGCAGCTAGTTCGAAGCCTACAGGAAGGGCTTCATCGATGTGGGTGAGCAAGACTGCTTCTTTTCCCACATTTGCTACATGTATTTCTACGGTAAATTCTTCTCCGGTTTTGACCTTTTGGATTTGAGGGGCTAAGGTGGCCTGAATGTTTGCACGTTCAAAACTTTCTAAACCCACGGCTTTTTCTTCTCTGGGGGTTAATGTAACGAAGCTTTCGGTTGACGAGACGATTGTTGGAGCATGTAAAATGTCGCTTAACATATCCGCTAGTTCTTTTTCCTCTCGAACCCTTGCTAGAATTTTTTGAGCCTGTTCGATCTTTTCTGGATGCTTTGCCTTAACGAAGGATTCAACAGAGAATTGTAAGACCTTTTCGGCCATCATGTAGTATTTTGCTTTTTTCTCCGGGTCTATCTCCTCCTTAGCAGTTTCCATAAAAATGTAGGCGTCGAAAAGGCGTTGTGTGCCATTGGCGTATTCCGCTGCTGTCTGGAAACCCGATTTAATATAATAACTCGTGGCGATTTCCATGTATTTCTTGGCAGTCGAAAGGATTTTCATGTCTCTCGTGATTTCGAATTCTGTTCCAGCCTCCAATGCCTTGCAGAATTTGCTATGAGCCAAAGCGAGTAAGCCTGATGCTTGATTAAGAGTCTGCTCCTTAGCTTTTTCGAAGAGTTCTCCAGCCTCTCCGTACAAGCTTGGTGAAGACTTTGCCTCTGCCAGCAACATTTTCTGCCAAGCTTTGCAGAGATAGATTATAGGTTGCAGTTCTCGACGGTTTTGCTCGGACACTGACTCTACAAGAGTATGGAATAATTTAGCTGCTGCTCCATATTTTTCAGCTCCAGCGACGTGTTCGCCCTGCCTGTCAAAGATTTTCGCTTCTTCTATAGCGATTCTTCCAAAACAGTATTCCACCCTCATATCAGAAGCTTCGATTAACCTCTCAACCAAGTATTTTTCGCTTGTATCCCCAATTTCGTCAGCGGCAATTCCTAGCGAGTCCTTCGTTTCACGGAAGAGCTCGACTGCATTATTGAACGCTTCAATAGACTTTGAGCTTCTGTCATCTCTGCTAAGTGACTCTGCCTTCTCCAGAAGCGACCAAGCTAGGAAGTTTGAAGAAAGGTAGCTCCACAGTTTCGTTTGTTTAAGGAGGCTTGCTGTCTTTCTATAGTGTTTCATCGCACTGGCATATCGTCCCTTGCCGTGAGCGAATTTGGCTTTCTCGATTTCGCTCCATGCTTTCATGTACAAAGCATAGTCAATGAAAAATTTCGAGAAACTTTGCATTCTCTGAGCCGTGGCCTCATACTCCTTGTGTGCTTTGTCATAGTGTCTTGCAGCCTTTTCCCCCTCTCCTAGCTGTCCTTGGTTTCTCGCTATTTTCCAGTAGGACTCAGCAACACGGCTTATCAACTCAACTTCCTTAAATCGCTTTGCTGCATCGCTGTAGACCCCATTGGCTTTATGCAGGATTTTCTGGTCTTCGGTTAATAGATAAAAATCTTCCAATATTTTGCCAAACGAATCCTCAAACTCAGCAACAAAGCTTATGAGGGATGGGGTAGGGCGAGAAACAATCCATTTTTTACAATTTAACACGCCATCATCCATATCTGCGATAGCTTGCTCCAAAAGTGTTCTCTTTTTGTCTTTATCAACTTCTAATTTCGCTAGCTCTGCTTCTAATTGTGCTGTATAGACTTTGCCTACGCCAAGAATCCATTCCATAGATGGAAAGGCTCTTTCAACGATGTTGTTGTACTCTTTCCGGCAATCTAACGCTTCTTTCAGCAGTTTTATTTTGTCGTCAGCGCTTGTTTCCAGGTTAGCATAGAAATGTAATGCTTTGCTCAAAGTGTGGAGAGTGGAGCCTATAGCGTCTGGAGTTCCAGAACGGACTGCGTATTCTAACCCCTTCCGTCCAACCTCCACTGCCTTTTTTGATAACGCTAATTTTTCTGATGGACTGGTTGATTCACAGGCAAGAGAAAAGTAGCTTTGTCCATAGAACAGATAGGTTTCCGCGATAAGGGAGTCCTGAGCAACCAATTTGAGAAAGCGTTCAGCGTCTTCGGCATATTTAATGATTTCTTGGCATCTTTCCTTCCTTTTATCAGGATTTGCTTCTTTAGAGATCGCCCAATCTGTGACAAATGCAAGAATGTAAGAAGCAACCCCTTTTAGATAATTATCGTTTACGACGATTCCCTGCTGTAACATTTCTTTGGCATAATCCAGCGAGGATTCAATTTTTTCTGTAAAGAAAAGTGTGCAAAAAGCTGCTGCCCAGCATGACATTGCAGCATAATAAGGAGCATCAACCTCTTTGGAAAGCGCTATTGCCTTCTCTGAGTAGCTTAAGCTTGTGTCAGCCAGTCTCTTCCTCTTCTCTTCTTGTTCACTTATATTTGCAGCATACCAGCTTTGAAGACTTGCTATGGAATAAGCTTGAAGGAGCTCGCTCTTGTCGTCGAGCTTCGACAGAATAGGCATGGCCTCACTGCTCAGCTGCATTCCCTCTTGAGCGATAATTCGCTTTTCCTCGTGGGTCGAAGCAACGTATAGGCGTTCGAAAAGACACAATAATAGGAGGTTACTTGTCTTTCCATAATTCATTTCGTCTCTTGCTTTTTTAAACGCCTGTAACGCTTTACCTCCGAATGCGCGACATTCATCAAGCATCTTTGCCTTCTCTGAGGGAGTGGATGCCAGCCAAGAACGCGCATATTCCGCGAAAGCATTGCATTGCGTACTTTTTCCCGCATTTATCGCGTTGTTAGTTTTTTCGAATAGTTTGGCAGCTTCTTGATAGGCTTCCACTGCGTGGTTTCTAAGGTTCGTAAATTCTTCCAAGTTTTCCGTCTGTCTAGACGCTCGTTCATAGCAAAGGCCTATTCGTTGCCAAGTTTCTGCGGCAAAAGGCTCATTTTCCGCTTTGGACTGTAGCGCTTGTTCATAAGACCAAACGGCATAGAGCCACCCGTACTTTTTTTCCTGATTCTTTGCTCTTTCCAGAAGTTTCTCTGGGGTGAGATCTAACGGCATCGCCTATCACCTAATGGTCTACTCAGCAACGATAATGCAGATTGAATATATACTGTATTTATTGAATTTAATAGCCTTAAAAATATGATGCTTTAGATATGCCAACTCGGCGTCATTGAAAAATATTCCTTGCACTCTTACACAACCGTACAGAAAAAAGGAGGCTTGCACCGTTTGAGCGCGTGCATAGATGATTATTCTAGAATTATGTTTAGAAACAATTTAATATGGTTAATCATAGGATAGTAAAATGGTGACGTTGATGAAAAGAAGAGTTTCTATTTTCGCGATAGTGTTGTTACTTTGCATGCCACTCATGATCCTTAACATCCCCACAGTCCGCGCTGATGCGGGAGGAATAGGCAAATTTCTAACAATAAAAATCGTAGGCGAAGGTTCTGTAACTGCGACAAAGATTGCATCTGGTGAAACCTGGGACTTTTATCAGAATGGCACAGAGAAGGTAGGTGCTGGCACCGTTTTGCTTGAAGCTTTTGCCCAAGAAGGTTGGGAATTCATTGCGTGGACAGGAGACTTGACAAGCAATGCTACTCCAGAGTATTTTAAGACACAAAAATACTCAGTAGTAACAGCAATCTTTGAGGAAAAAACTTATACAATTACTGCTTCTGCTGAGGGAAATGGTACTATTAATCCGTTTGGCAATGTGACTGTGCAATATGGTGCAGATCAAACCTTTGTATTTACGCCAGATGTAGGCAATCATATTTCAGCAATTGTAGTTGACGGTGTCTATCTTAGCAGTTTTGCACAGAATTATACTTTTTGCAGTGTAACTGCGAATCACACGATCAGAGTGATCTTTTCTACGGACGGAACAGCAACTGTGCATGCTGGATTTGACATTAGTGCTTTTCTAAGTCCGGGCGTTATCATGACCTTCGATCAAACCGATGCCGGAAGGGTAAGTGGAGAGGACATGCATGCATATTATCCGGTGGGGACGATGGCTGTAGCTTGGAAAATTACAATAACTTTTGCCTTTGGTAATGTAACAGTTATACTACACTACGATGACACTGGCTTGTTGATAAATGAAACGGACTTGCGTTTGATTCGAGGTGACTCGATCGAAGCCATTCGCAGCGATGTCAACAATGACTTAGTAGTAGATGGAACTGACGTATCTATAGTAGCCAATGCGGTGAAGCAGAGTTATTGGTATGATCCATTTCTCGACATAAATAACGACGGTAACGTGACCGAAGCAGATATTCATATAGTGAACGCAAACAAAGGAACAATCTTGGAAGACATTACAGACGGCATTGACACAGACCTCAACATCATCTGGGGAACAACCGATCAGTCCTCAATATTCGGAGTCCACCGTGGCTAGCAAAATCGCAACACACTCAGCCTCTTTTTCTTTTTCTGAAGAATTACAAAGCACAGTTGTTAGTGTGCGTGAAGAAAGTCAATTGCACCTTGGGTGGCTTGGATATGCGCGCAAAGATCGGTAGTTCTTTGTACTCAAACCCTTTTGAGTAAAGCACGGCAAGCCCCAACAACTGATACGACCATTTTTTAGATGGTACTTCTTGTATCTGCCTATAGAAACCAGTAATCATCTCATTTTAAGTAACGAATGCGTGTTTATTTAAGCTACGTTTAGTTTCTAAACAGTATCTCTGAATTTATTTGTAAACTGTTGCGTCAGGATATACCTCTATGCCCTTAGCCGATATGTCGTAGGGTCTAGGCTGATTGTCAATAGCCAACCCACGCATCTTCTCCACCTGAAACACCCGAACCAGCCTACTATCATCAAGAAATGTGCGAAGCAAAATAACCCCCTGAGTGAGATACTCCTCGAACTGATGCTCCCGTTCCCACCCGGTGCCCTTCAACTCCGAAATCATCAGATTAGTACAACCAGTCTGTTTCAAGTCTCTAAGTAAATCCCTCATCGCGTATATACGTTCAACCTCTTCTGGATATTGAAGCGTGAAAATGGTTATCGGATCGACAACAACCCTTTTCGCATCCACTTCTTTAACGCCCTGCTTGATTGCCTCAAGCAATTTGATCAGCCTGAACTCTTTCATCCCGATCTGGATTAGCCCTGTTTCGGAAGGTGTCACACGAACTGGTGAAACATTGATGAATACAAGCTTCTTTTCGTCTTCTAGCTTCTTCAAGTCCCATCCATACTTTAGCATGTTTTTCCTTATGTCACCCGGTTCCTCATCAAGGGTGACGTAGACGCCTGATTCATTGTGTTGAGTTGCGCCTATGTAAAGAAACTGTATCGCGAATGTCGTTTTTCCACTTCCAGGTCCACCGCTTACCAGAATCGTATGACCCTTCGGGATTCCCTTATCCGCAAGAATCTTGTCTACGCCAGGAACGCCTGTTGGAACGTAATCTTCTACCATTTCAAACACCCTTAAACAGTCTTATAACTAATATGTGGTTAATTGTTAATACTTTTAAAAGCTATTCAAAGAATTTATGTGAAGAAGATGTCAGTGAAAAAACTTACGAACGTGGAAAGAAAAAGGCTTCTTGAAGCAGCTAAGAAAATTTATGCGCATAAACTCATGCAAGCTAAAGGGTTTGATATACTCGCAAGGAAGGCTAAGGACGAAAGGATTAAGCAACTCCTGCTAAGGATCAGTGGCGATGAAGCAGGCCACGCCGAATTCTGGTTTGAAAGAATCAAGGAACTAGGAGGTAAACGCCAAGGCGCAACTAAGTCCTTCTTCAGAGATTGGAAGGTTGGCTTCATGATACGAATCTTGGGCACGAAGGGGTTCTTTGAGTGGGCTGTAGTTGGCGAGGAGGAGGGCATCTATGACTTGGCCATTCAGGTAGAAAACATTAGGGATAGTGCAACTTCGCAGGTGTGGAGTAGACGGGCTTCTGATGAAAGATTACACTTGGAAAGGATGAAAACTGAAGTGCTAGGCATGGAGGCCTGGGAGATACGGGGCGGCGGAGGAGTAAGGGACATGATTTTCGGGGCCAACGATGGGCTGGTGTCAACCCTAGCATTCGTCGCCGGAGTTGTTGGAGCCATCACAAATCCTTCCATCGTTCTATTATCAGGAGTAGCAGAACTCTTCGCTGGAACCATTTCAATGACCGTCGGCTCCTACCAATCATGCAAGTCTGAGCTGGAAGTGTTTAAGAGGGAAAGCCAGAGGAAAGAGGTGAGGAAGAGGAAAACTTCTGAAGAAGAGAGGGAGGAGCTGATAAAATTTTATGAGGTAGAAGGCTTTAAGAGAGGTGAAGCTGAGGCCATCGTCGACAGAATTTTTAAAGAAAAAGAGTTGTCTTTGCAAGTAACTGCCATTGAGCAGTTGGGCCTCGCGCCTGAAGAGCTTGGAAATCCTGTTAAGGCTGGCGTTTTGTGTGGAGTATCCTTCGGTCTCGCAGCTCTAGTTCCCATATTGCCCTTCGCTCTTCCTATAGGCCTATGGGAAGCTTTGATAGCCTCCGTAATCGGCACCGTGGCAACCCTTTTTGGAGTGGGAGCCATGAAAACGATTTTTTCGAGGAGAAACTGGGTTTGGAGCGGCCTTGAGATGATGGGCATTGGAGCCTCTGCTGCAGCAATAACCTATGTGATTGGAACTCTGTTTTCTATGGTAATTTGAGTACCGTAGCCTGAGAACACAAACGTCAACAGTGAATTTTAGTGCGGGGGGAATTTGAACTTACGAACATTCACGCCACGAGGTTTCAGATTGCTACGCATGGATCGAAGATTAGGACTTGAACCCTTTGGGTATAAGTACGGCTAGCCCCACCAAAAATTTATGTTTGCGTGATGTTTTAACGGCCACAGTTTTTGTTAGGTTCCCAAAGGGCTTCAAATGTGAAGCTAAGAATAAACTATGATTTTCTTCAAAGTTTCCATGTTGAACTTGGTGTTTGCGCAGCCGTTCTTTGTAAGAGGAATTGCCTGTCCAGCCAAACCTTGGTACTGGAGGTACTCATCACCCATTTTCAACTCATGACAACAAGCAACGCCTATAATTCCTTCATAGTCTTTCTTCTTCAATATCTTAGGAACACAAGAACTTCCAGGAATAACATAAACGTCATAGCCATTCTTCTCCGCCAACCTTGAAGCTTGGTTGATTAAACAATCTTCTGAACAGCTGTCACAAATGTAGGAAGGAATCGTAGGATTAAAGCTCGCTTTGCAACGATTATCCATATACTTACGAGCACAGTGTGGCAGAAGAAGAGCGCGTTTCTTAGTTTTGTGAAACTTTTGCGTTTCGGAAATGTTTCTGACATATATGTCAACAAGGTCTTCGACGAGCATTAGAGCGTCAGAAACCTCCAGCCCGGTGATTTCTTTTATTTTAAATTTTTCAGCTAAATGTCTAGCTTGTCCTCCAAGTTTTTTGTGTAGACCTTTTTCATTAGTTATGTTGGCGAGTTCTCTGAAGAAGGTCTTTGGTATTCTTGAAAGGTCAAAGCTAAACTTGTAAGGCATATGCCTTAATTGAACAATTCTACCCTTTAAGATTTTAGCTTTTTATGAGCCAGTTTAGAAATTCTAAGGTTGAAAAGCAGTCTCTTTCCCCAAAATGATATGTACACTCAGTTCTGTTGCTACTGTACTAGCAAGGTTGGCAACCAATGTTCATATTTCGCCGTTTAAGCTACTTGGAATTCTTCGCCCTCTCGCAAAAGCATAGCCTTGACGCTTGAATTGTCTTCCACCTTCTTTCTGAACTCTTCGGAGTTTGTATTCCATCGATGCATGGGTATCGCGATTTTTGGGTTAATTGCTATCGCTGCTTCAGCGGCTTCTAAGTTATCCATCGTGTATGTGTCTCCGCTCGGAAGCAAAGCCACATCTACGTACCCAAGCTGTCGCATTTCAGGGACAAAATCAGTGTCTCCAGCATGATAAATTGTCTTGCCTTCTACAGTTATCAAGTAGCCAACTCCGAAATCTTTGGGATGATAGGGATTTCTAGGAGACCTGAAACGTTTAATATTATATGCGTCTACAGCCTTAACCCTTATGCCATCTACTGTTGTCTCTTTGCCTGGTTTAAGTGTCTTAACGTTCCCGCCGATTTTTGAAACACAGTCTTTAGGAGCAATGATCACTGTGTCCTTCCCGCGAACCTTTTTGATCTTAGACGGATCACAATGGTCAGTATGCGAATGGGTCACCAAAATCAAGTTTGCCATCTCAGAGGCTTTGCCATACTCCTCCAAGTCAACATAGATAATTTTTCCTTCAGCCTTAATTTGGAAGCTGGCATGAGCCAACCATTTTATAAAGACAGTCATTTTAACACTGCCTTCTGTTATAGTTTGCCAACCTATATTAGTTTTAGAAGCCCACACGCAACTTTGACATTAAAGGCTCTAACTTTTGAACTCAAGTGAACAAGCCGAAGCTGAAAATCCCCATCCGTAACCAAGCGTTAAAATGACGTCACCTTTTGTGAATTTATTCTTTGAAATTGTTTCTTTAAGGATAAACGGTAAACTTGCTCCAGCTAAGTTGCCGTATTCCCTAAGTATCTCAAATGACTCCTCAAGTTTTTCTGGTTGAACTTTGTAGTGTTCAGCTATGAGGTCAAGTATTTTTTGGCTGCCAGTGTGGACTGCCAACTTCTTCGCAGCTTTTACGGAGTTTTCAACGTTTTCTCCAAACAGTCTCTCAAGAGCCACCGAAATGTATTCTACGCCAAGTTTCGGAATTTTCTTATCCAAATGCGAGTAAAAGCCAAACTTGAATGGTTCTCTTAAGGTTGTAAGTCTGGCGTAACCGGCTAAGTAATCCTTCTCACTAAGATTTGTAGCTTCCACAATCTTGTTAACTGACAGCCCATTTCCTTCCTTCGCCACTATAATGCTGGCTACTCCATCCCCGAAAAGGAAAAATTCCATGGTCGCAATCCACTTCCTCAGCTCCATTTGTCTTCTATCCGTATCCCTTATCGACTTAATTCTGCTGATCTCCATAACTTCTTTTATACCTCGCACTTGATTGTAGAACCAATAAGAATTTACTCCAGAAAGGCAGAGCAAAACAAAATCTTTTGGATGTGCCGCAAGGTAGTTTTGAGCTAGTTCAAGGGCTTTGGTGAAGGCTGTGCAAGCTACTCCTTGAACATTAATATGTTTAACATAAGAGTCAAAACCCAGCTTCCGGACTAAAAGTTGGCTGAGGCCGGGGCACAAAAATGGGTTCGCATCATAAGTCACAACAAAATAACCTATATCGCCAACTGAGAGACCAGAATTTTGGATAGCTTTTTCGCAAGCTTCTGAAGAAAGATCAACGATATTTTCTTCGCTCAAAATTTTCTCTGATTTTAAAGGTGAATTAACATAGTTTACTAAGTGTCTATCTGAAACTCCTAAGTTGAATATGTTCTGTTTGACACTTTCAGAAATTTGGCATGGAAAAACTTCTATAAGCTCCTCTGTTGAATGCTTATTTTTAGGCACTGCCGTTGATAATTGCATTATTTGCATGTTGGTAAGAAGGATAAACTATGTCATAAAAAGTTTCTTCAATAAGCACAAAGAAATAAAAAAGACAAAACCAACATGAATTTTCCAAGTCCTTCTTGGTGAAAGTCGAGCAGCTATCTAAAAATGCAGATCGTTATCGTTACGTGTCCATTTCGCTGACGCCAAGCAACTGCTTTAGTGACTTTACCTCTTCTCTCAGCATGCCTATTTCGCTTTCCAAAGCATTAGCCTTAGACTCGGCCATTTTTTTCAGTCCATCAATTTCTAATAAGAGGTTTGCTCGTTCGGTTTCCAAAGTTTTGAGTTTTTCCCTCAGGTTTTTCAGCGTATTCACAAGTTCGCCCTCAATTCCTTTAATCTTTTCCGCCATACCTTTTATGCTTATCTCTTTTTTCTCTTCTTCTCTTACACCAGCGCGAAATCTGTTTCTACATTCCGGGCATTCGAACATTCCAAAAACAGTTTCGGTTGCGCCGCGATGTTTAGAAGTTTTTCTCGATACAGACCATGTCTTGAAGGGGACGCCAACATTAGCTCCACACTTTGGACACTTGGTCAAGATGTATCGCTCCAATTTAATAAGGCAGCTTTAAGCCTAAAATGTTTTGCCATAAAAAGGGTTACAACTTATTACGCCGAGAACCAAAAAAGAAAGAGTGAAGATTATATGCTTATTACGAATGATAGTCGTTCTACTAGTTCTTTGTAACGATTTCTTATGGTCACTTCCGTCACTTGGGCAATCTCAGCAATTTCTCGTTGTGTTTTTCTTTCTCCGGTTAAGACTGAGGCAATGTAGCTTGCGGCTGCAGCAATACCCGTAGGGCCTCTTCCAGAAGTCAGCCTCAACTCCTTTGCGGTTGTCAAGATTTTATGAGCTATCTCTTCCACTTTACCCTGCATCGTCAACTGATTTGAGAACTTCGTGATGTATTGACTTGGCTTAAGTGGTGGAATAAAGTATTCTAACTCTTTGATCAGGAAGCGGTAGCTACGCCCAACTTCCTTCTTGTTAATGTTTGAAGCTTGTGCGATTTCTTCTAGGGTTCTTGGAAGACCGCATTGCCTGCATGCAACGTATATTGCAGCTGCAGTTACGCCTTGAATAGATCGACCGCGAATTAGCCTTTCTTTCACAGCCTTTCGATAAATCACAGAAGCGGTTTCAAGAATGTTTTTAGGTAAGCTGAGAGCGTTGGCAATTTTGCTGATTTCTGAAAGTGCAAAAGCTAAATTGCGTTCCGTAGCGTCTGAAACTCGAATACGCCGCTGCCACTTTCTAAGACGATAAACTTGTGCCTTTTGACCAGGTGAAAGACGCTTACCATAAACATCTCGGTCATGCCAGTCAATCATGGTTGATAAGCCTTTATCATGAATTGTATACGTTAACGGCGCACCTACCCGTGCTCTTTTAGCGCGTTGCTCTTGGTTAAATGCCCTCCACTCAGGTCCTCTATCTTGAAGCTTGGCAGCAATGACAATACCACAATCCATACAAACTATCTCAGCGGTCTCATAATCACGTATAAGACGGTTGCCCCCACACTCAGGACACTTTTGAACTTTTGCTGATTGTGTTGAAGCAGCAGCGGACACAGAACTTCCTTCATCCTTCATACTTTCTCTTCTCCTTTCTCCTTCTATTGGAGGGGGATGTATAAAGTGTCTTTTCAATCAGGTGTTGTGGTTCTGATATTGCAGGTTTTATTGAGACATAGGGCGAGGAAACTGGACCAAAAACATCGAAAACCGCGCCAACAAATTTTAAGTCTTCATCTACAACTTTGTTGCCAATTTTTGGCATACTTTCTGCCTTCAGAATTAAATTCCGACTTGAGCTCACATGAAGCACATGACCTAAACGCTTCAACTTCTCTGGATCCCCTCACAAAAGGACAGAAAGTTCAAAAACCTCGCCTTATTTAAACCTTATGTAACCGAAAAACTTAAAAAGCCAAAAATCGCCGCGCATTAAAGAGAAAAATGGGTAAACAGCAAAATTTGCCGCCTAGACAAGTTAAAACTAAGAAAGCTTCTCTGCGCCATATAAAAAAATTCCGAAAATTGATTTGAATACTTGGAAATTTACTGTTTATGGAAGAGTCGAAGAATCCTTTTCTTTGACTTTTTAAGAAGTTTTAGCACTTCCTTCTGTTGTGAGGGTTTCGGATTTTCATTGTGTAGAAGGCTGGAGCATTCTCGATAACAAATGGGAAGGCGTCTCTTTCAAAACCATTGTTGGCATGGTTAAACCAGAAGAAGATGCAAAGTATACTGTGTTTGAGTGTGATGACGAATATTCGACTTCTCTACCATTATCAGATTTGTTAAAGGAAGATGTTTTGCTCGCATATAAGTTAGGTGACATGATGCTTGAACCTGAACGAGGAGGCCCCTTAAGATTGATTGTGCCTCAAAAATACGCTTACAAAAGCGCAATGTGGCTAAGAAAAGTTAGATTTACGGCTGAGCATGAACTGGGTTATTGGGAAGAAAGAGGCTATAGTGACACTGCTGACCCATGGAAAGAAGATAGATACACTAAGTAGCATTGCAAGTTTTACGAATTGACGTCTGTATAACTCTGATTTTTCAACCTTTAACGTATGATAAACCTATTATTTCATTCGTTTTTTATTCACTTTTGACTGGATTCTTTGTTGGTGGGTGTGGCGAGGCGTCGTTGAATAAACAAATGAACTATGCACGTGATATTTAGTATACATTTGCCGGAATGTGCCATAACAATGAGATGGCACGTTCTGTTTTGGGCTTACTTCCCTTTTTTTGGGGCAAGCGTGCAATCTCAAAGATTAAATCTCAGGAACTGGAGAGTCTTATGTAGGCGCGCTTG
>Ga0209635_10001825_pt1 | contig 16000 bp, 21 predicted proteins | sample DeeMarSWOR230_32_FD_187463 | JGI IMG/M metagenome (GOLD analysis project Ga0209635, IMG submission 187463) | Marine sediment microbial communities from White Oak River estuary, North Carolina - WOR-2-30_32 (SPAdes) (version 2) | ecosystem: Environmental > Aquatic > Marine > Intertidal zone >... | reverse complement strand
CGGGGTTGGGATGGTCAGCGCTATAAAAAAGGGCTTCTAAGTCTTGATGCTCGGTCCAGATGGGAGGTTTGTTGGCGGCGTCATAGGTGGCCTCGCGTAATGCTAACTCTGTTACTTGCCCAGATTTTATTTTTGTAAGGCCATAATCATTCAGGGGAATTGTCAAAAAACCCGGGTAAGAAATAGATGAAAGTAGTATTGGCTCACTGAGGGGTACCGAACCAATCTTGCCATAATCGGAAAGTTGAAGGTCATTATATGTAGTGGGGTACGATTCAAAAATTGCAATAGAGGGCGTATTAGGACCTTCTATATTAACCAGGCGGCAATAAAGGCGGAGGTTCGCCGCTATTATGCCAGGTGGCGAGTTGGTAGTTGGAAATGTTTGTATTATCCGGTGAATAGCGTCCCATGTATCGCCGTATGTGCTGGCACCTATAGCGATGCGATATGACTTTTGGTCCGTATCGACTTGGTTGCCAGGGCCATCATGTATTTGATTCCATGTTTGGTTCCAGAGAACTTGAGCGACTCTACCATCCACAGAATTGCCTAACCTGCCTGCTTGTGGTTCAAGGGTGATGTCTGGTTCCGGTTCTGGTGGTGGCCGTTTCCTCCGCAAGCAGCAAAAAAACAACAAAGCAAGGCCACCAATAATCATGGCTCCGGCTACTTTCTTCTTATCCTCTACCTTCATTTATTCCTTATCCCGGTATAATTCCTTTATATTGATGCAACCGATGATCGGGCCACCGTCTGGCCCCGCTTCGTTCATATGTTCGTTAAGCGCCCGCGCTACCTTTTGGCTATCAAAACCAGCGTGCTCGAGGTAAATTATGAGCATTGTTTGAATAATGGTAATACGATTATTGACTTTATCGCATTTCTTATTAACTTGGCTAAAAGCCCTGGCGATTAGCGGTATTCCAGCTACAATTATCGCCAGGAGCACTACAACTGCTGGGTCCATTTTAACCTCCTTTTAGTCCGAGAGCATTGAGAACATTAGATATTTTATTCACTATGGTAAATGTATCATTTCCAGCAAAAGCTGCCCCGACGATTTCATTTCTTGTATTAAAAACGAGACTGCCAGAATCGCCCGGCTCAGCTATCGCAGTTGTGACGATTTGGTCACCAAATAAAGCGAAGCCATCATCACCATAACTCACCCTTGAAAGACCGTTTATATAAACCACAATGCCGTTGTTGAGCTCGCTAGTTGCTCCTGATTTCTTGATAGCTTCATTGACCTGAGCCTCAGCGAAACCGGAAGGCACTCCTATATCGAGTATTTTATCGAGGATATCGGCAGGGTCAATTGGGAGACTGATGGCACAGTCAACTTTGTTTATATCAACCTGCCTGCCAGTAATCGCATCAAATATATTTATGATTGCTCGTACTACTGGGCACTGAATCCCGTCTTCCTCGAATCGGATCGGCACGTACTTCAACAAATGACCTATGGTATCATTCGGCTCTCCCCCGTGTGCTCTGCCCGGTTGCCATGTTTGGTCGCCCAGTTTGCCTCTGTTGCAGTCTGAGATCACATGTGCGCAGGAGAAAATATACTTTATCTCATTTATTGTGAGTGGGCTTATTGTTCCGGCACTGACATTAGGATGGCCTCCACTGACACCACCTGGCATCGGCCTGTATCGGTCAGTTCTGGCCAGAGCTCTAATCTCAGGGGTCTCTTGGACATCGCTCTCAATACCCTCGATTCTAACGGGGATGATATCTTTTTTGGTAAGTGCACTTAGACGTTCCTTCTTGGTCACATAGACGACAATGGCTTCCCGCCCGGTGTCGACGCCGCCGACGACCTTGTGGCCTTCAATTACGAGGACCACGTTTTTCTTTTTAATTATATCTTCGCGTCTCATTTACTTTTAAGCTCCTTAATAGTGTTTAGCATTTCCTGGAACTGCCTTATCATTCTCCGCTGTTCTATGTCCTTGAAGACCCACACAAGTGCCCCCGTTATTACTGGAGCAAACACCTCGAGGGGGATTCTGGCTAGGGCGAAAAACACCACCCACGCCACGGAAAACATTACTGCAATTCCAAGCTGTACTTTCTCTTTCATTATCACCTCACTTCGGGCAGGGCATTGTGAAAAGAGTCGGGGGGAAAATCCTTTGCCCGTGAATAAAGCAAAAGTAAAAAGCCCCAGAAAAGCAATGCCCTGCCCATCATTTTTTCACTTTTTCCTAATAGCCTTTATTATTTGCGGCACTATTAGTACAGCACCAGCAATAAACGCTCCCCCTATGAGAGCCCATCGGATATATTTCTCATACCATCTCTCTTCTTCCGGTTTACTTTGGGGGAAAGCATCTATGAAAAGCTCGAGTGCTGCCGGATCTGTGATTCCTAGACCGCCCTCTCTTTTGATATTGACTGAACCACATAGTGGACATACTTCAATCTGAGTGTAGGATGTGTAACCGCAATCCTGACAAACCCAGAATGAGGGTGAAGTGACATATTCAATTACGTCTTCATATGTCTCGGCGCTCTGATAGGCATAATAAGCCTGCTCCGTTAATTCTTTTTGTACGAGGATATCTCTCACTATCATTCCAATAACCACAGCTCCAATCGTAGCCGAAAGAGCTATGATCAGAGGTATGAGTGCAGCAAATGGCGTAGGAGAAGCATGGACATGGATTCTAAATTCACTACCCACTACCTCCATTTTCTCGACTGTTCCTCCCGCGGATGCTACCGCATGCTTGAAAGTCATCCAGAATGGGTACATCCCCCAATAGAAACCCGCTAGTATGGTGCTTGGCATATTTGTCTTAATAACGAATCTCCACCTGTCGGCTGCCTCATAAGGATCTAATTGCTCTCCTAGTTCCTCTTCGGTTGTTCCATGAGCAACAGTCAACCAGTATCGATTTTGCTTAACAAGTTCCGGGGGGATATGGTCTGTTTTAATCAACTTATTCGAATACCACTCATAGGCGTAGATGCCACCTGAAATGGTAAAGTCGGGGTATATGTCTTGCCGGGCGAACCAATCCCCATTACTTTTATGAAGCAGTGTAACAAAGTGTGCTGTGGAATGGTCAAGGTCAACATCGAGCACTTGATTCAGCGGTATTTGCCAGAACGAGTGACTCCAATAGTCTCCATTCATCTTTTCACTTACTATTGGACTCCAGGATACTGCACCGGGTGGCGGATTAGCGAGAAAGATTTTTATATTCATCCTGTCCTCCTTATGGCTTCCTTATATTTTCATTGGACTGATAATTAAGGCATCAATAGTGCAGTCAGCGGCAGCGCAGGCTTCAAGGGCTCGGGCGAAAGCCATATCGCCAGCACCAGCCAACCTTGCCCTCACTCCATTTTCTGTGCAAAGATAATCTCCTATGGCGATGTTCCCGCCAGCGTTTGTAGCCTTTAGAACGGTGGTCATGCCCAATACTTGAACATAGCCGTAGGCATTATTATTTATTGTCTCTGCCACCATCCCAAGCACGCTATCTTCCCCATTGGCGGTGGGCATGTCGAACTCATTGCCCACTGCCACGGCCTTGTGCCTCACCACATCCCCAGTGACCCTCTGGGCACCAGAAGTATTCTTTATATAGATATAGTCCTTGACATCTGTTATTTGTATCCCCCGGTTGCTGCTCTTGACTATTGTGAGGGTGCCAGTGTCATTGAACGGTGCCGTACCAAAGCCATCATCATAAATATCGTTTCCATCAACTATGTTTTTATCAGAATTTGCTGTAGCTATATTGATACCGTATCTCGGTTTGTTCGCTTCCAATCCAGCTCGACAGGTATTACCCTGAATATTGTTATAATCTGAATTATTTTCTATAAAAATATCATCATAGGTGTTAGTAGTATCCTGTGAATTCTCAGTTAAGATATTCCCCATAACAGTGCTGTGGGAGGTAACCTCAATCCAAATACCCATTTCATCGTTTACTTGGCAGGTATTTCCTATAACAGTGTTTTTAGAACTATTAAAGAGATGAATACCACGATAATTTCCTTGGCAGGTATTCCCCGTAACAGTATTGGCAGAACTCCCATCAAGATAAATGCCCTCGACACCCGTAGAGCAAGTATTTCCTGAGATAGTATTATCGGAACTATCTTCAATCCACATACAATTCTCACCATTATCAAAACAGGTATTCCCTGTGATGGTGATATAAGAGCTTTCAAAGATATAGATACCCTCATAATCCGCCTGAGAGGTATTCCCCACAATGGTGTTATGGGAACTATCATAAATATAAATACCTGCAATACTATGGTTTGACCAGTTATTATTAGTAATGGTATTGTAGGAGCAAGTCTCAAGGTAAACACCAGCATTATCGTTTCCAGAACAAATGTTTCCTAGAATGATGTTATTATCACAAGTAACTAGACTTATTCCATCTTCCCCATTATCTATAGACCATATGTTCCTGATTACACTATAATCAATATAAGTCCATAGTATGCCCATATCATTAGTTACAAAACCAGCATCCCCGTCAATACAAAGGTCGGCAATAAGAATGCCAACCTTTTCAGTTCCAGAACCACCTGTTGCCGTGATAATATCCAAATCGGCAGTTGTGGTGGTAAGAATAGTATTTCTGCCGCAGCCCCTAAAGGTTTGATAGCTGTCAATTGTTACACTGACTTCGCAATTGAATGTACCAACGCTCAGTAAAACCTCATCCACGGCATCAAGCGCTGCCTGAACCTCCACATGGTCATTGGTACCATCACAGATGCCAACACGGTCGCCATAATATGGTTTTAGGGCTGCCGCCATAAACCGGTCCATGGTGGCAGCATCGCTGGGGAAAACCACTGCCGTACCAGGTAGCAACCCGACATGCTGCACCCATACGGCCCCTATGCCGGTGAGAGGGACAACTACAAAGATAAGGAATACTAGAATTGAAAATAGAATCTTATACTTGGGTCTCATCACCCTCCTTCTTCTGTAGAAACTTAATCGGCTTACCTTGCATAAATAACTCAACTACCTTAGCGATGGCTTCAGCTTTACCGCTTAAGGTCAAATGGCAATTTGCGAAATCGCAGCCTACCAGACTGAAATCACCCTCGGTAACCAATATCTCACAGTTTCTGAAGGTGCAACCTTGCCAGTCATAGCCTTCTAGCGATACCGATAAGTCTTCTACAGTCCTTTCAAGCCTAAGCTGACGCATTATCATTGCCTCCATTCCTCATTCTGACATTATTCACAACTTCCTTGCGCAGATTATCTGCTCCCGCTCCCGCGAGGAAGGCCAGCACTATGTCAGGCAAGCCTATCCCTATGGCTGTGGAGTAAACCATAGAAGCGGCCACCGCTGCCACCAGAGTAGTTAGCGCAGTGCCAAGGAACTTCCTCCCATTGAAAGGCTCTTGGCTGCGGGTCCAGCCGATTAAGCCCTTGACGATTCCCCCGATTGCTGCTGCTATTCCTATCCATATGAAATCCATGATCACCCCCTTTCTATTACTGCTAATTCGGTTAAGGCGCAGGTTTTGCCTGCACCATCGCCACCGTTTGTGCTGCGGAATTGAACTTTATACCCAACTGTAACAGGTACAATTATCGGAGCGGGATAATTTATAGGTACCCCGGATACGAAGTCTGTGTTCTCAATACATTCGCCTCCGAAGGGAAATATCTTGGCCAAAGTATCAGCTCTCACAATGCGATACTTACATAAACCAGCCCATCCACCCGCGACAGTCAGCGTGATGCCCCAAATCTCTTCAGGCTTGGTCAGCACGCTCATATCAAGTAAGTCTTCCCAAGTAGTGCCGTTTACATCGATAGCACCGACAGAATGGGCGGTGTAGCCGGTTAGCCCCTGAATAGACTGTAGTGTATAATTGTTGATTGTGACGCCGCCACCGGCACCAGTAACCCTGGCATTACCGTAGATGTTTATTATGCCACCAGTACAGGAGGCAGCGATTGCAATTTCGCAACCATTGGCTGCCCAGATATTGGTCAGACCGGCAGTCTGATTAGCCAAAGTGAAAGAGCCAGAGAGGTTCACGAAGTTAGCTATGGTGGGGTTACCTAAGTTGATGGTGCAAGCCCCTAAGTAGGAAAAGCAGTCAATAAACCCTGAAGATGTTGCCGCATTTAAGGTCAGGGATGTTACAAGGCCACACAGAGTCGCTACTCCGTTGAAGCCCGTCATAGTCAGCAACATGCAGTCATCATAGGAAGCTAAGCCGGCTCCTCCTTGAGCTCCGGTTATGATAAGCCGGTGGAATGATGATACTGAAACATCCTGGCCATTCAAGTCGATGGAGTGGGCAATGTCCAGGTGTTTGTAACCCTCAAAGCGGTAAGCGGTCATGGGTACTGCCAAGACCAGAACACCGCGAACATTTATATGCCGAACATTATGCAGGGCACATAAGGTGATGGTATCGGCTATGGTATTAGAGGGAAGCTCCCTCGTGCCGATGGGATAAGTCGTGCCAGCGATACCAAGAATACTGTCAAAGTAAATGATACCGTCTATGTCGATTCGCTTCAGTTGACCTTCTTTATCTATACTCATCTTAAACTCCAAACCAGTGGCGTTCATGCTCCCAGAGGCTCAGCCAGTCAGCATCCGATAGCTGCCGTGGCCAGGCTCTCGGTCTCCACTTATAGCCTGCATAGAAATCGCTGGCCTCTCCTTCCTGGACACCAACAAGTAGCTTGTTGGCAGCACCACAGGCGATAGGGTTGAGTATACCCGTACCTCCAACAGTAGTAATCGGTCGGCCGTTCCTGTAGCAGGTGGCTGTAAGTCCAGTCAGGCGGCTGTATCCAACTAATTGCCATTGGCTATCAGTGAAGTCTGCTCCGTAGCACTCAGTATGGCTTCCAGCCTGATTTGTCCGTAGACTAAGCAGTGGGCCTAGTGTTGGGTTGTCGTAGAGGAACATACACCATCCACAAGCGTCAGTAGTATTCCGGCACATTATCACCATTGGTTGTGCGGCAAAGACGGGATATACCCAGGCTGCCAGGCTGAAGTCCCCGGTAAAGTCCAAGTCTAGGGTATCGGCGCCAGGGATCTGAAGGTATTCAGTAGCTCCATCGAGCAGAAGAATACCTAAATCACTCGGTCCGATTCCTTCTGCCAAGACCTCTTTCCAAAGAGGCGGCCCGGTTAGCGTAGCTATATGATGAGGCTTGGCCAGATCATGAGTGATAAGCCCTACGCCTTCCTGCAAAGGCAAATCCAGCACTATCCCGTGGTTTATCTCTCGATTATCGTATCCTATCATCGCTACACCTCATAATGAACTTCCCAGGGGAAGACTACTGCTGCCGTCGCTTCTATAGTAACCTGTACTCCAAAGCGATTCGGAGTAAGCTCTATATCTTTCAGAGGTTCGGCCTGGACACCGTTAAAGATGACGGGAGCCCCCTTTAGTTCCAGGGCACCACCGGCCTCTATCCTATAACGCACTCTAACTGTTGCCACCTCTCCTACCGCCAGGTCGGACATGTCTATGGTTACCAGATGCGGTTTGAAGACTCCAGCCGGGGCATTATTGATATAGACATTATCCTCGGTAAGCAGCCCGGTAGCGGTAACTGTGCCCCCGGTTTCGGTAAGCACTAGCTGTGCGTTTACTAAATCAAAAATAGCTTGGACAATAGCGCTGATAACCTCTAAGCCGGGAGTTATCAGGCTCTCATGGATAATACAGATAAGGTCGTCAGCCTCCACATTAGCGGTAAAAGCATTTACCGTGAAAGCCTGGGTAGCGCCCACAAAACCGGTTATCTGTCTGATTTCTCCCTCTGGGGCAGCACCCGGAATATCAGTATTCCGGATTATTTGCATGTAGAACTGGTCATTGAAAATATCATCGGGCAGGCCAACGAGATTATTGGTGACAATATTAGTGGTACTGGCTACCATAGCAGGGTCGCACACGCCGAACATCCATAGGCCGACTGAGGGGCCGATTCCCAACGCGTTAGCTATTGCCTCGAGGCTATCAGTGGTTTGGTCGAATGTCTCGGCCGCGTCCTGGTTCATTATTCGGCGTAAGTACGTGGTTAAATCCAGCATCAGAATACCTCCAATAGTTGAGCTAAGCCGGCATCGTCAAGCAGGACTGGTATGGTGGAACCGGTGGGAAGGGCAAAGACCATATCATTGCCGTAGGCAATACTAACAGAGTTTGCCGCTACCGCCCTGAAGTGATAGAGCACTCCCTCGGCCAAGTTATAGATAGTAGCGTTAAAGGTCATGCCCGAAGTAAAACCACCCTGCCAGGGAGTCTCAAAGCCATAGTCGGTGGTGGTGCCCCATTCAAACCTCACGTTGCATACCAGCCCACCATCGTCTACTAATTGTCCATTTAATGTTGCCTGTGACATTATCTTACCTCCGTAGCTGGAAGAGTTACTACGGCAGGTTTAGGAGGAGGACCTGGCGGAGCCCAAAAGAGATACCAGATTGGACTGCTGCCTGGAATTTGCCAGCTCAGGAATGGATAGCCGTCGGCTAGGTCTGCAGAGCTGATGGTTTCTATATCCCAACCGGCAGCGAGGAAGGTAGCCAGCACCTTCATTTCAGCTGTGGTCTTGCCTATCCCGCCAGCGCTAAGAGTTTGCAGTGAAGTTTCTATATCCCAGAAACAATCGTTATTGATGGTTCCAAAACTAAGTAGTCCAACAAGCCCTCCAACATTGGGGCCACCGCCAATAACAAGCCCTGCAGAGTAGGATTTCTCCACAACGCTGCCTAACTGGTTTTGTTGACCTATTAAGCCGCCAACCTCCGATGAAGCACCATTAACATCTCCTAGAGAATAAGAATTTTGGACGCTGGCGTAGCTAATCCCAACAAGCCCTCCCACATTCCGGTCAGCAACAATGTCTACATTGGCACGTGACTGTTCAATTCGATTATTTGAGTAACCTACCAACCCTCCTACATATCTGCTGGTAGGGGAGTTAATACTACCCGAAGCCTTAGACCGCGATATCACAAATCCAGTTCCCCATGAAACGCCGACCAAACCGCCTATCTCCCGGTCCCATCCCGCACCAAGCCCTATTATTTCTATTTCTGCACTACAATCATTAATGTTAGTATCGTACATTTCACCGACTAAGCCCCCTAAATATGCCTCTCCAGTTATTGATACTTTCACCGTGCATGAAATTAAATCATATTCAGAAGCATAACCTGCGATACCGCCATCAGCGTCTCCAGTAAGACTGGATATTTGACCATTGAAACTACAATTCTCAATTTTTAGTCGGGGGGCACCCGCAGGCAAGACCCAAGCATATCCAGCTATACCACCTATAGAACCTGGGGGACAAGTAAGGGTGCCAGTGAAATGGCAATTAGTTATATTACCATTAGCATACCCGGCGAAACCGACTATCCCCCCAAGTTCCCCCTGTAGCGACTCTAATGTACCCAAGACATTACAGTTAGAAATACCACCGCTTGCCCAATATACTCCGCCGACAATGCCACCAACATTCCATCGGCCTGTTATGTTGCAATTTATGATGTTTATATTCTTTATTTCCCCACCGTCAAGCCACCGAAAAAGTGCGATGTCTCCTATATCGTAGGGACCAGCGACTGACCTGTTTATAGTTAGGTTGCGAATGGTATGGCCCCTGCCATCAAAAGTGAGATTTACAAGGGGGTCACATGTTACCAATGCGACTATTTTTGTTATTCGGCATATTTGATCTTTAACTTTAATACCCCATGCCTGCAAGGGATTGGGCCCCACTCCATTTATATCGTCAACTGTCCAAGGTAATCCTGTATCAGGATTATTGCTAATACTCTGCATGTTGGAGTATTCATATGCTGCTTGGTCGGACAGTTCCCTCCAACTTGCAGATTCATAATTGGTGCCATTAACTCTAATAAAAATTTTGCCTTCTGCATCAGGAGGCGCTACCCCCTCGATTCGTGAAATCACCTCCATAAGGAGTGTTATATTTGTAGAACCTGCTGGTATATTAAAATTGGGAGAGGTGAATAGGACTTCGCCACCCAGCGCATCAATCCTTATGTAAGTTGCGTCACCATCTTGATCTACTTCATTGACTTTATCCCACTTTGTACCAGGCACAACAGGGAATACTGTCCAATTCCCAACCGAAGAGTGGTCTCCGGTAGGTTGGCGTTTTTGTGGATAAGGCCAATCCAGCGGTTCAAATCCAAGTCCGCCGAACCAGCCAGCGGCGGGAGAGGCGTCAATGTCAGCCCCGAGCTCAAAATAAGCAGCATCGTATAGCCTTACGTCCCGAAGATCATTAAGGTCCCAGATGACGTAAGGATCCAGCAGAGTACCGCTTCCTGTCATCGTTAAATCCTATTAAATTAGGTGGTCCCAAGCACCTTGGAGACATAAAACTCAGTTTCAATTGTCCTCAAAGCTCCTGCTGTCTGCCTCATCGCTATCTCGATGCCATAGACGTCCGGGATGGCCCCGATGGCCACAGATGGATGATCGGCTGGCTGAGCGTTATCGTAGCCGAGCTGGTCATGGAGTACCCAGGCACCACCCGAGAGCACTATTTTCCTTACCCGGATGTCTATGTGGTCGCCGGCCTGCATAGTGGACAGGTTTATTCTGGCTCCGCTGAACAAATAGGCAATATTGGTGGATGAGATATCACTAAAAACTACACGCCAGGCAGCCGCCATTGCTTTGGTTCCGGACTGGCCTGACCTTCTCATTGAGAGAAGGGGTGGAACTGATGTAGCTCCGGCCATTAGGCGCCACCTCCCTTTCTCTGTTCCACTGTGAGGCAGGCAAAGCATCCAAGCGTGGGCACTCCCGCCGGTGTCATGCCCGATATATAAATTTCATCGGCGTTTTGCACAAAGTAGCTTACTGTTTCGCTAGGTAGGAGAGGATAGGACTGGTTAATATTGCCTGCCTCCCCAACGCTAGGAGCCACGAAAAGCCATGCCGGATTGAGAGCCCAGGCTTTTATGACCAGTGCCATACCGCTTGGGACTATTATGGAAGGTAATTGTATACCAGTTGCCGGTGTGATCGCCACACGCAGTCCTGTTATGCTATTAGCATTTGCCGGCCAACCCTGCACATCTATTGCCAGTTTGGTCAGTTCGTCGATTATTTTCTTGACGTCGCTTTCAATTATATCGCTTGATGCAGCAATAGCAATGATAAGTTGCATGAACTCGTCTGGGAGAACGATTTCCCCTCCGGGCGGTTTTGCCTCCGCCTTCTTGGAATTGATATAAGCCAAAGCTGCGAGGATTGCGGCGCCAACACTTATTGTCCCGGCAACTCTGGCCCCTTTATTTTCAGCCATGAGTTACCTCCTTTAACCGCAAACGATTACTTCTAGCTGTATGTCTACAGTTCCAGCTCCCGCCAATACTGTCGGGTAAGCCGTGATATTGGCAAATGACTCAGCTTGAATAAGGTCAGTCTCTGGACCATATGCGTCGTTAAGTCCATTCATGCTGTCGAGCGCTGCTAACAGGGCAGCAAAGGCACCGCCAACACCATTGCCGATCAACACCTGTGTATTCCCAGCAGCATTATTATAGAGATTGACCCTGTGGATTTTCACCGATTTTGTTCCCACAAGCTGTCCAACCAGGACAGGAATGGCGAAAACCACTACAGCATTGACGGCAAGCGCGAGGGGCAGGTTAACGACCGGACCGACGACTATAATCTCATTTTTGACTAACATACTTAACCTCCTTAATCCCCAATTGCTCGTCCGGATGCCCAGACATGGGTGCAGGGCTGTGCTCCAGATTTAAGGGCCTCTACCAACTTGGGGTTGGCATCAGGACCTGTTCCTTCCAGATTAACAGTGTGGAAGCGGTATCCAATGGCTATTATACGGACGGCGTTAAGAGCGAAGGCATGTCCGTTAATCGCCTCAACAGCAGGGCGGTTATTTTCCCATACTGCAATCTCAGTGGAAACGAGGTTCGGGTCCCTATTTATAATGTTCATATCGAGGGGGACCTGCAGGTTGCGAAGCTGCCACTTGGAAACGCCAAACGGGTGAAAGAGCCGTATCTGGGCATCATCAATGGGGTACCAGCGGAATAGCCCGAACTCACCTTCGGGCATATCAAGGTTGGGAACCGGTGTCCGGGCGCTGGTTGCAACGGCTCCCACTGCGCCTATATCTATGCACTGAAATGGCGGTATTGCCTCTAGGAAATCGACCTTACGATAATGTTTGTTCTGCACGTAATGGATGCAGACATTCTGGTTTTGCAGGGCAATGGGGTCAAACATCCCCACCTGCGCTTTGAAAATATAAAGATCAGGCATACTCCCTCCTTTTCTGTGTCTATCTTCGGAGACGACTTAGAGTATTATTGCACCTCGGGCTCTTCGGGTTCCTTCGGCACCTCGGGCTCTTCGGGTTCCTTCGGCACCTTGGGCGGTGGCACTTCACCTGTCAGAGTAAATGTTACCAGAGTATCCGGTGGCAATGTTATCAATTCATCTCCCTCTTGGGAAAGTGCTTTAATACCAGCAGACTGGACCTTCCGCTTACTATAAATATGGCCCTGGTACAAGAAAAGCTGTAAAGTCCCCAGCGAGGAAAGCTCGACCTCTTCCCCCTCTTGGGGCTGCTTGGTTATTTTCTTTTTAGTCACTTCCAACCTCCTTTTCTGTGTCTATCTTCGGAGACCAGTATACCCTGGGGGCAAAGCTGCCCCCAGGGTTCATCTCTCAGGTTTAGGCAATCAGTGATTGTGGTGTCAGCTTGTAGTATCCGACATAGTAGCTGACATTTTCGAGAGCGCCCATTGCCGCGCCGGCGAAGGTAACGATGATATTCACGCCGGGGCTGGCCACAATACCGATGTTCGTCGCGAAACCGAGAAGCGATGGCATCTGCACGGCCAGGGCCGGGGCGATCTTGGCAACCGCTACGTCCAGCGGGGATACAACCAGGGTAAACTGCGCGGCAGCACCAATGGCCACAGCACCAGCATCAAGACCAACGGCACCTACAGCCACGGTGGTTGTGGTGGCGCCGGCGATGGCGGTGTCGTTGTACTCCACGAATGCCCTTATCCAGACAGGACCTCCGGTGATGGCAAATGCGTTGTAAGCACCAGCTCCATGTGTCGCTGGAGCATCGTGTGCCCAAGATAGCTGTTGCTGCGATATTTGCCGAACTAATGATGAAAGACCCATAGCTTTTTCTCCTTTCTCCCTTTCGGGATACTAGCCTAGACTAAGCTAGGTTTGGGGGAGAGGCTGTGCCCCTCCCTCATCGACCTTTATTTATGCAATTGTGTCGCCAGCTTTCTCGAACAGGAAGTTGTGCAGGTGCACTTGGGCAGGTGCGCCCAAAGCAGGAGTGTTAGAAAGCACCTGCGCTGCAAAAGTGTCCTGCGGGTCAAATACCACAGGTTCCGAGAAAAAGGCATCGAAAGCCAGCCTTGCGTTCTGTGTCTGCAGGTCGAATACGGCCTGCACATTGGTGCCTCTCAGAAATTGTAGGTATGACACCGGAAGGGGCGCCGTTGTGATGGACACTCCGTATATCACCAGCAGCTTGCCCACCAATAACTGCGGTGCCGCTACTGCCTGGAAGCAGGAGTACCAGGTGGTGACCAAAAGCAGCGGTGCAGTTAATGCGTCGGGTAGGACTGTGGGTACCACGAAATCGGTTCGGACCGCTGCTGGTCCTGTGGCCAGCTCGCGCTGGTCAAGAGACCTCGGCCAGTCGCCGGTCTGGATGAATTGCCGTATTCTGGCGACGCGTTGTTCTTTTTGACTGGTAGGAATAGCCTCCAGTCCGGGGATGTCGGCGTTGGGGCTGCCCACACTCTTTACCGCGCATCTCTCAATGCCAGCAGCCAGGGCCGCCAACTTGTATCCTTTCCTATCGGTTAGGGACAGGTCTTCGACATTGACTAAATAATTCCTTGAAGCCATTAGTGTATACCTCCTTCTGACTTCTTAACGCTCCTAGCAGTATAATTTACTAGAATGCGTGCGGTGAAACAGACTCAAACTCAGGCTGATAGCTCCGATTCACATTGCCGGGATTAGTAGCATTGCGGAATTGGAGCCTTGTTGCACCGGCTCTCGATGCCACAGGTGGTGCCTTTACACGCTCACGAATAGCTCGAGCGGTTAGAGGTACTGATATTGCACCTATTCTCAAGAGGAAATCGCTCCACCTACCACCAATGAGCAACCCAGCGAGGTATCCACCACCTGTCATTACATAGGAAGCTACCTCGTTGTATTGTGGGGCCAGTTCTAGGGTAAGCTGATCAACAGCGGTCACAGCGAGTGGGGCAACCGCATCTTCAACAATTCTCATATGTCCTCCCTCTTTGGGTAGGAGCCGCTCCCTAAAATGCAAAGGGACGGGGCCGCCTCATCTTTGCATTGAGGGCGCGGCCCCGTCCCTTATTCAATTCCTATGTCCTCTGTCGACCAGGACTTTCTAAGCGCTCTCGCCCCAGAGGACTTGTAGTTATTAAAATTCAAACACGCCAGTGATAATTTGTCAAGAGGTTAGCTTCTTTGCGATTCTATGTATGCCCAATTTAGATACTTGGAAAGCCAGGTTGAAAAACAAGCGGTCATTGGGACCAATTGTGTTTTCCCCTCTACGGCATAAATTTGGTCATCGTTGAAATAATGGACCGCCTGATAACGCTTTGCTATGCTGGCAGGCACCAATGCTGGCGCACTAGGAGTGGTGGTTTCCATGATATATTCTTCCAGCATATTTACTGCAACCCACGCGTGGCCTCCCGGTTTTCCATTATAGAGATTACCCAGGGCGCAGTATACCTGGTCAGCAGATAATTCGTTTCTGAGGAGTGAGGTCAGAAGGAAACTTTTTACCGCACAATTCCCCACCCGGGTGTTAATAGTGGTTTCTGGCAATGTCCAGAGGTCATTCTGCCATGATGTTTTGCCATTTATTAAAAGTTTGCCTTTAACAAACTCTACATATTTAACCTGGGAGGCAACCCACTTCCAGCAGGCTTTTAGTTTATCGATATTGTTATCGATGTCCTTGGTAAGTGCTTTATATAATCGCTGGACTTCTAAAGAGTTAGGAGTGATGAAGGAAGTAAGACGGCGCACCTCGCCAAAGAAAGTAGCGTCCATAGGCTGGTCGTCTATTGGTATTATATTATCCATTATCGGGGTAAATGTTTCGTAAGGTAAACAGCTCCTAGAATTGTAAAAATTATGCTGGCCCCTGTAGCTATAAATAGTGGCCCTGTGGGGACAGTTTGAACCTTAGCCAGCTTCTGCGCTAGATGTATGCCAGCCAAGCCCCCACCTATAGCGCTGCCAATGACAAAGATTTGCTGCGCCACTGTTGGCGGCAGGCTGGTGGGAGCCTCAACTGTCAAAGTCATAATTATTTGAGATGCACTCTTGCTTGCTTAGCCAGCCATTCTGAGCCACCCTTGGTGGTTGCCAATAATGCAGGCCCGAGCAGAACACCGAGTCCAAAGCTAAGAAGTCCGACAAATACTGGGGTCGGAATAGTGATTCCCTGTGCTATAGCTTCATTGATTGAACCACAATAGGGACATTTTATCTGCTGGCCTTCATAGGTGGGTGCCTGGATTGGATAATGACATACTGCGCAGGGGATAGAATCTGTTATAACCTGTGTTGGCATATTTCCCTCCTTGGTGGTAATTAAATTCCCGGATATACGAAACTCTCCTGTTTCTTTGGCTCTCATCCTTGCGCCGCAACGAGGACAGAATAGAGTATTGCATTTGACGGATTCTGTGACTTCACCTTCATAGTCACAATTGGGGCAGTAGCATTTATGAGGACCATGCTCATGAGCCATCTTACCCTCCTTAAAACAAATTAGGGGCACGCGGCCCCTATCCAATTAAAATTTAAGCACAGGGAGAAAAGGTTGTCAACCATCTTGCATTTGAATTACCATTTGCTACCATTTTTATTCCTACTAGAATATTGTTTCATA
>Ga0209635_10001821_pt1 | contig 16008 bp, 13 predicted proteins | sample DeeMarSWOR230_32_FD_187463 | JGI IMG/M metagenome (GOLD analysis project Ga0209635, IMG submission 187463) | Marine sediment microbial communities from White Oak River estuary, North Carolina - WOR-2-30_32 (SPAdes) (version 2) | ecosystem: Environmental > Aquatic > Marine > Intertidal zone >... | reverse complement strand
TATTGTAACATTTAAAGAGATGATCGGAAAAACAATGGATGAAATTATTTTAAGAAATGATGAAAAATTTGGTGAATGTAGCTATTGTGGAGTTTTTAGAAGGGTATGTTTGAATATTAAATCAAAGGAACTGGGTATAACAAAGCTTGTTACAGGGCATAATTTAGATGATATGACTCAGTCTATTTTAATGAATTTTGTTAACGGAGATATTAAAAAATTAGCTAGATTAGGGCCTCATAAGAAGGTTCAACCAGGCCTTGTTCCCCGTTTGTTACCATTAAGAAATATTCCAGAAAAGGAAAATGTATTATATGCAATATTAAAAAAAATTGAATACCATAATGGCGAATGCCCTTATTCAACTAATGCATATCGCGGAATTTTTAGAGATATTATTGACGATCTCGAATATAAAAATCCTGGTACCAGACATAGTATTTTGAACAGCTATAATGACATCAAAGATATATTGTTAGATAAATATCCTCCTGTAGAATTAAACAAATGCCTAAGATGTAGTGAACCTACCTCACAAGAGATATGTAAAGCTTGTATATTAAAAGATAAAATTATATGATCCTAGCCTTTTTAGATATCAAAAACATTTTTATTCTTAATTCTACTGACTGTCTTTTAGATGAAACGTTTACAGCTAAAATGCAATCCAATTGATAACCTTTTAGGAGGAGGAATTGAATATAAAACGATTACCAAGATTTATGGTGAAGCGGGGAGTGGAAAAACAAATCTATGTCTTCAAGCTTCCCGAGAATGTGCCAACAATGAAAAAAAGGTTGCATACATTGATAGTGAAGGAGCATCATTAGAACGGTTGAATCAAATATGTAAAAAATATAACTATGAAAAAATAATTAAAAATATTTTATTTTATAATCCTTTATCACTTGAAGATCAAGAAAAAATGATTAAAAACGCCATTAATATTAAAGATCTCGGACTCATTATTGTAGATACAATAAATCTATTTTATCGAATTAATTTAGAAGGTGACAAAGAAGGAGCAATGCGTTCTTTTACTAGACAAATGGCAAATCTGCAAATAGCTGCAAGAGAAAAGGACATTCATGTAATTGTAGTTGAACAGGTATATACCGATAAAAATGGAGATATAAAACCTTTTACAAATAGAGATACCGAGCATATGATAAAAACTATAGTCAGATTAGAAAAAACTGGTGTAGGAGAGAGACAAGCAACAATAATCAAACATCGATCCCAACCTGAAGAAAAAAATACAATTTTTAAAATAACTGCTATTGGAATAGAATAAAAACATAACACCTATTATTCAATGGTTCAAACAAAGTTCTTATATACCACCACTTTCACCCGCTTGTAAAATGTGTGCACAAGGGTCTAAATTGGTATTATTAATAACAGGTGTTTGTTCTTCCAAATGTTTCTATTGCCCCCTCAGCTTTGAAAAAGGTGGAACCGATTGTATTTTTGCCGATGAATGGAAATTAGAAGACGAACACGATACTGAAAAAATTATTTGTGAAGCTAAATACATTAATGCAAATGGTGCAGGCATCACTGGTGGAGATCCTCTTTTGGTATGGAAAAGAACCAAAAAATATATCGACATACTCAAAGATACTTTTGGATCGAGTTTCCATATCCATTTGTATACTTCCGGAGTTAAAAATGGAGAATACATAATAGATTTAGTTACTGCAGGTCTTGATGAAATACGATTTCATCCATTACCAAAATATTGGAATCACATGGATAAGAATCCTATTGCTCCTGTTATAAAAAAAGCACTTGTAATGGATGTAGACGTTGCTATTGAGATTCCTTCAATTCCAGAAATGAAAAAAGAGATGCTTTCTTTATTAGAATGGGCTAATAAATTAGGAATTAATTGGGTTAATTTAAATGAACTTGAATACTCTGAACGGAACTCAAATAGTCTAAATAGTAAAGGTTATACGGTAAAGAATGAAATTTCAGCTGCAGTTAAATGGAGTCATGAATCTGCAAATGAGGTTCTTAATATATCTGCTGAAATGGAGTTTGATATAGGTATTCATTACTGCTCATGCTCCTTTAAAGATGGAATTCAATTAGCAAATAGAATAAAGAGAAGAGCAAAAAGTATTTCAAAAAATCATGATATTATAAGTAATGAAGGAACATTGCTTAAAGGTGTTATCTATACAAATGAAGGGAATACTTTAAGAGTTCTTTATAAATCTCTAAAACATAAATATAAATTATCTGATAAACAGATTTTTCTTAATATAAAAAAGCAACGTATTGAAATGGACATACTAATATTAAATAAAATTACACCCATTCTAAAAAAACTTGGAATGCAATGTTATATGATAGAAGAATATCCAACTGCAGATGAACTAGAAGTTGAAAGAATTCCCTTACCACTTTGAATTTAAATACAAGTCTCCTATCCTAATTTACTGAAAAAGGTTTTTATATAACTCCCACATTCCACACTTTACATTCCATAAGGGAAGATATCAATGAAAGCTTAAAAAGGAGGTTAAAAATATGGCAATATATGTAAAATTTCAGACACCAAAAGAAATACAGGATTTAGCCTATGATCTTGTAGAAAAAGCTCGAGATAATGGAAAAATAAGTAAGGGAGCAAACGAGGCGACAAAACAAGTTGAGAGGGGACAGGCAAAACTTATAGTAATGGCTGAGGATGTTTCACCAGAAGAAGTTCTTGTTCATATGCCTATATTATGCGAGGAAAAAAACATTCCCTATTCATATGTTCCAAGTAAGTTAGAACTTGGCAGTTCTGCAGGTTTACATGTTGGAACAGCTGCAGTTGCTATCGTTGATTCTGGAAAAAATAAAGCAGGTATTGAAAATATTATTAAAAAAATAGATGAACTGAAGAAGTAGGGCTAAATATATGGTAGAAGGAACCCCTTGTGAAGTTGTTGAAATAATTCATAGAACTGGTATGGCTGGAGAAGCATGTCAAGTAAAAGTAAGGGTTTTAGACGGTATGGATAAAGGTAAAATAATCACTAGAAACGTAATGGGACCCATTCAGCTTGGTGATGTCTTGATGCTTAGTGAAACTCAAAGAGAGGCAAAAAGAATTGGCGGACCACGTTAGAGGTATTTATTATGGTCGAAAGAAGAACTTGCTCATTTTGTGGAAACGAAATAGAACCTGGCACTGGCAAGTTATATGCAAAAAAAGACGGTACAGTACTTCATTTCTGCAAGAATAAATGCCAGAAAAACATGTTAAAATTAAAGCGTATTCCTAGACGGGTTAGATGGAGCAAACATTACACTAAAAAATAGTTATAGATATTAATATTTAAATAGAAACACATTTACGATCTATAATATTAATCGTTTATTTTATACTTAATTTCTAAAAATTTTTAATTTTTTTAGATATTTGATTAAAAAATTTAGAGAAATATTTATAGATACTCATTCTCTTTCTTTTTTGTATAATATTTATATAACACTTTCCTGTTTGTTGTAAAAAATATCGGTTTCTATATAATGGAGGTATGAATATGGGAGATATTGATATAAAAACTGTAGAAATTGAGAAACCAGAGGATATGAATTTCATCTTAGGACAAACACACTTTATAAAATCTGTAGAAGATCTTTATGAGGCAATGGTGAATTCCATTCCAAATGCCAAATTTGGTATAGCTTTTTGTGAAGCAAGTGGAGCATGTAAAGTAAGAAGTATTGGAAATAATGGAAATCTGAAAAAACTAGCGGAAAAAAATGCTTTGAATATTGGAGCAGGTCACTCTTTTATTATTTTTATGGAAGAGTGTTTTCCACTACATGTATTAAACAAGATTAAAAATGTTCAAGAAGTTTGCTCAATATATTGTGCAACTGCAAATCCAACAAAAATCGTTCTAGCAGAATCTAAAATTGGCAATAGCAAAGGAAGAGGAATACTTGGGATTATTGATGGATTTATACCAAAAGGAATCGAAAATAAGAATGATATTATTTGGAGAAAAAAATTCCTTAGAGATATTGGATATAAACTATAAAATATCTTTGTAAACAGTTTACTAAACATATATATTAAATATTTATAAAAAAAAATTTAATAATATATATTGTTAAATAAAAAATCATATATTTCATTCTTTTAATCCATTCAAATTTAGAATTCTTTCCAAACTAAATATATGTCACAATTTAAAACCATATTTTCCCACTAATGGAACAAAGGCACATCCACCTAGGTCTTTTTTTATAAGTTCGCCTTCTATTTTTTCTAATAATTTAAGAATACACATGATCCGACCTACAGGAACCATTAGTTTTCCTGGATCGTTTAACTGATCAATAAGTGGGGATGGTATATTAGGAGCTGCACAGGTTACATAAATACGTTCATAAGGGGCATATATTTTAAGACCTTCAGATCCATCGCCAATAATTATCGTAACATTTTTTATGTTAGCATTTTTTAGATTTTCCTTTGCCTTTTTTGCTAGTGAAGAAAATCGCTCTACTGAGTATACATGACCATTTTTTCCAACAAGTTTAGAAACAATTGCTGCATGATAACCCAAACCTGTTCCAATCTCCAATATTTTTTGCCCTTTTTTAATATCCAAAGATTCACACATTATTGCTACCATATGTGGTGCAGATATTGTTTGACCATTTCCGATTTCAAGAGGAGTATCAATATATGAGTAGCCCTTCATTTTTTTAAGAACAAATTCTTCTCTTGGAACTTCCAAAAAGGCTTTTTTTACTTCATCTGTTCTTATGCGGCCTTCTTGTCTCAATTTTTCTACCAAATCATTCCTTTTATTATGATAATCCATAGTTCTAATAAACATTAATAGAAATAAGTATATAACTTTTAATCTATAGTTCTCGATTGATACAAGAGTTATATTTTTTATATAGTAATTAGTTTCACCCTAGTTGTTTATGAAGAAAAAAGCGATAGTTGCCATTGGTGGAAATGCTTTAATTAGAGAGGGACAGGATGGAAATATTCACGATCAATTTGACAATACAAGAGAATTCTCAAAATTTATAGTAAGAATGATAAAGGATGGTTGGAAAATTGTAATAACTCATGGTAATGGCCCTCAGGTAGGAGCTATATTGCTTCAAAATAATATTGCTAGAGATGTTACACCACCAATGCCTCTTGGAATATGTGTTGCTGAAAGCGAAGGATTTATTGGATATATGATTCAACAATGTCTTTCTAATCGTCTTAAAAAGTTAGATATTGAAAAACCTGTTGTAACATTGATAACCCAAGTTTTAGTTGATAAAAACGACCCTTCTCTAAATTATCCTACAAAACCTATTGGTCCTTTTTACAAAGAAGAAGATGCTATGAATCTTCTAAAAGATGGATACCAGATTACACATCAATCAAAAGGATGGAGAATAGTTGTTCCATCTCCCGATCCAAAATCTATTATTGAAGGAGATATAATTAAAAAAATGCTAAACGATGATATAGTTGTAATCGCATCTGGAGGAGGCGGTATGCCTGTCTTTGAAAAGGAGGGTTGGGGATTAAACGGTATCGAAGCAGTTATTGACAAGGATCTTGCTTCCGAAAGGTTAGCAGAATCTGTAGGTGCAGATTTGCTAATGATTTTAACCAATGTAGACAAGGTTTATCTAAACTACAATACCCCAAAACAAAAAGCATTAGATAAAATATCCTTAAATGATATAAAAAAATATTACGATCAAGGACATTTTCCACCTGGTAACATGGGTCCAAAAATATTAGCAGCTATAAGATTTTTAGAGCATGGTAATAGTGGAAAAAAGGTTATAATATCAAATGTTGAAAAAGGATGGGAAGCACTATGTGGTAAAACTGGTACTCATATTAAAAAACCATAAAATAAAATTTATCTCTAAATGTGTATTATTACTATTTGAAATTTAATTTAAGGATTGTTAATATAAATATAATAAACTTTTTATATTATGTGTTAATTAAGATATAATTGAGAATGGGGGAATAATGAGATATTTTTTAAATCCATCTTTCCTCACCACCATATTTCTCAACTATCCCCTATTCTCTCAATGTAACTCTTTCGCTTTCCCCCATCTATCTCATCCAATAAATGTTTAAACATAAACTAAATAAAAATTCTATTTATATAAATTGTGAATTAATTAAACATTTAATAGAATAAATTGGAGAAACGACATGAAGTAATATATCTATCCTAACCAATTATTGATTATTATCACCAAAAAATTCTACATCTAATATATGGTTTTTGGATAATTTTAGATATAGAATAATGACTTTTTTACAAAAGGGAATCTATATGCAAAATTTCTCCTAGAAAAATATTTTTATATTATTTAACTTTTAATTATTTAGAGTTTGATATGAATAAACAGTGTTTTTATTAAACCCTCAAACATATCAATTTTTTAGATTATGGATAATTCATCAATTGATAAGCAGATTAAGGAAATCGAAGAGGAAATATTCAATACTCAAAAAAACAAAGCTACAGAACACCATATTGGTAAACTAAAAGCAAAAATTGCAAGGTTGAGAGAAGAATCAGAAAAAAGAAAAAGTAAAGAAGCCAAGGGAAAAGGTTTTAATATAAAAAAATCAGGCGATGCAACCATTGGACTTATTGGATTTCCTAGTATTGGAAAAAGTACTCTTTTAAACCAATTAACCGATGCAGATAGTAGAGTCGGGACATATGATTTTACAACCCTAAACGTCATACCTGGTATGATGAAATATAAAGGAGCAAATATTCAAGTATTGGATCTACCAGGTCTAATAACTGATGCATATAAGGGAAAAGGACGTGGGAGAGAAATACTCTCAGCAGTAAGAAATGTTGATCTTATACTTATTATGATAGATGCACAACATAAAGACCATCTAAAGTATATAAAAGAAGAGTTATATAAAGCGGGACTTAGACTGAACCAAAAAAAACCCGATGTTAATATAAAAAAAACAGGACAAGGTGGTATTAATGTCAACTCTACAACAAAACTTACACATTTAAGTGAAAATACGATAAAATCAATTTCGTCAGAATATATAACAAATGCAGATATTATATTAAGAGAAGACATCACAGAAGATCAACTGATAGACGCTTTTTGTAAGAATAGAATATACGTTTCAGCATTAGTTATTATTAATAAAAATGACTTACTCAAAAAAAATGAATTAATTAAAAGAATTAATGAAATAAAAAATGAAGGTTGGAAAGTAATATCTATATCAGCAAGTAAAAACATTGGACTTGATGAACTTAAAAGATCCATTTTCGTTGAATTGGAAATCATTCGTATCTTTATGAAGCCAGTAGGAAAAAAACCGGATTTCACTGAACCTTTAATTATGAAGAAAAGGCAAACTGTAGAAGATGCTTGCAGGAAACTTCATAAAGATTTCAAAAGGAAATTTAGATATGCACAAGTTTGGGGAAATTCTGCTAAATATCCAGGTCAGAAAGTAGGACTGCACCATACTTTAGAAGATAAAGATATTTTAATGATAATAATTTTACGTTAAATAATATTTAATAAATAAGTAATATGTCTATATTAAATTCTTTAAGTTCTTTTCTGATTTATAATTTCATTAGATCTCTTGCATTTTTAATAATATGTTTTTCATTTAATCCATATTTCTCAAGAAGAGCTTTAGGATCTCCGCTCTCACAGAATATATCTTTTATTCCCATCCTTTTAAATTTAACAGATAAATTATTTTCAGCTATGGTTTCTGCAACTGCACTTCCAAGTCCCCCAATAATTGAATGCTCCTCTGTAGTAATAATTGCACCAGTTTCTTTTGCACATTTAATTACTAGCTTTTCATCTAATGGTTTTATAGTATGCATATCAATAACGCGAGCTTGTATGCCTAGCTTTCTTAGTCTTTTTTGTGCATCAATTACAGGATCAACCATCGTTCCACAGGAAATAAGTGTAATATCTGAACCATCTTCAACGATTATTCCCTTTCCTAGTTCAATGTTTTCCATTTCTTCCATTTTATATATAATTGGTACATTTGCCCGTCCGACTCTTGCATACATTGGACCATAATTTTCAGTCATTAGCTCCACTATTTTTCCTGTTTGAGTGGCATCACTTGGCGCAAGAACAGTCATGTTTGGTAATACTCTCATCAGTGCAATGTCCTCTATCATCTGATGGCTTGCTCCATCTTTTCCAACACTGATACCTCCATGTGTAGCAAAAATTTTCACATTTGCCCTTGAATAGGCTACATCCATACGTATCTGATCATAGACTCTCCCTGTAGCAAACACAGCAAAAGTACTTGCGAAAACTATTTTACCACAAGATGCAAGTCCTGCAGCGGTTGATATCATATTTGCTTCTGCAATACCCATCTCAAAAAATCTCTCAGGATAATTTTTTGCAAACATTATAGTTTTAGTAGATTTTGAAAGATCTGCATCTAATACTACAAGATTTAAATGTTTTTTACCAAGTTCTATGAGTTTTTCTCCATATGAATTTCTAGGATTTTTCATTATTTTATTGCTCAATTTGATGCCTCCAGTTTTTTCTGTAATGCATCAAGTTCCTCCATTGCCAAATTGTACTCCACTTCATTTGGTGGTACACCATGAAAGTCAATGTTGTTTTCCATAAAAGAAACTCCTTTGCCTTTAATGGTATCAAGTATTATAACAGATGGTGTTTTTTTGTGATTATCAACCTCATATAATGCCTCGAGTATCTGTACCATATCATGTCCATCTATTTCTATAACATGCCATCCAAAAGAATTCCATCTTTCCCTAACAGATTCTAAACGCATCACCTCTTCTGTGTTGCCGTCAATCTGTAAAAAATTTCTGTCAATAAATGCAGTTATATTATCAAGTTTATAGTGAGATATAGATGCTGCTGCTTCCCAAATTTGTCCTTCATCTGTTTCACCATCACCAAGCATAACATAAACCTTATAATTTTTTTTATCCAACTTACCTGCTAGAGCAACACCATTTGCAAAAGAAAGACCATGACCAAGAGAACCTGTGGACGCCTCTACTCCAGGAGTATATAAACAAACAGGATGACCCTGTAACATACAGTTAATATTCCTTAGATTTTTCAACTCTTTGACTGTAAAATATCCCGATTCAGCCAGAGCTCCATATAGAGCTGGTGCAGCATGACCTTTACTTAAAATAAAGCGATCTCTGTTTGGATCATGCGGTTTTTTAGGGTTATGATTCATATGAGCAAAATATAATGCAACAATTGCATCTACAGCAGATAACGAACCTCCAGGATGTCCAGATTCTGCTCTGTAAAGCATCTCAATTATATGTTTTCTAATCTTAACAGCCATTATTTCCAGTTTTCTAATTGTTTTCTCATCGTAATGTTTCATTTATCTCCCCTAATATGTAAAAAACATATACCCCACATTTTTCAATGAATATCATTCATGTCTAAAAACTTTTTGTAAATTTTATAATTTCGTAGCTAAATAGAAATATTCTCTCCTTTATAATAAACCTTATACTAAAAGTATATTGGAAATTTATTCATGATATAAAAAAGAAAATAATGTAAATATCACTTTGCGATAACTTTTAAAGTCCCTATTTATATCTCCTGGTTAAAGGATAAAATGGTACTAGATGATTTAAGCGATTCTCTTAAAGGAACATTAAAAAAAATTGCAAATGCAGTTCATATAGATTCAAAGATTATAAGAGAAGTGGTAAGAGATATACAACGAGCGCTTTTACAGTCAGATGTAAATGTCAAACTTGTATTGGAACTTACTAAAAAAATTGAAAAACGTGCTCTAGAAGAGAAACCCCCAGCAGGAATGAGCAATAGAGAACATGTAATTCATATTGTATATGATGAACTGGTTAACATACTTGGTGATTCTAGAGAATTACCAATAAAAAAACAAATTATTATGATGACTGGATTATATGGTCAGGGAAAAACAACCAGTTGCGGAAAGCTTGCAACTTATTTTAAAAAGAAGGGATTAAGACCAGCACTAATAGTTGCGGATGTACATAGACCTGCAGCATATGAGCAATTAAAACAGATAGCAGATCAGGTGGAAGTTCCTTTTTATGGAGATAAAAATGAAAAAAATGCAGTAAAGGTTGTAAAAGAAGGTCTTAATAAATTTAAAAGAAGTAGTGATGTAATAATTGTTGATACTTCTGGAAGACATAAACTAGAAGAAGAACTTATTCAAGAAATGAAAGATATTTTTAAAACAACAAATCCTGATGAAAAACTACTTGTTATGGACGCTGCCGTTGGCCAACAAGCTGGCTCTCAAGCAAAAGCATTTAATGATGCTATTAATATTACCGGAATTGTTCTAACTAAATTAGATGGAACAGCTAAAGGTGGAGGTGCATTAAGTGCTGCGTCTGAAGTTGGAGCCCCTATTATCTTTATTGGAACTGGAGAACACGCAAGTGATTTCGAGACTTTTGATCCTGCAAGATTCATATCCCGTTTACTAGGGATGGGAGATATCAAATCCTTGCTCGAAAAAGCTGAAGAAAGCCTAAAAGGTAAGGATGCAGAGAAAACCGCTAAACGAATGATTTCTGGTAAATTTACTCTACATGATATGTACGATCAAATGGATATGTTATCAGGAATGGGTCCATTGAACAAAATAGCTGATATGCTACCTGGTAGTTTTTCAGGTAAACTGAAAAATGTTGATATGGATAGTACTCAAAATAAACTGAAAAGATTTCGAATAATAATGGATTCCATGACGGATGAAGAGATGGATAATCCAAGTATAGTCCGTGCTTCTCGGATTAAACGTATTGCACGTGGATCAGGTCTTGAAAATAAGGATGTTAAAGAGTTACTAAAATACTACAATATGACAAAACGTATGATGAAAGGCATTTCAGGGAATAGAAAGATGAGAAAGAATCTAATGAAACAGTTACAGTTTGGAAATTAAATTCTATTTTTATAAAAAGTGAATATGTTGTTTAAAAATTGGAAACAAATCATTAATAATGGTCAAACTCCTGAATTAAAAAAAATAAGAGGGGATATTATTGACATTTTGTCTTCTGCTTTAGATGCAGTTGATCCATATAAAGTGGTTAAATCAAGATGTAATATGGGGAAAATAATTCTTGATGATAGAGAAATAGATATCTCCAATTTTGATAATGTGTATTTATTGGGATTTGGAAAAGCTAGTGTTGGAATGACTCAGGCTGTATGTGATTTCATAAATATCAAAAGAGGGATTGTTGTAACCAATGATCCTGATAAATTTGTTCATAACAATTCTATATCTACTTATGTTGGTGGTCATCCAATACCTAATCAAAATAGTATAAATAGTACAGATAAAATTTTAGAGATTATCCGAGAATGTAAAAAAAATGATCTTTTAATCGTGTTAATATCTGGTGGGGGTTCTTCACTGTTATGCAAACCGAAAATAAATCTAGAAGACTTAAAACAAACAACTGAATTGTTGTTAAAATCCGGTGCCGACATTAATGAGATAAATACAGTAAGAAAACACCTTTCATTCGTAAAAGGAGGTCAGCTTGTAAGAAATGCTAAATGTATGGTAGTCTCTTTTATTATATCTGATATAGTCAATGACCCTATAGAATTTATTGCCTCTGGACCCACATATCCTGATTCTACAACATATATCGATTCTAAAAATGTATTATATAAGTACTTATTATGGAAGAAAATTCCAAAAAATGTTAGAAGAGTTATAAGGAATGGGATATCTGGCATTGTTCCTGAAACACCAAAGAAGGACGATCCTATTTTTAACAATGTTTATAATTTTATTATTGCAAACAACAAGATTGCATGTATAGCAGCAGAAATTAAAGCAAAAGAAATTGGATATAAACCAATAATTACCACAACTTCTTTGACAGGTGAAGCCAAAGAGGTAGGCAAATATTTAATTGAAAAAATCTCTAAAACTAATGATAGGAGTGTTTATATATCTGGAGGGGAAACAACAGTTACAGTTAAAGGACATGGAAAAGGTGGCAGAAATCAAGAAATGATTTTAGGGAGTATAAAAAGTCTTGATGGAAGGGATATTGTATTCTCATCTTTTGCAACTGATGGAATTGATGGAGAAAGTAAAGCCTCAGGAGCTATTGCAGATGGTTTTTCATTAATGCGAGCTTATAAAAAAAACCTAGATATAGAAGAATATCTAGAAGATAACAATTCATTTGAATTTTTTAATAAATTAGGTGACTTATTCATAACAGGTAAAACAGGGATAAACGTTATGGATATTCAAATAATTATATCATAAATATTCTAGTAAAATTTAGACCTAATTAAAGAAGTAACTAAACTTATTAAGCAGAGTGTATATAACATATTTTGATTAATAAACCGTACGGATTTAAATATATGGAGAGATAGGGGTGTATGCAGAACATATAGAATCAGATAAAGCCCAAAAATATTTAAATAACACTGATATAAATTTGATTGAGAATTATAAATGGAGATAAATATATGAATAAAATCAATTCATATAATAATTTAATTATTATTGGAATTGTTCTTTCATTATTAATATCAAATTTTACAATTATTTGTTTTTCAATAGAAACATCTATCGACAAAGACGATGGAGTTTATTATATTGATAAATTTTATGATGGAATAAATGTTAATCTTGAAAAATGTAAAATCTCAGATGATAATAACGAAATAACCTTGGATCCATATATATCTAACATACATATATATGATTTTTCAGGCTGGACAACAAATTCTAAAAATAAAGCGTATTACTATACAACACCATTTAATATATTCTTTCCTGCATATAATGAAATAATTCCAATATTTGAAAATGAGTTTGATCCAAATATTGATTATGATGGTTTAAGAATAAAAAATGATGATGTTTTTTGTCCCCCAGAAGTCTTTGAGGACCAATCCCCTTTGAAAATAGTTCATCATTTTAGATTTAAAATAAATCAAGATATAAATTCTACAACACAATTAGATATATATTGGCGTGGAAAGACTGAAAATGTTGATGAAATAACTTTTTATTATTGGCAGCCTATCGGTAACTTTGGAATATGGATTGCTGTAAAAACCATTAATGTCACTTCAAATATTATTGAATTTCAACAGAGTTTTGCTGGAGATTTATTTATTTCAAAAGATAAATATGTAGACATATGTATTGTTACAAAACCTAACTATGGCGAATATTCTTCTTTATATACAGATTATGTAAATGTTACGGCTTATGGTCATGGTTACTCCAATGGAATAGTAACTTCAGAAATTATTGATCCCACAAAGCTCCATAGATGGGAACGTCTAATATGGGATGATTATGAGAAAAGCGGTACTTCGGTAAAATATCACATATTATATGTGAATGATACCGGACATAGTAACCTAGTAGAAGAAAAATATCTATATGGAAATAAAAATGGGTTTTCTTCCCCACCAGTATATTTGGATACTCTACCAGCAGATTATAAAATTAAAATTAGAGCAAATTTAAACACAAATGATCTATCTAATACACCTGAAATAAACAGTTGGGGAATAATATGGCAAAAGCAAGAAAATATATGGATGGATAAATTCAATTATTCATTTAGAATAGATGAAAAAAATAACGTATATCTTAAAAATCAAAATGTAAGCTTAATACCTTCAATCAGTGATTGGCCTATGTTTGGTCAAAATCCTTCAAATACACGATCATCTGAGGGAAAAGGACTGGACGCTGATAATCATGACATAAATTGGTATTCCTTCCAAACTGGAGGCGGATATCGAAATCCAGTTATTAAAGATGAAATACTTTATATCGCCTCTTTAAATGGACGTAATTTATATGCATTTGAAGCAACTATTGAACCAGAAGGAACAACTAAACAAAAAAACGCTGTAGTTCAAGTTGAAATCCCAGAGAATAAAACTATAGATAGCTCACCAGCTATTACCGATAATGACAGGGTCATTGTAGCAACTGGTACTTCATCAGTTAATGGAAATGTAGAAAATAAAGTATATGCATTTGATACAACAAATATCTTATCTAAAGATCCTGAATGGACTTTTAATTACGGTGATATTGATCCAGATAATCCATATATATGTTATTCATCATCGCCAACTGTATCAAATGATAAAGTTTTTTTAAGTTCATGGAGTGGAGATTCCTCAATTTGGAATTTAATTTGGGAATATTTTAATTTCACAAGTGGTAATAATAAATTAATTGCCCTTGATTTAGATGGTAATTTTGAATGGGAATTTGACTTACCTGCTGGAAGTTTCTCCAGCCCAGCGGTTTATGATAATAAAGTTATTGTAGGTTGTGAGAATAAAAACGGAAATAGTATTTTTGCCCTTAATATAAACAATGGAGAGGAAATTTGGAATAAATCTGTTGGGCCAATAGGCAGAGCATCACCAATAATTAATGGAGGAAAGGTTTTTGTCGTTTCCAAGAGGTCAGCTTCTAGTCCTTTTACTGCGTATACAAATGTTATTGCATTGAATTTAAACGATGGGGAAAAGATATGGAATATTTCTATTGGAGATAGTAAACCTGATAATTACGAATTAACTGCTAGTAGTACTCCAACAATTTATAATAATGTTCTTTTTGTTGCATCTTCTGATGGTACCCTATATGCTTTAAACACTGAGAATGGGAATATAAAATGGAATGAAAAAATATATACAAAAAGTTTGATTTCTTCAAATATATTGACCTCATCTCCTGCTTATGCAGATAATATGGTGTATATTGGTACACCAGATGGAAAATTATATGCAATTGATGCTTCAGATGGAAATATTGTTTGGAATGAAGATACATATAGCAGTTCACCCATGCTATCATCACCAATAGTAACAGATGGCTTTTTATTTGATAGTTCAGAAATAGGTGTTTTGTACTCCAGAGGAAAATTACAAGGAGCTGAAGGAGAACAAGTTGGTAAACTTGTTTCAATTCCCATTAGTTTACCTGATCCTGCAGAAGATTATATTTGGGATAAATTTTTTGTTAATTATTACACATCGAATGGGGACATAGATTTTAGTATACTTAATGAAAATAAGAATAAATTATTATCAAATATCGATAATGGTTCTAATATATCAATTAGTACGGTAAATAATTATGATACAATTCGATTATGTGCAGATTTTACCGCGAGTACAGATGGTGAAGCAATATTATACGAGTGGTCAGTATCTTTTAAAAATGTAAGTATACCATCATTTGAAACTAAATTTTATAAAGATAGTTTTTCCTTTGAGGATATACCACCTATATGTAAAATTGATGTTAAAAATGAACATGTCGGTTTATGGAATACTTCTTCAAAATATAGATTTGAATATGAAAATCTATCAGGAAAATTTACAACAGAATGGCTCCCAGCAAATTGCAGTGGTATTAATAGCTCAACAGAAAAAGAAACAATTACCGCAAACATATCTCATTTTAATTCTTCTGATAATATAACCCAATATTTTAAAATTCGATTTAGTATAAAAGATGCAGGTACTGGTAAAAATGAAACCCTATCAGAATGGTATGATTTTCCAGACAGTGTATATCCTGATATTGCTAAACCTATTTTCTTTAATGATAGTTTTATCCCATTAGATGGTTGGATTTCTACAAACGCACCGACATGTACAATTGATACACAAGATATAGGATCAGAAGGAAATATAACAGGTCTTAATATCAGCTCTGCAAGGTATACATTGGAATACAAAGATCAGTTTGGTACAAAAACTCATATGGAAGTTGCACTATGTAGTGGTATCAATGGTACAAAGTCAAAAGAAACTCTAACTGCTGATATTTCAAAATTAGATTTCAGTGAAAATATTACTGAACTACGACAAATAAAATTCTATATTGAAGATATGTCAGGAAATGGAAATAATTCTGAATGGTTT
>Ga0209635_10001816_pt1 | contig 16035 bp, 16 predicted proteins | sample DeeMarSWOR230_32_FD_187463 | JGI IMG/M metagenome (GOLD analysis project Ga0209635, IMG submission 187463) | Marine sediment microbial communities from White Oak River estuary, North Carolina - WOR-2-30_32 (SPAdes) (version 2) | ecosystem: Environmental > Aquatic > Marine > Intertidal zone >... | reverse complement strand
AGATTTTCGTGGTAAGAAAAAAGTCTTGTAATTAGCAAAAGGTGGTTTCGGAAAGACTTGTAACGATATCTTTGTTTTTACGCCATATATTCCATTGTCTCCGCAAAAAAGTCCTGCCAAATCTGGGCCATTCCCAAATCTATTAAAAGGAAACTTCGAAAATTTATTAGCTTGAGAACCAGTTTCAATAATTTCTCCTGTAGGCAAAACAACCTCTAAAGAAACCAGCTGATTAGTACAACTTCCATATTTGGCACTACCCCCTCCACCACTTGAATGATGAGATATGCCACCAGCTATGGATGCAGTCATTCCTGATCCAGGTCCCATACACCCTGTATAAAGACCAAAATTAGATAAATATTCATTTAATTCACTCCAAGAAACACCCGCTTCTACAGTAACTACAAGATTATCTTCGTCTAAATTTACAATGTTGTTCATTCGTTTCATATCAAGGACAATTCCACCATCTCCGATCGGTTTCGAGCCTCCAAATTCACAACCACGCCCTCCAGAAGGCGTAACTGGAATATTTTCATCATTTGCTACTTTAAGAATTTCGGAAATTTCCTTAGCGTCTTTAGGACGAATGACTATATCAGGAACACCTTGTAAGATAAGATCTACATTTCTCGAGTAAGCATGTCTTACATAAATGTTATCAGAGATAAATTTTTCTGTGACAATCTTCTCTAGTTTTTTATATAATTCAGACATTTAAATTACCTCTATTAATCCTGTATTTTTCCAGTAATGTGTTCACGTTTCTCTTGATGGAGTACTTTTAATTCTTCTTTAAGTTTCATTACACGAGATTTAGGAAAGGGAAATAAATAAAGACAGATAGCCATTATTCCCAGTGTAATTGCAGGGAAAGCAACTATTAAAAGTCGCAAACCGATGATTACATTTACACCGGGATTTGGAGTGTATTCTTCCCAACCAGTTTCAGTGAAAACCAATGATATTGTCATCATTGAGAATGTAGCTGCAAATCTCATGAAAAAATAGGAAACACTATAAAAACTACCTTCTCTACGAATTCCTGTTTTCAACTCGTCCTGATCTATGACATCCACAACTATAAGGTATGCGAAATACATTAATCCTCCAAATCCGATTCCTGCTAGAGCAATTGTTATTATTGCAGAATAAAAATCTGTTATGAAAAGGAACGGAATTGAAGCTAAAAAATAAGTAACCATAGCTAAAAAGAAAGCAAAGCGACTTCCTAACTTGACATCTAGTCTCTTCCATATAAAAATCGTTATAATAGCTACAATAAATAATAGGCCTAATAATATAGCGGGTTGCAGTGAACCTTCCTCCCCCAGTACGTGAGTAGTATATAAAGGAAAAAGGCTTCCTTGCAATAATTGGATATATTCAAAACCAAGTAGTATGAAAATGTAACAAAGAAATCCACGATTTTTTAATGTGTATTTTAGGGATTTGAAAAAATCAAATTCCTTTTTAATATCAAGTCTAAATTCGCCTCTTTCTTTTATACCCCATTTCAAAGAGATAAGCATTGTACATCCAATGATAATTGCTATGATAATCCCAGTGACCAAATAACCCTCCACCATAGTATAATCCTCTATGAGAATGCCTGGAAGTAAAAAAGCTACAAGCAAACCAATAACAGAAAAGATTTGCATTAAAAAATTAACTTCTGCGCGCTCTTCCGCAGTTGAATATAATTCTGGAAATATACAATTGAGGGGAACTTCAAGCATAGTATAAAATGTATCAAATGCTATAAGTATGATCAAAAGATATATAAACCCTAATAGGTCATCATCAAGAGGAGGGAGCCAAGCAATAATTGAAATAATAATTAAAGGAAATGTTGCTAACATAATGTAAGGCTTTCGTCTACCCCAACGTGTTTTCGTACGATCTGATAAATAACCGATTATTAGATCATTAATGGCATTCCAAACCGAAAAACAAGCATATGAAATATATATGTAAAAAATTGGTAAACCAACTGCGGAAAAATAGAATGTAAAAGCCCATATTTGAAATACACTTATAATAAGCCATTCGGGAAAGAAAGCTAAGGTGTAGGCTATTTTCTGCCTTTTTCCAAATTCTTTAGATGTCTTTTTTTGATTCATCATTCTTTTTTGGCCTTTCCTTTTTTTATCAGTTAAAAAGATTTTACATTTTACATTTATAAGATTTTTTGTTTTTATAGATTAATAAGGGTCAGTGTTTTGATGGTTGGTAATTAACATCAAACTTATTCTACTTATCATTAGCATCTTTAAGCCAGTGTTTAAGAAAATTTATAGGACAACTTTCAACAGATTAAGCACTTTTAAAAAATATACTCTTGGGAACTGATTCATTAACCATTAATCTAACTTATGGAATAGATAAAGAATAAATAGAGCTTTTACTACAATAGGTTTTAAATCATTTATAACAGTACTTGAAAAATGCTTTTAGTTTTTTAGAGAGGAAATGTTTTAAATCTAACTCAGAAAATTCTAAAACAATGCAATTCTTATACTCTTCTTAGCTTCGGTATTTGATTTCTTTTCTTATAAAGATGAATTAAAAATTCTGCTTTAATATTCCATGAGTGAATCAGTATTATATTTTAAGTATTGGTTATTATGACCAAATCAAGGAGCGAAAATAAGGAATTTTATTTTGATCTTTTTATTACATAAGTCAATAATCTTAAGATTCTATTTACTAATGATTTCATTCATAACATCAATAAAAGTCGTATATTCTTTTCTAAGGAAATATAAGTCAAATGGATTATGTGATTTAAGGATTAATGCATAATAAGGTTGAACACTTACTTTTATTTTAAACTGTTTGAATAAAAAATATTTCCCTAACTTATGTATCAAGAACTGATCTTCTTGGTCTCCTAATCCCATTTCTAAAAAGTTGTCGTTCAAAGTGAGAAAATAACCAATTGATTTATCTAAAAAAAGTTTGGCTTCATCATTTTCATAATAGGCGCCAATAACTAGTGTATTATCATCAATAATCATTAAACCTTCGCAATTTAACTTTTTCGCAAATTCTTCGATTGTTTTTTGTAATAATTGAGATTTTGGGTATAATTCTAGTAAAATTTGGGACATCGCACTCATAAGAGAATAGGTATCATAAATAGATGTTTTGAAGAAATGGATAGGGTCATAGGTAATAAAATTCTTAATTTTATTCGTTAATTCGCTGATATAATTGTTTAAATTATCCTGACTGCTTCTCACCAAACTAGGATCGCATTTGTGAAAAAATATATTAATTGGTGGATTAATTTTCAATTTTATAAATTGATCAATAACATCTTTTAGATAACTTAATGATTCATTAATGCGTTCATCATTTCGTATGTCTATAACATACATAGCAATTTCAGTATCGTCAAAAAATTTGCCAGGATTTTTCAAATAAGATATACGATATGTTTTTTGACCACCTAAGTCCCATTCACTAACTTCTCTATCTAATAATGTAAAAACTCTTCTGTGAGCTCCTTTTGTTGGTTGAATTTTAGCTATTTTTGAAAATTCACGCTTAAGAACTTGAATTATACTCGATTTTCCTGCAGTGTCAAGACCAGTAAATAAAATTTTATGTGATATGGGTTTTTCTTCAGTTAAATATTCCAAATGTATCTCACACTCTCAAAATATTTCTACATAAAATAAAATGTTTCTATATGTTTTAAGTTTTTATGAAGCTCTTAAAAAATTTGAAACTAAAAGACTTAATGTAGTTACAAAATTAGGCTTTCAGTTGATTCTTACTGTACTTGAAAGTCCTAATATTTGAATTTACAATTTTTCAAATCTAGCTTGAAAGAATCTTAAATGTGTTGGTTCAAAAACCATTTTCAACCCTGTTATTGAATCCTTTTTCTTATGAAGTCTTATTATTGATTCTGCTGTATACTCCATATGAGTATTAGTGTATACTCTTCGAGGAATTGTAAGTCTAACAAGCTCTAATTTAGGAAAAATATTTTCTCCAGTTTCTTTATCTCGACCTTTAGAAACTGCCCCTCTTTCCATTGTCCTAACAGCGGAATCCTCATAGATAGCGGCTGAAAGAGTTTGTGCAGGCCATTGATCCCGTGGAAGGCGTGGCAAGAATTTTAATGCATCAAGAAAAACACCATGACTACCAATCGGTCTTACAATAGAAACCCCAGCTTTCATCAATAATTCACCTAAATAACGTACTTGGTTGATTCTATATTTTAAATATTCATATTGAGCGCCCTCCCGTAAACCTTGTGCAACAGCTTCCATATCTCGACCTGCCATTCCACCATAAGTATGAAGACCCTCGAATAAAACAACCATTCCTCTTGTATAATCAAATATATCTTTACTATGAGTCGCTAGGAAGCCCCCCATATTAACTAAGCAATCTTTCTTTGCACTATATATACACCCATCTGTGTAACTCATCATCTCTCTGAGAATATCAACTATAGGAGTATTTTCATAACCTTTTTCCCGCTCTCTGATAAAGTAAGCATTTTCACTCGATCTGGTGGCATCAACGATAATCTTTAATTTATATTCATCACAGAATTCCTTTAATTCTCGTAAATTTTGCATTGAAACTGGTTGACCTCCTGACATATTAACATTAAACTCCACATTTACAAAAGCGATCTTTTCAAGTCCGTATTCATCGATATAGGCCTGAAGTTTCTTTAAATCCATATTTCCTTTAAATGGATGTAAATTTTGGGGATCATGTGCCTCATCGATGATTGCATCAACCATAGTTCCTCCTGCTAATTCTACATGAGCTTTCGAGGTTGTGAAATACATATTTCTTGGGACAATTTGCCCTGGTTTTGTAAGATGCCCATACATTAAATGTTCTGCACCGCGTCCTTGATGAGTAGGCACAACATATTGATAACCTAGAACATCTTGTATTGCTTTTTCAAGTTTATAAAAACTACGTGCTCCCGCGTAAGCTTCATCTCCTAGCATCATTCCTGACCATTGAACATCCGACATAGCTGACGTTCCTGAATCTGTCAATAAATCGATATACACATCCTCTGATTTTAATAAAAACGTATTATAACCAGCTTCCTTAATTGCTTCAGTTCTTCTTTTTTGATCAGGCATTCCAACATGCTCGATCATCTTAATCTTAAAAGGTTCTGGAGGTCCATTCATAGTAGAATTCACGTGATAATGATATTAAATATAAATGAGTAAATTATAGTAATTTGAAAAAGTTTTCGATGTATTCTACCCATAATTGTCCCATTAATGAGGACACGCGTTCAATGTCTTAGAATTGCACGATATGTGGATTTCCTCTAAAAACTTAAGGTTTTTATTAAATTCTAATCTTAATAATAATTTAAATGGTAATGGTCGTTTCTTCGTCAAATTTTGGAATTACTATTTCTAGATTAGGGAATTTTTTTGCTATTACTTTGAGAAGAAGTTCCAAGTTCTCTGTTCTACTAATTGGTGGAAAAAAATTATCCCAATGATGAGGAATTAGAACTTTTGGTTTTAAAATCTCGACCATTTTTCTTGTCTTTTTAACCATATGTTTATTACTATTCCCAGCATATGGTACGAAGAAAATATCGCATTGTTGATATTTTTGCAATTCATCTCTATATTTATGCCATAAACTACCAAATGAAATGATTTTGATGTCATTAAAGTAAAGTTTTTAGCTGTTTTTTTCATAAAGTTTCCAACTTTATCTGAATTTGATTGGAGAGACAAAATTGAAGAAATCTTTTTAATAAATAAAAATGGTGCATGCATATTCTATAAATCATACATCCAGAAGTTGGATTTATTAGATGAATATTTAATAACAAGTGCAATTACTTCTGTAAATATAATGCTTAAAGAGATTCTGAGACCAGGATCCAAAGAAATCTCTGTAATTAAAAAAAGGGAAAATTAACTTATATTTATCCTGGTGATTTTGTGACAGGAGTAATTTTTTCAGAAGAAGAGTCAAAAACTCTTGAACTCTATATAATACAATTAGTTATAAAAATAGAGCAATTATATAAAGATATTTTAAAAAATTGGGACGGTGATCTTGATATATTTAACCCAATTAAGGATATTTTTGAAGAAATCTTTTCTACATAATAAATTCTTGTTGTTAATATTTTGGAAAAGAACTTTATTATCGTTTCAATTTTTTTATACAATAGTCAAAAAAGTAAGTAAATATAAACCTCTTATTTCTAGTTTGACGAAATATTTTAATCGTGATGCATTCAAATTCATATATATTATTAATTTAAAAATTAAATATTAAAATCAAAAAAGGGGAAGAAATAAAAAATTGATTGGAATTAAATCATATGGATGTTATTTGCCAAAATATCTTTTGCCGAGGGAATATATTGGTAAAGCTTGGGATTTCCCGATTGTTCCTGGTACAAAATCAGTTGCTATGGCGGATGAAGATAGTCTTACAATGTCAGTAGAAGCAGGTTTAGATTGTTTAATGGGTTTTGATCCAAAATCGGTTGATGGATTATTTTTTGCATCGACAACACAGGTCTATACAGAAAAAGATTCTGCTTCATTAATTGCTACTGTCTTAGATATGCGAGACGATATAATTACCGCAGATTTTACTGATTCATTAAAAGCAGGAACAACTGCAATAGCACGAGCAGTTGATACAATTAAAGCTAATAAAGATATTAAAAGTATACTTGTAGTTGCAGCAGATACTAGAGCTCCAGAGCCTTCAACAATGTGGGAATATGGATTTGCTGATGGTGCAGCGGCATTACTTATAGCGGAAGACGATAATCTTCCTTTATCTATTGATGATTATTATTCTGTCTCTGCGAATGTTACTGGACCATGGAAAAGAGCGGATAAGGATAAATTTATAAGAACTTTCGAAGTAAAAATGGATGCAAAATTCTATTTTGAGAGTATCACTAAAGTAATGGCTGAGGTTTTAAAGAGGAACAATTTAAAACCTGAAGACATCAGTGCTGCGGCATATTATTATAATAATCCTAGAATGCATGGTAGAGTCTCAAAAATCATGAAATTTGCAGGAGGTGTAGCTCAAAATAGTGTATTCTTTCAACTGGGAGACCTAGGAACTCCAATGCCTTTCATTCTTTTAATTGGAGCTTTAAGAAGACCTAAACCTGAAGCAAAAATACTTATGGCAGGTTTCGGTGATGGAGCAGATGCAATTTTAATGCAAGTTCAGAATAAAGATGCTTTAAGAAGTCTTGGAAAAACGCGAATGGGTTTTATAGGACATCAGAAATCTATGACAAGTCTTAAAAATTACAATAAATTCCTTGATTTTAAGGAGATTCTTGAAAAAGATAGATATACAAGAAAGAGTTCTGCTGTTTTAATATGGCGTGATACAGCATCTGTGTATCGGTGGTATGGCGTAAAATGTAAAAATTGTGGAGCAATTCAGTATCCAGATATGCTCCGTTCTTGTTATATATGTAGAGCAGATGATCAATTTGAAAGAGTAAAACTTGGATTAAAAGGTACAATTTTTACTTATACCTTAGATCATTTAGTTGGTGGTGCTTATCTGGACACTCCTGTACCTCGATGTGTGATTGATTTAGATGGAGGTGGAAGAGTTCTATTGAACATGACTGAAATTGATAAACCTGAAGAAAATGTTCAGATTGGAATGAGAGTTGAATTAACCTTTAGGAAAGAACATGAGGGAGCAGAATTTAAAAATTATTATTGGAAATGTCGACCCGAGAGGGGGAGACCATAAAGGAGGTAATAAAAAATGGCAAGAAAAGGAATAAAGGATAAAGTTGCTATAATAGGCTGTGATATGACGAAATATGGAGAGTTATGGGATAAAAATCAATATGACCTTCTATTTGAAGCCTTTCAAGGGGCACTTAAAGATACTGGAATTAAAAAAGACGAGATTGATGCTAGTTGGATTGGAATATTTTATTACTTTACTGGACTTTCTGGCGCGATGGTTGAGGATATTTTAAGAATGGATGGAAAACCTTCGACAAGAGTAGAAAATTATTGTGCTAGTGGAATGGATGCTTTTAGAAATGCATCATTTGCTGTTGCTTCTGGTGCATATGATGTCGTACTTGCATGTGGTGTAGAAAAATTAATGGACGAGGGAGGTAGTGGACTTCCTGGTTTTAAACTTTTCGGACACCCATTGTATCCAACTCCATCGGCCCCAGCAATGTTTTCTATGGCAGCAACACGAAGTTTTCATGAATATGGATGGACAAAAGAAGATCTTGCTCGAGTTGCAGTAAAAAATCATGATAATGGAGCTGAACACCCTAAAGCACATTTTCGAAGTAGAATTACTGTTGATAAAGCAATGAAAGCTCCCATGATTGCAGATCCACTTGGCCGATTTGATTGTTGCGCCATGAGTGATGGGTCAGCAGCACTTATCTTAACAAGACCAGAATTAGCTGAAAGTTATGCTCATGCTGATGATTATATCTTAGTTAAAGCTAATGCTATTTCATGCCAAACCAATTTTCCATGGTATGTTCCACAAGGAGGCCCTGGAGCTGAATTTACACATTTTCCTGCAACTGAGAAAGCTGCACAGTATGCTTACAAAGAAGCGGGAATTACAGACCCTCGAAATGAAATTGATTGTGCAGAAGTTCATGATTGTTTTACCATTACAGAACTTTTGAATTGCCAAGATTTGCAGTTCTGTGAAAGAGGAACAGCTGCTGAAGAATTAAAAAATGGTACATTCAATTGGGATGGTGAAATTGCAATTAATCCTTCTGGAGGATTAAAAAGTTTTGGTCATCCAATTGGAAGTACAGGATGCCGAATGTTAACAGAAATAACTAAACAACTTCAAGGAAGAGCTGAAGGAAGACAAGTACCTGATGCAAAAGTTGGATTATGCCATAATCTCGGTGGGGCTTTTACTGTTTGCTCTGTAACAATCTTAGGTCAAAGAGATTAATTTATAATAAATATTTTTTTAATTTTTTTTTTTATTTATAGATTTATTAATATTATCAATGTGAAAGTAGAGGATGATCCAGAAACCGAAAAAACAACAACACCATTGGATCGACAAATTGACTACAAGTGTAATTGAAAATTGGCCGGAATTAAGAAGTTATAATTGTAACTGTGGAATTTCAGTTTCAGGTCAGCAACATGTTGGAAGATTAAGAGGAGAGATAGTCCTTACAAATGCCGTTGTAAACGAAATCAAAGCTCGTAATTATGAAGCTACACATTACTTAATTCTCTATACATCGGATCCTTGGAAAGGTAAAAATGAACAAATAAACGCATTTTCAAATCCTGATAAAGTTAAAAAATATATTAATTGGCGTTTAATTGATGTTCCTGATCCTACTAATCCTGATGATTCATGGGTAGATTATTATTGGAAGGATTTTGGAGGCCCTTTATCTAAATTTGGAAAAAATATTCAGATTATCCGAACTCATGAATTATACGAGCAGGAAAGAATGAAGAAAACAGTAATCAAGTTAATTAGGAAAAAAGATCAGGTTCGGAAAATACTAAATAAATATCGTAAAGAGAATCCTTTTCCTGAAAACTGGATTCCTGTGAATCCACTTTGTGAACAATGCAACCGAATTGGTACAACCAAAGCTTTGGAAGTTAATCTAGAAAACTATAAAGTTCGTTACTTTTGCGAGGAATGTCAACAAGAGGGATGGTCAGATATTAGTAAAGGAAAATTGACATGGCGTCTTGAATGGCTTGCTATTTGGCATGTTTTAAATGTTCACTTTGAACCCTATGGAAAAGATCATGCAACTCCAGGAGGATCGAGAGATAGTTGTATAGAAGTTTTAGAATCGATTTTCAAGCATAGAGGACCATATGGATTCTGGAATGAATGGGTAGGATATTCAGAAGGTCGAAAGGACTTTGGAGATATGACAAGTTCAGGTTTCATCGGATTTACACCTACAACATGGTTAAAATATGCCGAACCAGAAGTTTTAAAATATTTATATCTTAAAACACCTCCACAAAGGCGGATTATTCTTGGCTTAGATAAGATTCCAAACTACATAAGTGAGTATGATAGGGCTCAGCGAATCTATTATGGAATAGAGTCCTTTGAAGATTCACCTGAACTTACAGCAATTCTACGAAGTTATGAAATTACTCACTATAATGACGTTCCTGAATATATAGGATTCCAAATGGATTATCAACATGCAATAATTCTGTCTCAATTAGTAACCCCTGATCAAGTAGGCACAGAACAAGCAATTCAAAGATTACAAGCAACAGAAATTTTAAAAAAGGAGCCAACAGAAATGATTGTTGAACATATTCAAAAACGCTTAAATTTGGCACGAAATTGGGTCACTTCAGAATATGCTCCCGATCATTTGCGGATTGAATTAAAGGAAAAAACATCACCAAACGTTTTGAATAAGTATAATAATAAAATTCGGAATCTAGTAGTGACTCTTGGAACAGCTCTAGAAAAAACAAAATGGACTGAGGAAGAAATAAAGCAGAAAATGATAAATTTAAGAGAAGAAGCTGAACTCTCGAGGAAAGAAATGAATCAATTCTTCCAGATTCTTTATCAAATCTTTCTAGGAAGCACTAGAGGACCTCGATTTGCCCCATTTATAGCAGCTTTGGATAAAAAATGGGTTATTCAAAGACTTCAAGAAATAAGTAAACTTTAGATAAAGAATTATCAATTTAATAACAATATGTATTTAGAAACACCATAGAACTAACTCTTTATAAAATAAACTAATTCTTTTTTGCCCCTTAATTTAAAAAAAAAAAATTGATTTAGTAAAATTCTGTTTATTCCAATCCTATTTTAGCAGCGTACTTAACAATCAGAAAAATAATAATTGCAATAATAACAAAATTAATGACTGCAGCTATAAAATTTCCCACGCCAAATACGCCTACTCTAATATCTTTAATATCTTCAAAACCTGGGACAAAAATTCCTATTATTGGAGTTATTATATCTTCCGCTAAAGACATGATTAAAGCATTAACAGCAAGACCTAAAATAAAAGCCGATGCTAATCCAAGAATTTTATATTTTTTAATAAATTGTAGAAACTCAGCAGCTAGGTTCTTAGGCTTTTTTACCTCCGGTTCTGGTTTAGGAGTTAAAAGTTCACGAATTTTTTTTAATTCTTCTAACATTTCAATTTCATTAGACAAGCTAAATCACCTTAAATATAGTATCTCTTATTAAGATATTACTAATAATCGAAGTATGATTAAAGAAAAGATTATTTCTGAAGTATTTAAAATTTTTTTCTTTTTTCTATAAATTATTATAAAGAGCTTAAATTTCTGAGATTAAATTTAGTATTATAGTAATTTAAAAGCTCTCTTCAAAAGAATAAATCCATTATATCATACGATTCAATAAGCTTTTCTATTGTAAGATTTGCTTCTGCTTTTAAATCATCCAAATTTTTTGTTAATAACAATTTTTGTTCTTTCCAGAATATAGTAAATATTAAACCCATATATTTTCCATATACTAACAAGCCTCCTTCAAAAGAAATATCTTTTTCAACGGAAATCGCCCCAAAAGTATTATCTTCTTCATAGTCATTTAAAAAGCCAACTAATGATTTATAGAATTTCGAACTCATAAAATTTCTATCTGAAACACTTGCTACTTTATGTTCAAATCCTCTTCCTCCTCTCCGAGGCACTTTTAAATGATAAAACCTTATATCATCCTTTAATTCATTTATCCGATTTCGAGCAGCTTCAAGAAATTGTTCATTAAGTGAAGCTTCTTCTTCATCTTCTATATTGTCTATCTTTTGAGAACCTCGGTGTTTCCCATTATTATCTATGAAAGCAATAAAAGGGGGGCATTCGGAATTATCAGAATGATTCTTTATTAAAATTGTGAAAAGGCCACTCTTCTTTTGATATTCTACATGCTTTCTAAAGCTTTCCTTGCAATAAGGACATATCATGTTTATTAATGTTACATCTTCTGTGTTAGTCATGTCTGTTCAAAACGATAATCAAGTGAAAGTTTTTAAATTTTAGTAAATAGAAAAGCATTTTTCAAGAATTGTACATCAATACCTTTGATTATTCATATTATAAAGCTATTAAGTGAATCACAGTATAATTTTTAATTCAAGAACAATAATGAATATTATGAAATCAAAAAAGTTTCTTTTAAGTTTAATCTGTGGATTTACTGGAATTTTGTTTTATTATATATTCGCCTTCATCTCAATTTCTTTATTTCCAATATCGTTTAATCTTCTGGAGGATTTATGGTCTCATTTAAGATGGTTTAATTATAATCCAGGTGGTGCTTTTTTCTTTAGAGTTGGAAATATTTTATTTGGAGTATTCCTGATTCCTTATTTTATTGGTTGGAATAAATGGTATATGGATTTTCCTCATTATAAAACATCAATTATTATTATTCAATTGGTGGGTTTTTTATTCTCGGCATTTATTATAATAAATGAAATTATTGCTGATTTAAACGAAATTTATAATATTTTCTCAGGATTATCATTAATCTTATTATTAGTAATTGTTGTTCTTCCTTCAGTTGTACTTTTTAAGCATCCAAAATTTAAAAAAATATTCATCATTCTTGCTGCTATGACCATTTTCTTCAATACTTATTTCGCTTATTTAGTATTAAGCGATGCTTTAATAATTCACTTTAGAAGTATAGAGTTAGTGGTAGTGATATTAAATCACGGGTACCTTTGTGCATTTGCATATAATATTATGAGAATAAATGAAAAGTAGTAATAAGTACAAATTATTTGTAAATAATTAGAAAATATTAAAAAATTATTTAATTTTAAATTAATTTCATTTAATTATGAGTAATATGGGTTTTAATAAATTCCGAGGAGACGTAAAAACAGAAAAAGTTAAATATCTTGCGGATCCACAGCTTAGAAATATAGTTAATGTTGCCATAGCTCTTGCTAGACCCTTATTAGTTAAAGGGGAGCCTGGAACTGGAAAAACAATGTTAGCACACGCTATTGCTGAAAGTTTAAATAAGAGATTGATAATATGGAACATTAAAAGTACAACTGAAGCCATCGATGGTTGTTATATGTATGATACAGTTCAGAGGTTGAATGATAGCAGGTTTGGTTGTGAGGATCGAGATGTTAATAATATACATGATTACATAACTTTAGGACCATTAGGTGAAGCTTTTGTTTCTGAAGAACAAGTCGTTCTCTTATTAGATGAGATTGATAAAGCAGATATTGAATTTCCAAATGATTTATTACAAGAATTAGATGTTATGGAATTTTATATAAAAGAGACAAAAGAATTTGTAAAAGCCAAAACTAGACCAATAGTAATAATTACATCCAATAATGAGAAAGAATTACCTGATGCATTCTTAAGAAGATGTGTATTTCACTGGATAGAATTTCCCACAAAACAATTTATGGCAGAAATCTGTAAATTGCATTATCCTAATTTGAAGGAACATTTATTAAATCAATGCTTACAACACTTTTACGCATTAAGAGCTATTACGAAATTAAGAAAAATGCCCTCAACTTCAGAACTTCTTGATTGGATAGGTGTATTATTAAAAAGTGGTATATCAATGGAAGAATTAAAGAAAGGAATTCCGTTTTTGGGGGTCCTTATAAAGAAAGAGAAAGATTATGAAATCGCTTTAGATAAAATCAAGTTTCCAACTTAAAATCCAAAGTTAACCCTTAACTGGGAATTCAAAATTTTTAAAAAAAAAAAAATTTTTAATTAGCTTTTTTATTCTCTTTTAAACATTCCTTTTACATCTTTTTCACATAAAAATAAAGCGATAGCTAGCGGAAATCCAAGTATAAAGAAATAGGAAGTAGCAGCTATAGTGAGATATCGACATAAGTTATTTTTGAATAAAAGACCTACTGAACCAATTACTAAAATTAATGCAATAGTAGCATAATAAAATCCAAGAAAAAGAATACCTGTTCTATTATTTGCATATACTGTACCTGTCAAAGATTCAATTAGAGAAACAAAAGTATCTACTAAAGTAATTGCCAGAATTCCATAAAGTATAAAAAATATTCCTAAAATTATTGATAAAATAGCAACAATTTTGAATAGTCTTTCTCTTGGTATTTTTGGTTTATCCGGAGTTTCGATTGGATGATCTTCGATATTCCGAGCAACATACATCAATATAAAGAGCGGTATTAATATATAAATAAGACCAAAACACATTACTGCTAACTCTCTCTCTCCACCGAAGACAGCTGTTAATGAATCAACTCCAAATGCCCCTAAAAGCATTATAATAAATGATATTCCAGATACTATTAAAAAAGCTTTGAAAGTTTCTTTATATCCTTTTCTAAAATAATAGATAGAAAGTAATATTGATACTACTACAATTAATTCACCTATAACCATTAATGGATCAAAAACATGGTATAGAGAACCCCCCCAACTAAGCATTTGATCATACGTAATACTAATATCTGGCCAAGACCATATCCACATTGATTCTTCAAAATGAAAAAATTGGTCAATAAAAAAATGAGAAACGCCCCCAGCAATAGTTAAAAGATAAGCATTTTTCCATTTTACTGTACTAATCCCCTCATCTTCGAATTTTAATGGAAATCGTCCATCAGATTTCTTTAAAGAAAATCTTGAAGAATATGAATAAACAAGCGCTAATGGAATTGCAATTATAGCAAAACCTAATATTGAATGAAAAGGAGTGTCGATAAACAGAAAAACTATATCTGGACCATAAAGATTGTTGGCAAAGAAAATAAAAGCAACCTTATAGTTGAATTTATCTCTCGTATAATAAAAAATTGGTATAAGAAGGCATAATCCATAAAATACATGTCCGAAAGTTGGCATTTTTATATCTAAACTTTTGAATTTTTTTTTAATTTTAAAAAAATTAATTTATTCATATTTCGGGTTTGTATTATAAAAAACTTGCTTTTGTCAAAATATAACGAATTCAGCTAATTTATTAGCAATATTCAAACAAAAGAAGAAAGATCTCTATAATTTAAAATTATTTGTGGTCCTAAATATTTTTAAATTTATAAACTAGATTTTGAGAATTAGAAGGAAATTTTTTATGTATAGTGGCACTAATATTGATTTTGAATATAAATATCGTACAATTTCTGTAGAACATTTAGGGGAACTCCAAGAAGATATCGATAAATTACGTCGAGAAGGAAAGCTCAGCGATAATGAAGTTTATAGGAGTTATATCGATACTAAAAAGTTTGAAATCCCTGAAAATTTCCCTAATGCTAAATCGATAATAATTTTGGCGATATTTAGCAAGCTAGCATTGGTAAATTTTCATTTGGATGGTAAAGGTCATGAAATTATGATACCACCCAATTATTATGATGATGGAACAACATTCGAAGACTTTGAGAACCTTATATTAAATGACATAATAAAGGAACCAGGATATAAAGTTGAATTTACAGGAAAACTTCACGTAAAACTATTGGCTGCTAGAAGTGGACTTGGGAAATATGGTAGGAATAATATTTGTTATGTTGATGAATGGGGTAGCATGATAAATTTATTCGCCTTTTTTACAGATTATCAATTTGAAGAAGATAACTGGACCGATATAAAAATGATGGATCAGTGCAAGAATTGTTCAATTTGCATTAATAATTGTCCTACCAATGCAATCCCTTCTCCTTCCGATGAGACATTTGTAATTAACGCTGGGAAGTGTATTTCCGTTTATAATGAAATTAAAGGCATAATCCCAGACTGGATTCCTTCTAACGCACACAATGCTTTAATTGGATGTATGAGATGTCAAAAATCTTGTCCAAGCAATCGTGAAATAATCGGATTAACCGAAAACCTTCATGATATTACTAAAGAAGAAACCAAAATGCTTTTAGAGGGAATTTACAATGATAATTTAGCAGAATTATTATCTAAAAAACTCAAAATGTTCTCTCCTTCTGATGCCGAACGAGTATTACCTGTAATCAAAAGA
>Ga0209635_10001815_pt1 | contig 16037 bp, 14 predicted proteins | sample DeeMarSWOR230_32_FD_187463 | JGI IMG/M metagenome (GOLD analysis project Ga0209635, IMG submission 187463) | Marine sediment microbial communities from White Oak River estuary, North Carolina - WOR-2-30_32 (SPAdes) (version 2) | ecosystem: Environmental > Aquatic > Marine > Intertidal zone >... | reverse complement strand
CGGAACTTCAGCTCCCTGGACGGTTTCTTTCAACATCATTAGCGGACTTATTAGCGACGGCGGTGGGGCATTATCCCATCCGGTCGTAATGGCTCGTGAATATGGTATTCCCTGTGTGGCTGGCTGCGTAGAGGGTACCACCAAAATCAAGACGGGCCAGAGGGTAAGGGTAGACGGGGATAGGGGTGTTGCATACATTCTTGACAGGTAAGGCATGCATTTGCTTGTGTAACACAAAGGAAAGGTGGCTAGCCAGTAAGATAGGTTATGTATACCCAGTGTTTTGGTTTGTCAAGCCTAGTTGAAACAATAGGTGCTTCTGTGTTTAACACTACTTATACGCTAAAGCAGTGGATTGTCTGGAGTTTAATTTATCAAGTTAAATAATACAGTCTCGTACTTTGTTCCAGATATTCATATTATCTTGGGGGATTTAGAGCTTGAATGAAGTCGCGGGATGTGGTTACCCATCCGAAGACCTCGGTAACATTCCATATCGTTGCCTGCTGGGTGAATTCGGGGCCGAGATTGCCGCAGCCGTCGCTTACCAGCACGGGAAAGTACTCGTGGAAATAGGCATCTCTTAACGTTGACTCGACACAAACATTGGTCACGAGACCGAGAAAAATCAGGTACTTGATATTTTGTGTCTTCAGGATTTCATCGAGACCAGTGTTAACAAAACCGCTGTATCGGCTCTTATTAATGACGGTATCTCCCTGTTGCGGCTTAAGCTCGTCGATTATCTCCCAGTCCCAGGTGCCGTTAATGAGAAATCGTCCTTTCAATTCCGGGTTTTCACGCATGGCTGCTAATCCTTTTTCTTTCCAGTAGTTAGGTGATTCGATTCCTCCGGCATCGGAAAGGTCGGCGCTGTAGGTCATCCTGAGATAGACAACCTTTATCCCCCTGTGGTGAGACACGTTAATTAATTGCTTATCAACCTTGATAACACGCTTTACCTTCGCTTCGTTAAGGGCTCCCAGTACGTCAAACAGCCCTTCTTTTTTACAGAAGGCGTTTTGCATATCAACGACGATTAACGCCGTCCTCTTGATATCCAGCTTAATCGGTTCGGGCTCAGCCGGAACAACTACTTCCATGATTTTTTGCCTCTTCGATTGTTACCTGCATTTTCTCTTCAATATCCACAGCTTAAACCTCTGAGTTTTGTATCTATGTTTGAATTATACTCCAATTTAAACATGAGGTATGAAGACAATGAAATAATGATGTGATATCGCGTTGAACCATAACCGCCGACAACCCATGGATAGAAGTATGGCGAGTTTTAACGATATTAGTCAGGACTCAGTCTAAATTTAACAATTTAGTAAAAGGTGCAATAAGGCTGGCTTAACAATCTACTATTTTGTTCATTCTTTCCTAATAGTCTTTAATGTCTTGTCTGGTAGCTTTGGTAGGCCGTGTAAGATTCGAACCTGTGACACCCTGATTAAAAGATGGAGGCATGGGGTTACGCCTTTCTATTTGGAACTCTGCTAGTCTGACAGTTTTCGACGGCCAATTTCTAACATAATTTCATTTTCAGCCGGAGGCAGGCCAAGAAGAGTTTAACTGCTTTTGCAGATCTTGGAAGGTGACGTGACCACCGACGTATCCATTGATGCGTGCCACAGCAGTGGAATCTATGAAGTCGGCAAAATTCGGATAGATGGCAACTAACTCTTTCATAAGCTCTGGTACCTGTTGCAGGTAGTACTTCTGATGATAATCTTCGGCCAAATGAAATTCGGAAAAGGGAATAATGTCAGTGTAAACCTGGCGACCTAAGCTAGCCTCTTCACGTTGCTTGGTTTCCATAGCTAGTTCGCGCTGCTCGCTGTTATGGTAGAAGACTATGGACATATATTGCTTTGACCAGGGTCGCACTGTGGGATTGTGACTATCCCAAAAAATCTCCAGTAGCTGTTCATAGGAGATTTGAGTCGGATCGTAATCAATTTGAATAGTCTCAGTATGGTCACCCAAATTGTGGTAGGTAGGACTTTCTGTTGTACCGCCTGCGTATCCGACACGGGTTCGTACGACACCGTCCAGACTCCCGAAGATAGAGTCTGGAGCCCAGAAGCAGCCCAGGGCAAAAGTCGCCGTTTCAGTTTGCGCCGGCGCAGATGCGTCTATGGGAGGTATAGAGTCACCAGGAATTACACCGTCCTTCGGAAAATCCATTGTCGTACCCTCCTTGAGACAACCGAGAAGAATCCCAGCCAGAATAGCAGCAATCAATATTACACCCAGTGATAATGGTATAGTTGCTTTATTCAAACCTGTCATTTCCTATTCGCGTTCCTCTTCGGTTTCTACGAAGTCTAAAGCAATTGAATTTATGCAATAACGAAGACCAGTCGGTGGCGGGCCATCTTCAAACACGTGTCCAAGATGGGCATCACACCTCCGGCACATTACCTCGGTCCTTACCATTCCATAGCTAGTATCTATGGCGGTTTCGATGCTCTGATCCGAGATTGGAGCCCAGAAGCTCGGCCATCCCGTTCCGGAATCAAACTTTGCCTCCGAACTAAACAACTCATTACCACAGCATACACATATATAGATACCTTGTTCGTGGAAGTCATAGAATTCGCCTGTAAATGGTGGTTCAGTACCCTTCCTCCGCGTAACCTCATATTGTTCCGGTGTAAGTATTTGCCTCCACTCCTCATCGGTCTTGACAACCTTGTCGGACATATCGCCTCCTTCTTGTACTGGGTATTGGTCATTACTATCTGGCGACACTTCGCTAACACAGCAAACTGAAACAGATAGCGCTAGTATAAAAACCAAAAGCATAGTGAACGTAAATAGTCTGGACATGATTTATCCTTTCTCCTTTCATCCGTTTCTGTAGCTGCCCTCTCAAAAGTCGCATAAGTCAGCAGTACATTTGAATTCTAGTTTACGTGGTTGCAAGATTTTTGTATGTGATTTTTGTCTCATCTGGCCTGAGGACATCGTACTGGTAATCCATAAGCTTCTGAACTTTTGTTCCAGGAATCTTCAACGTAAGATGCAGAACAAATTGAATCTTTGCTTGCTTTGTTGCCTCAGTACGCAGAAGTCAATCTTGTTGTGTAGCGACTCATGCCTCGGAAACTTACCTGCACATCAGGGCTCTTTATGTAATGTAATTATAAAAGTAAAAGCTTTGTTTTTCAGAGAACCAACAGGTAAATGATAACCTTACAGTATAATATTTAGATTAGGTGGTGATATTCGGTACCACATGTCGCTAATGACCTCCGTTGAGCGTTCAAAACATCCGTCAGTTTGTGACGGTTATCGCTTCATCATCTGATTAGCAGTTCAGAATACGCTTCAGAAGCCCTAGAAGACGTTTATGCTACGATCAGGCAAGGTCGAATCGGTCAAGGTTCATTACCTTATTCCACACCGCTACAAAGTCCTGCACGAACTTCTCCGGAGAGTCCTCACATGCATAGACTTCCGCCAAGGCCCGGAGTTGGGAGTTCGAACCGAAGATGAGGTCGACACGGGTGCCGGTCCACTTGAGTTCGCCTGTTGCACGATTACGACCCTCGAACACGTCTTTGTCTTCCGAGGTTGCATTCCAGGTCGTGATCATGTCTAGCAGATTAACGAAGAAATCATTGGTGAGTGTTTCTGGCCGCTTGGTGAAGACGCCGTGTCGAGTCTGACCGAAATTGGTATTTAGGACGCGCATACCGCCGATGAGAACCGTCATCTCAGGCGCCGTCAGCGTCAGAAGTTGCGCCCGGTCGACCAGCAGTTCCTCGGCCGATACAGCGTATTTGGTTTTTTGGTAGTTGCGGAACCCGTCTGCTACCGGTTCGAGCACGGCGAAGGAGGCCGCATCGGTTTGCTCTTGAGAGGCGTCCATGCGTCCCGGCACGAAGGGAACGGTCACATCGTGACCGGCGCTCTTCGCAGCCTGCTCGACGCCCGCGCAACCGGCCAGAACTATCAGATCAGCCAGTGATACCTTCTTGCCGCCAGACTGTGCGCCGTTGAACTCGCTCTGGATGCCCTCCAAGGTCTTGAGCACCTTCGCCAGCTGGGCAGGCTGGTTGACTTCCCAATCCTTCTGCGGAGCCAGACGAATGCGGGCACCGTTGGCACCGCCGCGCTTGTCGGAGCCACGGAAGGTAGATGCCGACGCCCAGGCAGTCGAAACCAGGTCCGACACTGACAGGCCAGAAGCCATGATTTTACCCTTGAGGTAGGCGATGTCTTGTGCATCAATCAGTTTGTGATTGACGGCAGGGATGGGGTCTTGCCAGATGAGCTCTTCTTCCGGAACCTCCGGGCCGAGATAGCGCGAGCGGGGGCCCATATCACGATGCGTCAGCTTGAACCACGCCCGGGCGAATGCATCTGCTAACTGGTCCGGATTCTCGTAGAAGCGCCGTGAAATCTTCTCGTAAACCGGGTCGAACCGCAGGGCGAGGTCCGTAGTCAGCATGGTTGGTGCGTGACGCTTGGACGGGTCGTGGGCATCCGGAATCGTACCGGCGCCAGCGTCCCCCTTCGGCTTCCACTGATGCGCACCAGCGGGACTCTTTGTTAGTTCCCATTCATAGCCGAACAGTATCCTGAAGAAGTTGTTACTCCACTTAGTTGGTGTGTTGGTCCAGGTGACTTCCAGACCGCTGGTGATCGTGTCACCGCCTTTGCCCGTACCAAAGCTGCTCTTCCAGCCCAGGCCCTGCTCCTCGATGGGGGAGGCTTCGGGCTCAGGCCCAACATGTTTCGCATCACCGGCACCGTGAGTCTTGCCGAAAGCGTGGCCGCCTGCTATGAGTGCCACTGTCTCTTCGTCGTTCATCGCCATGCGACCAAAGACCTCGCGGATATCCTTTGCTGCGGCGATCGGATCCGGGTTGCTGTTTGGGCCTTCAGGATTGACGTAAATAAGACCCATCTGCACGGCAGCGAGTGGATTTTCGAGATCCCGGTCGCCAGAGTAGCGCTTGTCGCCAAGCCACTCGCTCTCGGAGCCCCAATAGACATCCTGATCTGGCTCCCAGACGTCCTCTCGACCGCCACCGAAACCGAAGGTCTTGAAACCCATCGATTCCAGAGCGACGTTGCCGGCGAGGATCATCAGGTCAGCCCAGGAAATCTTCCGACCGTACTTCTGCTTGATCGGCCAGAGCAGCCGGCGTGCCTTGTCGAGGTTCACATTATCCGGCCAGCTATTGAGCGGCGCGAAGCGCTGCTGGCCCCTGCCGCCACCCCCGCGTCCGTCACCCATGCGGTATGTGCCTGCGCTGTGCCATGCCATACGGATGAACAGAGGTCCGTAGTGGCCAAAGTCTGCCGGCCACCAGTCCTGCGACTTCGTCATCAGTTCACGGAGGTCCTTCTTCACGGCCGCCAGGTCGAGACTGTTGAACTCTTTAGCGTAGTTGAAACCTTCGCCCATCGGATTGGACTTGGAGGAATGCTGGTGCAGGATATCGAGGTTCAACTGGTTCGGCCACCAGTCCACATTCGTCGTGCCCCTGCCAACAGCAGTAATTAGGTTCTTTTTTGTTTCATCATTTTTTGGCATCTTTCCCTCTCCTATTATTTTTCATCTTGGTATTTGTATTTCCCTTACATCGTCATATAGAGTTCACCTCCAATATATTGTTACCTGCGTTTTGCCTGTTGTGCTCGACCCTGAGCAAGAAATTTTCAGGCAAAGCTATCTAACGATACTTTTATGCTGCAATTTTAGACCAGAACTAGTGAAAAAGTCATAAAACGGTGGTCAAAAAAATTACAAATTTATGACATTCTAAGAATGGTAAAAGCATTGGTAAAAGCATTATAATGTGTTATTGCCTTGTCCATTCTCGACCCTACCCATTCAGATTATTCCATTTCTACGAGGCAGACTGAAGAGAAAGGTTGAGCCTCTACCTTTTTTAGACTCCACCCATATTTCCCCACCATGAGCTTCCACCAGTCTCCGGCAGACCATCAGGCCGAGCCCAGCCCCCCTGGCCTGGTCGGGTCTGCTATTCTCCAGACGCTGGAATGGGCTGAAGATTCTGGCCTGCTCGCTGGATGATAGACCTTTACCACGGTCGCTGACTCCTATGACCAAACGCTCTGGCTCTGCATTAACTGAGACTTTTATCTGGCTGCCCGGCGGAGAATACTTGGCTGCGTTGTCCAGCAAGTTATAGAGTATGCGTTCGATTCTCAATGGGTCACCGTTTATTGATGGTAGCTTATCGGGAATAGAGGTAACGAACCGATGCGAAGGAGCCTGCCGTTTTATCTTGGAAAGTGCCTCTTTGACCAAGTTTTTAACATCGGTTGGTTCCGAATACAGAGACAATTGCTGAGCCTGGGCTCGTGAAAGCTCCAGTAGATTTTCTATCAGGTGGGATAGAGACTCGCTTTCTAGAAGGGCGTCTTTGAGGAGTTGCTGTACCTCGTTTGGTGACAAGCGGTCCCACTCGGTGAGTAAAGTACTCAAGCAGCCGCCGATTACAGTTAAGGGTGTCCGTAGTTCGTGGGATACGAGTCCAATGAACTCATCTTTAAGCTGGTCTAGTTTTTTACGTTCGGTGATATCCACAAAGGAGGCCATCATACAGAAGGGTTCGCCATCAGCATCGGTAACCAGGTTTGCCAGGACCTGCACATCAAAAGTCGACCCATCACTTCGCCTAGCCTTGCCTTCGCCCTGCCACACATCTTCCTTCAAGACTGCTTTCAGCGCCACACCAAACTCCTTCTTATTTGCAAAGAAGTTGTTAGCATGCTTACCAAGCACCTCTTCTTCTCGTTCGTAGTCCCACATCCTGAGACAAGCAAGATTCACGTAAGTCACAATGCCATCCAGGTCCGCAATGGCAATGCCAGTGGCGGCTGAAGTAACGGCAAAGTCTTTGACTCTGAGTTCATTTTCTATTCTTTTCCGCTCGGTAATGTCCTGAACAGTGCCAAAACCGCCTTTAAGCTCACCCCTGGAATCGAACTCTAGCTCAGCCCTCTCACGAACCCACTTCACTTCGTCGTCCACAATGATACGGTGCTCAATGTCGTATGGCTCGCCGTGAAGGGCTGCCGTCCACTTATGGTTAACGTATTGGCGGTCCTCTGGGTGAACGCTCGAGAGGAAAGTCTCGTAAGTCATGGGCGTTCCCCTGAGGATGCCAAAGATTCGGTGGGTCTCGTCGGACCACAGAAGCTGGTTGCGCTGAACATCCAGACGCCAGCTACCGGTATGGGCTACGGCCTGAGCACGATTCAGGTCCTGTTCGTTCTCTAATAATGCTTGTTTGGCTTGCTTGTAGATAGCGCTTTCGATGATATCCCATTTTCCCTCCTGCTTAATCAGAGCAAACTGGTGGTTCTTGACCACGTCTATCACGGCGGTGCCGTCACATTTTTCCAGGCTGTATGTGCAAATTGCCAACATTTTGTATTTTCCGATGACGTCGTTCACCTTCGCCTCATATTCAGTGAAAGCCTGCCAGTGGTTTCTCTCCAGCCAGAACGTGTTGCCCGTCAGCCGCAGCCCGGAGTAACCCCTGGCTAGAGCCTGCTCCAGCTTGCTAACCCAACCCTTCAGCACACGGTCATCATCGAACGTGCCTCCCAGCAGATACCATTCGTTATACGGGATTATCTCTATCTGCTCTCGGCGCAGGTATTCATCGAAATCGTTAACTGCCTTCCTCATGGCTTCTTCTGCCTCGGCTACTACGAGGGGTTCGGAGGTAACCCACATGCAGAATTCATTGCTCTCCAGTCCGGCTTTGAAGTAAGGGACAAGTATGTCAATCAGGTCCTGTTTGGTCTGATAAAACTGGCAGAAGTGGGTACCCCAGGGTACGCCGCCAATAACATCAATACCGCTGTTTCTAAGTTCATCTTCCATTGGCATACTCCTTACATCAGCCTACTAATCAGGCCAACTGTTCATATTCTAGTTCTGCCTGGCTAGCCAGTCAACAAAATGCTAAAGAGGTGCTTTGACATTGTTAACATTTACGCATATGATTTATAGCGAATAGGCATACAAAGGGTCAGACCATGAAAAAGTTCCAGGTACTGGTAGTTGATGATGAGCAGCGCATTCTTAACTTCCTCAGTTCCAAGCTAAAGGCTTCGGGTTACGAAGTCATTACCGCTAGCGATGGGGTAGAGGCTTTGGAGCAGGTGGAGGCACAGGAACCGGACCTGGTGGTGCTTGATATCTTGATGCCCAAAAAGGACGGTTTTGAGACACTAAAGGAGCTCCGCACATTTTCCCCGGTACCGGTTATCGTCCTCAGCGCTAAGGGGACCAATGCAGATAAGGTGAAGGGGCTCAGCCTTGGTGCCGACGACTATCTGGCCAAGCCTTTCAGCCCCGATGAACTGGTGGCACGAATTGAGGCGGTGAGGCGGCGCCTGTCACCAGATGAGAAACGGAAAATCCGTGATCAACTTTCTCTGGGTGATTTGGTCATTGATTTCAAAAAGCGCCTTGTCATTGTACGAGGGAAAGAGACCCGCTTGGCCCGCATTGAGTGGCTTCTGCTCAGCGAGCTTGCCCAGAATGCCGGGAGCCTTATGCTGTACAGTGACCTTCTTACACGAATCTGGGGGCCTGCGTATCGGGACGATTTACAGATACTTCGCACGTGGATTAGCCGGCTAAGAGAAAAGGTAGAGAGTGAACCTAACAATCCCAAGCTCATTCGCACCATACCCAAGACAGGCTACATCATGGACCAGCCATCTGCCTAAAAGGGCTTTACGCTTGACCCCAGAATACCCCCCAAAATGTCATAGTTTTGTAACTTTTTCCACCTGCATTTTATGACTTTTCCATCGCCTGCTTTATAGAATATCCCTATCGCAGCGTGGCATCGTCCAGAAATCATAGGTGAATAAAGAGGTGGAAAGAAATGAGCGTAAGGGCGTACATGTTACTTGATATTGTAGATAGGAGCTGCGAATACGCAGTTCAAATGCTGCGGAGCAGGGCAGAGGTTATTCTTGCTGACCGGCTGGAAGGGTATCCCAATATCATTGCCATAGTTGAAGCTGCAGACAGGAGAAGCCTGGCTGCAGCGATAATGCCGGTTCTCGGATGCATTAATGGCATCACTGAATACCTGCGTCTGCTAGTGACTCCAGATAATGGGACTTCACTTGACCTTCTTACTTCAAGTAATTCAACACCACGTAAAAGGAAGGTGAGAAAAGCTAATACTAGGAGAAAGACGACCAATTCAGAAAGGAGATAACGTATGCTTGTAGGGAAGCGTATTGCCATTCTGGCTGAGGAGAATTTTGAAGACTCTGAGCTCACGGAACCACTGCGAGCGATGAAAGATGCCGGTGCCAGAGTGGTGATTGTAGGCAGCGGCTCGAAGAAAAGTTACAAAGGAAAGAGAGGCTCGGCCGAGGTGACAGTAGACACAACCGCCGATAAAGTTGAAGCCAGTCAATTTGATGCTATAATTGTCCCCGGAGGCTATGCTCCGGACAAGATGCGCCTGCACCAGCCGATGGTTGATCTGGTACGAGAGGCGCACGCTGAGGGCAAGATAATAGCCGCAGTCTGCCATGGCCCTCAGCTTTTGATCTCAGCCGATATAGTCAAAGGGCGCCGTGTAACTTCATGGCCTTCGGTAGCGATAGACCTGAAGAATGCCGGCGCTATCTGGGTTAATGAGCCGATGGTCAGGGATGGCAATATCATCACCGCGCGTAAACCTGCTGACCTGCCGAAATTCAATAAGGCAATAATTGAGGCTTTACTCTGAATCAGGATATGTCAGAAGGAGGTCAAAAATGTACAAGAAAATTTTAGTTCCACTAGATGGGTCAGATTTGGCGGAGTGTGTCCTTCCTCACGTGGAGTCTATTGCAAAGGGGCGTGGGGTGCAAGACGTCGTGTTTCTTTGCGTTGTCGAACCATTCACCGCCTCGACCGGCGCACTTGGTCCCTTCTTTACCGAGCAAGACAGGCAGAACATAAACTCGCAGAATAGGGCTGCTGCGGAAAAGTACCTGAGTCAACTGGTAAAGCACACAAAATATCGCGGAGTCACTATCCAGTCGGAAGTCGTGGTTGGCAGTGCAGCTGATAGTATCGCTGATTATGCCAGCAAAAACGGGGTTGACCTCATCATCATCGCAACGCATGGGCGCTCCGGAGTAAGCCGCTGGGTCTGGGGGAGCGTGGCAGACCGAGTTCTGCGTTCCGCGTCCGTGCCTGTCTTGATGGTAAGGGCACCTGGTTGCGTGCCTGGTATATAGTTGAATAGGTGAACATAAAATTAATTGAAACTGATTGAGGTGAAAGATGTATAAAAAAATTTTAGTTCCATTAGATGGCTCTAAGTTGGCCGAGTGTGCACTTCCCTATGCAGAGGCGTTGGCTAAAGGCTGCGACGCGGAAAAGGTAATATTGGTCAGCGTTACTGAGCGCGTTCAAGGCTATAGAGCCTTTGAAGAGCCTAGCCAGCCACTGGGTCAGCAACTTGTACCTGAGGCATTCGGCAAGCAAGAGGAACAGGCACAGAAGTATCTTGGCAGAATGGCTAAAGCAATGGAAGCTAAAGGGATCAAGGTAAGTACAGATGTGCTTCTTGGTGATCCTGCCGAGGAGATTGTTATTTACGCAAAACATCCTGGGTGCGACCTTATCGTCATCTCCAGCCATGGTCGCTCCGGTATCAGTCGGTGGACCCACGGCAGTGTTGCTGACAAGGTCTTCAGAGGCAGTCCTGTCCCCGTATTAATTGTCAAAGCGCCTGGATACGTACCCAGCGTTTAAGCCGAGGAGCGATATTCAGGAGCACATAACGAGCATAATTATATTTTGCCTGCCAGCATTGCCAGGGAGCAGAGTCTAAATGCTATTAAATGAGAAAGGAGGACGCTATGGCTATAGAAAGGTGGAGACCAAGGTGGGGAATAACCCCATGGAGACCATTCAGGGAATTAGAAGAATGGGAACGGCGCTTTGATGATTTGTTCGGGCGACCATTTTGGCGATTGCCTGTCGAGGAAAGAGGCTGGATACCCGCAGTAGATGTCTTTGAGAAAGCGGACAAGTTCGTCGTCAAGGCAGAACTGCCGGGGATGAGAGAGGATGATATCGATGTCTCGGTGGTCGGTGACACACTATCTATTAAAGGAGAAAAGAAGACTGAGACCGAGGTTAAGAATGAGGACTACTACCGATGTGAGCGCAGCTATGGCAACTTTTATCGCTCGATTCCTATTGCGTCTAATGTAGATGCTAATAAGATCGAAGCGAGCTTCGAAGACGGGGTTCTCGAGGTCGCTCTCCCTAAATCAGCCAAGGTAAAACCAAAGAAAATTGCCGTATCAGCCAAGAAGAAGGTTACTAAATCGACCAAGAAGAAGGCCGTCAAGGCAGCCAAATGAAGTGTAAATGGCTCTGCTCCCTAGCAATGCTGGCATGAGTTGTGCAGGAGACGAGGTGACCAATGCCAATTGACTTTAATTTTATGGTTGGAGGAGAAGCCGGGCAGGGAGTGCAGTCGGTAGGATTCCTGCTGGCTAAAGTCTTTGCCCGCGGCGGCTATCATATCTTCGCCGATCAGGATTACGAATCAAGAGTAAGAGGCGGACATAACTTCTTCCGCGTCAGAGTCAGTGACGGCAAGGTGGATGCCATTGCTGAAGACGTGGACATACTGATTGCACTTAACATGGACAGTATCGAATTGCACCAACCGAATATGGTTGCTCAAGGCATTATCATTTTCGATGGCGAAAAGATAAAGGGAATCAGCGGTAATAATGGTAGCCTTTTGAGCATACCGCTGGAGAAGCTGGCCGAAGAAAAAGCTGGAGACAAGCTCATGATTAATACCGTCGCCCTCGGTGCTGCCCTTTCCGCGGTAAATTACGATTTGAGCATGTTAAATGCGGTTCTGGTAGACTGGTTCGGGAAGGGCGAAGTTAGCGATAGGAATATTGCAGCGGCAAAGGCGGGATACGACTATGTCCAGTCTGAGCACAAAGGCAAATTTCGTAAGATCAAGCCTCTCTCTGAGGCTAAGAGAATGCTACTCACCGGCAATGAGGCAATATCTCTGGGGGCCATTGCCGCAGGATGCAAATTCATGGCTGCCTATCCTATGACCCCTGCCAGCTCTATCATGGAATATATGGCAGCCAAATCAAAAGACCTTGATTTGGTAATGGTCCACGCTGAGGACGAGATAGCTGCCATCAACATGGCTATTGGGGCTGCCTACGCCGGTGTCAGGGCCATGACTGCCACCTCTGGCAGTGGCCTTTGCCTCATGGTGGAAGGCATAGGGCTGGCGGGCATTACTGAAACACCAGTAGTGATAATAGATGGGCAGCGACCGGGTCCAGCTGTAGGCCTACCTACCCGAACTGAACAGGGTGACCTTCAGTTTGTGCTTCATGCCCACCACGGCGACTTCCCCAGAGCTGTCTTGGCACCGGCTACCATTGAAGATGCCTTCTGGGTAACGATCAACGCTTTTAACTGGGCAGAAAAATATCAATTGCCGGTTATTATTTTGACCGACCAGCATCTAGCAAGCTCCCACGCCACTGTTGACCCATTAGACCTCTCGCAGGTAACAATTGACCGCGGCATATTATTTTCAGAGAAAGAGGATGACCCCTTGGAATATATGAGACATAGGGTAACAAAGTCTGGTATTTCTCCCCGAGCCTTCCCCGGTCTGGGCAAGGCGCTGGTGGTCACCGACTGCGACGAGCATGATGAGGAAGGGCATCTCACTGAAGATGCCGGTGAGAGGACGGCACAGGTGCAGAAAAGACTGCGGAAGCTTATTCCGCTTGAAAAGGAGGTCGGCACACCAAATAAGTACGGTCCTAAAAGAGTGGAAACAACTCTTATAAGCTGGGGCAGCACTTATGGAGCTATCCACGAGGCAGTGGATATCCTGCGCAAGGAAGATGCCAGCGTCAATATGATTCACCTCAATGAACTATGGCCTTTCCCGGCGAAGGCGGTAGCCGATGCTGTCAGTAAGGCCCGAAATAGCTACGTTATTGAAAACAATGCTACGGGACAGCTTGCCCGCCTTATCAAAGCAGAAACGGGATATGATGTAAGCGGTCGAATCCTGAAATACGATGGGCGGCCCTTCACACCAGCCTATATCGCCCAAGCAGTGAAAAAGGAGACACGCTAAAGGTGGTTACAGTGTCTGATTATGCCGGGCTTAAGCCGGCGTGGTGTCCAGGTTGCGGCAACTTCGGCATATTGGAGGCATTAAATAGAGCACTGATTGAGATGGAGATTGAGCCTCATCAGGTCTTACTGGTTTCCGGTATCGGCCAGGCAGGCAAGCTACCTCACTACACCAGAGGCAACGTGTTCAACTCCCTGCATGGCAGACCTGTTCCCCCAGCTATCGGCGCCAAGATTGCCAATCCTGAGTTGATAGTCATCGCCGTCAGCGGTGATGGAGATGCTTACGGTGAAGGTGGCAACCACTTTCTCCATGCTGCCCGTCGCAATCATGATATTACCTATCTGGTACATAATAATCAGGTCTACGGGCTGACCAAGGGACAGGCATCTCCCACCAGTGATGTCGGTTTTATCACCAAGACGACGCCTTACGGAGCAGCTAGCCCGGTAAATCCTATCGCCCTGGCGATAGTCAGCGGTGCCAGTTTCGTCGCCAGAGGCTTCGCCGGGGATATAGACCACCTTTCCCACCTTATTAAAAGGAGTATTACTCATCGGGGATTCGCCCTCATCGATATTCTGCAACCCTGTGTCTCATTCAACCATAAGAATACCTTCCAGTGGTATCGGGAAAGGGTATATAAGCTGGAGGATGAAAGGTACGACCCCAGCGATAAGAAGGCAGCACTGGAAAAGGCACTTATATGGGGAGAGGAAATCCCCATCGGAATTATATACGAGGAAAATTTACCGGTTTACGAAGACCAGCTACCGGCACTTAGCGATGGACCGCTGGTGAAACAGAAAATTGGTCCCCGTCGAGTTGAGAAACTCCTGGCGGAATTTATGTGAGCCGATGTGATTTCGGCGATAGGAAGGTGACCAATATGAGAATTGGTCAGTTCATAGCAGAGAAGCGGAAAAGCCTTTCCTTTGAGTTTTTCCCGCCCAAGGATAATGCAGCGGAGGACCGGCTATTCGAGAATATCGCTAGACTAGAAGCCCTCAATCCTACTTTTGTCTCGGTAACATATGGTGCCGGCGGCGGTACGTTAAAGAACACGAGGCATCTCGTACTGCGTATTTCGCGGGAGACTTCTCTAGTCCCCATGCCACATCTGACATGCGTCGACCAGGATAGAGACGAGCTTAAAGCTATTCTGGAAGACTACATGAAACTCGGCATTGAAAATGTGCTCGCTCTCAGGGGAGACCCGCCTAAAGGAGCCGAAAAGTTCACTCCGCCGGAAAACGGTTTCTGTTATGCCAGAGACCTTGTGCAACTCGCCGTCTCCTTATCGGGCTTCTCTATCAGCGTAGCCGTGTACCCGGAAGGCCACTGCGAATCGCCGAACCTCGAAATGGATATGTACTACACGAAACAGAAAATCGATGCCGGCGCTGACTTCGCCATAACTCAGATGTTCTTTGATAATAGTTACTTTTATTATTTCTTGGAGAGAGCGGCTAAGGTCGGCATTAAGGTCCCGATCATAGCGGGCATTATGCCGATTACTGACATCAATAGGACTAAAAAGTTTAGTCAAATGTGTAGCGCTACACTTCCTGAGCGTGTTATCCAGAGGTTTGAGAAGGTGGGCTCTGTGGCCGGGGACGCAAAGAAAATTGGTGTAGAAGTAGCTACCAAGCAATGTGTTGACCTCTTGGAGCATGGTGTACGTTATTTCCATTTCTACACTCTTAATCAAAGTGACGCCGTACTTCAGGTAGTCAGTAATCTCGGTTTACAGAACCTAGGAGCCGAAAAAGTTGGAGGATTAAAAGAATCAGGGTGATTTTGTAGTTATATTAAACATAATAGATGGAGACAGTAAATTAAGCAATATGTAGCATTACCTGAGGTCGAAGAATAAGGAATATTTTTAGGGGGTCGTAATATGCCAACAGTAAGAGCGTTTTTCACCAATATGTCAGTGCCCATGCCTCTGGGGAGGAAGCTGAAACTAGTGTTTCGCAATAACTTTATAAAGATTTGGCGAAGACAGAACTGTTGTGGTCATCCAGGAGAACCAGGGTGTTGTGAGGGGTCTTCAGCCAAGCACCACTCCCATGAGTCATGAAATTGCGTTCTTCAGGTTACTTAACAACGCAGGTATTAGCTCGGTGATAGCGGGATGGATATGCATGCTCGTTTGTATCTGGTCAATTCCACCGCCAGATGCCATGGCATTTATCACTTCCTGAATCAGAATAGGCGCATAGGGGCCAATGATGTGAAAACCCAGTATCTTGCTGGTACCTGCCTCTAAAACAGCTTCAGCGAAACCGTTTTCCTCCATCATTGCTTCGCCTTGGGCCACTTCTGAATACTCAACCTTACCGACCAGAACCTTATGTGCTTTTCTGGCAGCCTCTTCAGTCATTCCTACGGATGCAATCTGGGGGTGGGAATAGACGGCGTGGGGGGCGGCTCTGTAGTCCATCTTAAGCTTGCCACCATGTATTGCGTTATGCGCTGCTAGCATTGCCTCTTTATTAGCTACATGGGTAAACATCTGCTGACCGTTGGCGTCTCCCACAGCGAATATGTTCTTCTTAGTGGTTTCAAGATACTCATTAACCTTGATAAAGCCTCTTTTATCAACCTCAACACCGGTATTCTCCACCCTCAGCAGGTCAGCATTGGACCTTCTACCCACGGCGACCAGGATTCTCTGCGCTGTGAATTCCTTTTTCACGCCGCTCACTGCATCCGTTGCGACAGCAGTAATGCCAAGCCCATTTCCCTTCATTTCTTCAACCCGAACATTGGTGTAAACATCCATGCGCCGACCTAGCTCCTTCTTCAGAACCTCGGCTATCTCTGGCTCTTCGGCAAGGACGAGCCGGTCAGCCATCT
>Ga0209635_10001810_pt1 | contig 16047 bp, 15 predicted proteins | sample DeeMarSWOR230_32_FD_187463 | JGI IMG/M metagenome (GOLD analysis project Ga0209635, IMG submission 187463) | Marine sediment microbial communities from White Oak River estuary, North Carolina - WOR-2-30_32 (SPAdes) (version 2) | ecosystem: Environmental > Aquatic > Marine > Intertidal zone >... | reverse complement strand
CGAGTGCGAGAGCGTAACCCTGGAACCCTTCGGAGAGATGATAGTTGTCGTAGACGAGGATGCCTCCCCTATTCAGCATGGTCTCGGTGTAATCGTTCCGGTAATAGTGGAGCATGAACTCCCCTATGCCGGGACCGCGGTAGGTGGCGGTCTCGGTCCGCCACCACAGGATGAGGAGAGCGGTTACCGGTACGACGACCGCGCATTGTGCGATACGGCCGATGATCGGTCTCCCCCGCCGGCATAACGCGGCGATCAGGACGATGAGGAGCGAAAAGAGGGCGGCCAGGACGTGAACGAAGAAGAGGAGAACGAGGAGGGAAGCAACGACTACTCCACTCATCGTGCGCCTGCTCTCGAGGTGATCGATGGTGGCTGAGAAGGTGAACATCAAGAGCGGAATCGAGAACGTGAATCCGACAAATCCCCAGCTCGTATTGTAGTTGTAGAGGAGGAGGAAAGAGAGTAGAGAGAACCACGGATTTCCCTGGAGCTTTCGTATGACTAGGAGTACCGAGAGCGGCAGGAGGACAACGTAGAGGCAGAAGAACATTCGATTGGCGAACTCGACCGAGGGGAAGATATCGAGGCTGCAGAAGAGCATGTGGAAGACGTTCGGTTTCAGGAACGTGTCCAGTGCGAAGAATTCAGCAAATCGGTTCGTCGGCTCCCCGAAGTATCGGTAGATGGTCGCCGCCGCCAGATGGTTGGGCAGATCGGTGAAGGGGTAGAGTCTCGATGCGCAAACGAGTGCGAGGTGCAGGCCGGCGAGAATGACGAATGCAGTGAGAAAGGTTTTTCTCTTCACCGTTTCGATGAGCACGTAAGAGCTCTTAATCCGGTACGAGAGACGATGGATGAACAACGATAATTCGAGACCATTCGGAGAAGATTGTATACGAGAGTTTTCGGGCTGGCAATGAGGATTCCCGATTTAGCCGATTTCGATCATGCGCTGGATGGATCTCCTGGCGCGGTCGGCGATATCCGGGGGGACATTCATCACCGGTTCGAGGTTTTCGAGCGAGAAGAAGATCCGCTCCAGGGTGATCTTTTTCATATTCTTGCATATGGCGTATGGAGAGGCGGGGATGAAACGCTTCGCGGGGTAGTCTGTCTTGAGACGGTAGACCATCCCGGCTTCGGTACCGACGATGAAGGTATCGGCCTCGCTCTCGCCTGCATAGGTGATCATACCGGCAGTGCCGAGGACCACGTCGGCCTCTGCCGCTACCTCGGGTCTCACCTCGGGATGTACCATCACCTTGGCTCCCGGGTTCTTCTCTTTCAGATTCCGTATCTGCTCGGGAAAGATCTTTTGATGGGAAGGGCAGTACCCCTTCCAGATGATCATCTCTCTCCCCGTTTGCGAGGAGATCCATCCTCCCAGGTATTGATCAGGACCGAATATGATCTCCATCCCGCGAGGGACGGACTCGATCACGTTCAAGGCGTTCGCGGACGTGCAGCAGATATCCGTGTTGGCTTTGACCTCTGCGGTTGAATTGACGTACATGATGACGGCGGCGTCCGGGTGTTTCTCCTTTAAGGCGATGAGATCATCCGCAGAAAGCATATCCGCCATGGGGCAACCTGCTTTCGGCTCGGGAAGGATGACCTTCTTCTGGGGCGAGAGAATAGAGGCCGTCTCCGCCATGAAATGGACGCCGGAAAAGATGACCACCTCATGCGGAAGGCGTTGAGCGAGGCGGCTGAGATCGAGGGAGTCTCCCCTGTAGTCGGCGATGTCCTGGATCTCGGGGGGTTGGTAATTGTGGGCCAGGATGACTGCCCCCCTCTTCTCTTTCAGTTGTTCGATGTTCTTGATGAGTTCACTCTTGGGCATGGATGATCGCAATCCTCCCGACTACCTCTTCTCCGCGGTCAGCCTTGCACCGCAGTGGGGGCATGTGTCGAGGCTCGTCGCAGCGAGCTTCCCGCATTCTGGACATACGGCAAACTGTATCTTGCATGTGGTGCAGATCGGGGTTGTACTCTCCACCGCCTGTTCGCAGTAGGGACACTTTTCCAATGATACCTTCTTCTCTTCCCGCACCTTCTTTTTGACAGGTTCACCCGAATCGCGCCTTTCGCGGTAATCCTCGATCGCCTTGTGGAGTGCATCTGCCCCCAGGTTTGAGCAGTGCAACTTGTTCTTTGGAAGACCGCCGAGCTCCTCAGCGACCATCGCATTCGTGATCTTCATAGCCTCTTCGAGGGTCTTGCCTTTTGCCATCTCGCTCACCATGCTGGAGACGGCGATGGCAGCACCGCAGCCGAACGTCTTGAATTTGACATCCTCGATGCGGTTATCCTTTACCGTTATCATGAACGTCATCATGTCCCCGCAGACTGGATTTCCCACTTCACCGATTCCGTCGGGCAGCTCTAACTCACCGACATTGCGGGGATTCATGAAGTGGTCCATTACCTTATCACTGTAGAGAGCCATCTTCCTTCCTCTTGTAAAGTGGTGACATCTCACGGAGCCGTGAGACAACCGGTTTTATGACAGAGGAAATCCTGTCAACATCTTCGATCTTATTTTCTCTTCCCAAAGTAAACACAATCGATCCCTGGGCTGTCGCGGCATCGAGACCGATGGCGTCCAGCACATGGCTCGCCTTGAGGGATTTTGACGTGCAGGCTGAGCCACTCGCCGCCATGATGTCGCTCTGATCGAGAAAGAGGAGAAGTCCTTCTCCCTCGATGTATTTTACACAGAAACTCGCATGATTCGGAAGGCGCATTGTCGGGTGCCCCGTGATGATAACGTCGTCTATTTCGGCTGGGAGTCTCGAAATCAACGCATCCCTGATGATCATCAGGCGGGCGGAGAGATCTTCCATTTCCCGGCCGGCCAGTTCGGCGGCCTTGCCCATACCAGCTATCGCTGGTATGTTCTCTTGGCCGGCGCGGATGCCCTTCTCCTGTATGCCGCCGGCAATGATCGGCTTCGCGGGGGTTCCGCGACCGATCACGAGTGCTGATGCCCCCGGAGGTCCCCTGAAGTTTTGCCCCGCGACTGTTACGGCTTGGACACCGAGCTCTTTCATATCGACTGGAATCGTGCCAGCCGAGCCCCAGGCATCTGTATGCATGGGTATGTGATGCTCCCGGCAGATAGCGGCGAGCTCTGCTATCGGTTCGATTGTGCCGATCTCGGTGCTGGCGTGTATGATGGAGACAACCGCGGCGCCGTCTGCGAGGGCGTCCTTGAGAACGTCGACCGATACGAGGCCATGGCCGTCGACCGGCAGGACGACGAGCTCAAATCCCTCCTGTGTGAGGGCCTTGGCCGGATTGAGAATTGAGTGGTGCTCGATCGCCGAGACGATCACCCGGTTCGATTTCTTCCGACGGGCCCGGGCGATTCCTTTGATTGCCAGGTTGTTCGATTCTGAGCCGGTGGCGGTGAATATGACATCTGAGGGCGCGGCACCGACCAGGGCTGCCACCTGCTCCCTCGCCCCACCGAGAACCTCTGCAGCCTCCTGCCCCCGTTGGTGTACACTCTGGGGATTCCCAAATCCTTCTCTCAGCAGGGGAAGCATGACCTCCAGGACCTCCGTGCGGACGGGAGAGGCGGCGATGTGGTCCATGTAGATCGGTTGGTTTGTATTCATTATTCCTCACATCCGGGATATCGAGTGTGTATCGAATCTCCCTCTCAGCCGAGAGGCCGACGAACACCAAAATATCCTACAAATATTATCAGAAATAATCTACGCCATCGCCAGAGAAAAACAAGGAAAATCGAATCACGAACACGCGGGGCGCTCCAGGCATCTCTCCCGAGAGTTCGGTACTCTCCCGTCTCTCTCGAAATGGAGCATGCTTCGGTTAACATTCATTATAATATTACGAGGGTGTGATATGATACCAAATTTCTATCATCGTTTTCCTTCAATTTTTTTGTGGAACTCCTCAAGCATAATTATTTATAATAATATACGAACTTCATGATGTTACGCCCGCCCCTCCGCCCCTTCCAGGTAAGGAGATGATGGGGGTAAAGAGAGGGTTCCGGGTTTATTTCTTGCTAGGCGCCTCATCCTGAGACAAGGAACAGAGGCACGGATTCTGCGTGTTACGGTGTATCTGAGAATTCATTCTGGAGGGAGTTGCATGAACCGTCGTTCAACGTTCACGACATGCATCCTCGTGGGGATGCTCCTCGTCTTGGTACTATCGTCTCTCGGTTTCGGGAAGGACCGAAACGAGAGGGCACCGAAGTTCTACCTGCCGAAACGCTCCGTTCGACTCGGGGACTTTTACGAAGGGGTAGATATCGACCACACCTTCATCGTGAATAATCCGGGATCTGCAGAGCTGCATATCCTGGGTGTCCGCCCAGGGTGAGGCTGCGCAGTGGCCAATTACGATGAGGTCATCCCTCCCGGGAAGGAGGGGAGAATTCACGTCAAGGTTTACGGCAGCAAGATTCATCCCGGACACCAGAAAAAGGGATGGACGGTCACAACGAACGATCCGGAGAACAAGAAGGTCGTTCTCCACGTTGCATTCGATGTCAAGAAGGTTTTCGAGATCTCTAAGAATCTGTCTCTGGCCGGTTTCATCGATGAAGATCTCAGGATGGAGACGATTGTCACGAACCTCATTGATGCCCCGATCCACATAACAGGGTATCACTGGTCTGAGAAGAGCAGGGATTCAAAGAAGCTCAAGGATAAGCTCGGGGTTGACATAGAGGAGTTAGCCGACGATCCGGCCGGTGAAAGAGGGAGGAAGTATCGGCTCAAGGTCTGGGCGAAGGAGAAACTACCCGCCGGCCTCTATATGAGTGAACTCATACTGGAGACGGATTTCGACAAGCTCAAGGAGAAACCGGTCAGGGTAAGGATTACCGTTACACCGGATGTGGAGATTCATCCCAACAAGATATACATGGGCGAGATGATGGTCAAATCGGGAACGAGCAAGAGCTTCGACAGAGTATTCCGTGTCATCGCTGCTCGCGGCGATTCACTGAAAATCCTGCGGGCTATTCCGGACAGTGACGATATCACGGTTAAGATTCAAGAGATTCAGCCCGGGAAGGTGTACCGCGGTACCGTGAGGGTCCGGCCGCCTTCTACGATTGGTATATATAACAGTTCCGTGAAAATCATCACTAACTATTCGGGCTACGAGGAACTCGTCCTCGATATCACGGGAAGTATCAGAACCGGGTCCGCAACCGGCGTTAAGGGATCCAAGAGGACAGAGAAGACCAAGTTCTAACGGCTGGTACAGCCGGATACCGGGGATTTCGGATACAGAGGTGCGAATTGATGAAGCGCACCTTCTCCATATGAAGGGAACAGTTATGGGGTGTCGATCGATACTTCTGCTCGCCGCATCTCTCGTTCTCATCACGGCATCTGCATGGGGAGCAGCCGATGAGGCGGCCGACCGGTACCGGGGGATACTGGAGGAGCTCAGTCTCAAGAGCAAGTCGATTTCGCCACACGAGTTGGTGAATCTGGCTGAAAAGCGTTTTCTGGAATTCATCGACCGTTATCCGGGGACACCGGAAGCAGCGAATGCCCGCTTCAATCTCGGCAGGATATTCGCGCAAATCGGTAGGTATGCGGAAGCCGTCGAGAATCTGGAAGGATTCCTCGACGCACAGGTGGAGAGGAAGCCGGAGGAAGCGACGCTGGCCCGGTACATGCTGGCCCAGAGCCATCTCGCACTGGAACGTTTCGATGAGACGGAAGCGTTATTCAAAGAGATACTCGAATCGGGCAGCACCAACCGCAAGATCGTCGGCATGGCATCGAGGGAGCTCGCGAGAGTCAAGATACTGAGGAAGCTCACCATCGGTTCGCCCGCCATCGATTTCTCGACGGTCTCATCGAAAGGGGAGAAGGTCAGGCTCAGTGCATTCAAGGGCAAGGTGGTGCTCCTCGATTTCTGGGCCTCGTGGTGTGCTCCGTGCAGGCAGGAGATGCCAAATGTGAAGAAAGTCTACGAGGATTACAACGGAAAAGGGTTCGAGATCATCGGTATCTCGTTGGATGAGAGCAGGGAGAAGTTCAAAGGGTACGTCAACATGTACGCTCTCCCCTGGGTACAGATCTTTGACGGGAAGGGCTGGATGAGCCGTATCGGCCAGCTCTACGCTGTCAATGCGATTCCGGCCACCTTCCTCCTCGACCAGCAGGGGAATATCCGATACAAAAACGTGCGGGGTAAGGAGTTGAGGAGGGCGGTTGACGCACTAATTGACGGGGAGTAAGCCTCTTCTGTCATGCCGTTTTCCCTCCAAAATCAGCACAGGTAACGGGTCTGATTTTTTCACTTTTTCGGAAAAAATCACTTGACACTGAAGCCTCTCTGTGAATAATTACCCACTGAATTTCATGTGTGGTCAGTTGGGCCACTGAGGTTGGGCAGTTAGCGAAAGTGGTAGTAGTTGCGGCAGTTATGCTTCAGTGGTCACTTTCTTTGTTGGTAAGAAATCGATGAAATTTATAGACTCGACGAACTTCGAGAGGCTTCTCAAGAAGCTCTCCAGCGAAGGAGAGCTTTTTATCCCAGTACGTAATGAAGATACGAGCAAGATCAGCTTGGAGCGGGTAGAGGACTTCCCTCTGCCCAAAGAAACGAGCTTCGACGGCTACCGCACGGTAGAGCCGCTGAAGGCATTCGGACAGCTCCTCCGTTACCCTGTCGCCGAGTACCCTTCCCCTGATGCCGATGAGATCACATCTGAGGACAAATTTCCCTCCTGTATCGTCGTGGGCGCCAGGGCCTGCGATATTGTTGCGATGCAACTCGTTGATAAAGTTCAAGTTGAAGGCGAGTTCACGGATCCCTTCTATAAGATCAGGAGGGACAAGATGCTCGTCATCGGTGCCGACTGCACAGAGTGCGGGAAGAGCTGCTTTTGCAACCTGCTGGGGAACAAACCCTGGCCGGAACGTGACTTTGATCTCACCATCGCCAAGATCAGCGGTGGTTTCCTCATCGAGGCGGGGTCCGAGCGGGGCGAGAAGATCATCGAGCAGTACGGAGAGCTCTTCACCGAGCCCCGGGAAGGACAGATCGAGGCGAGAGACGAGATTCGTTCCACGGTTGAGAAGGAGTTGGAAGAGAATAACAGGGGATATCCGGCTGCGGAGGGACTTCCCGAGATCATTCGCGATGCCCTCACGGACGAGATATGGGATGAGATCTCAGCCCGTTGCGTCGAGTGCGGTGCATGCACGAATATCTGCCCCACATGCTACTGCTTCCTCCTGTACGATCAAAAAACCGATGGGGAACATTTTCAGAGGATTTCAACGTGGGATTCATGCCAAGTAACCGGATATGCACGAATGGCCGGGATGCTGAACCCGAGACCGCGGTTGACCGATCGGGTGAAGCACCGGTATTACCATAAGTACGATTACCTCGTCCTGAGCCACCATGCGATATACTGCACCGGGTGCGGCAGGTGCATCGATACCTGTTCTGCGGGTATCGATATGCGGGATACCTTCCGGCAGGTGACAGAGAAGGTCGCAAGGTAAGGAAGAGCAGGGATATGGAGAATCCGTATTATCCTATAGACACCGTGGTCGAGGATATCATTGTTGAGACTCCCACGATCAAGACCTTCGTGCTCAAACCCACCAGGCCGATATCGTTCCGGGCCGGTCAGTTCATGCAGCTGACAGTGCCCGGTGTCGGTGAAGCTCCTTTCACTCCGAGTTCTTCACCGAGCGTGAGCGAGAGGATGGAGATCACGGTTCTCCGTACCGGAAAGGTCACCGATGCACTTCACGAGTTGGAACCTGGTGCACGGGTTGGACTGAGGGGGCCATTCGGAAAGGGCTACCCGATGGATACATTGGAGGGCAAGGAGGTACTGATTGTTGGCGGTGGTGTGGGGCTGGCGCCGCTCCGTTCGTTAATTTATGCGCTTCTGGAGAGAGCAAATAAGTATAAACGGATTTCTATCAAGTATGGGGCGAGGCTACCGGAGGAGCTCTGCTTCCGTAAAGAGTACGATGAGTGGGATAAGGCGGCACCAAACGTGGATTTCACCAATACCATCGATGTCCCCGCGCCCGGGTGGACGGGCCGGGTCGGCCTCGTGACCGTGCTACTCGATGGGCTCGACGTCAAAATAGAGGACAGCATATCGGTCTCCTGCGGCCCCGAAATTATGCTCAAGTTCGTGACATTAAAACTCTTGGAAGTGGGTTACAAACCGTACCAAATATATCTGTCTATGAATAGGAAGATGTCGTGCGGGATGGGGAAGTGCGGACGGTGCAACGTCGGGCACTACTACCTCTGCATCGACGGACCCGACATGTGCTACGACAAGATTAAGCACGTGCCGAACGTGTTCGGATAGGTACTGGTCACTCTCTGCCCGCCCGGAGTCGGGCGGTCAGGAAAGAGAAACTGTCAATGAAAGATATGCTAGGCAACTGTTCATTCTGCTCTCTGGCCTGTCCCCTCGTGTTCAGGGGTGGCGAGAGGGGACCGATCTTTACGAAGGATTCGATTCTCTCCCTTGACTGGGACAAGAGTGACGATTCGAAGTATGGGGGGAGCCTCTGTGCTCGGGGGAACGCGGCCGTGGAATTTATCACCCACGCCAAGAGAATAAACTATCCCCTGGTCTTGGGCGAACGATCGACGATTGAGGCGGCGATCAGAGAAACAGCCAAGAACCTGTCGGCAGTGAAAGAGGAGTTCGGGAGCGAAAGTATTGGCGTACTCCTCGGTGAAAACCTCACCAACGAGGAATCGGCACTCGCCCTTCGTTTTGCACACGATGTATTGGAAACAGATGCCATAGCGCTCTTCGCTCCGGATGATATTCCCCTCTTCAGGGCTTACCTGGGCTGTGGACTCTCGGGTCTGAAGCCTGCCGGTGGCGCACCGAGCGGAGACCGTGAGGTGGCACTCATCATTGGCGATTCCTTCTCAGAGCATCCATGCACGGCCAAGCTCGTTCTCCCTGGTAAGTACGCAACCCGAGGAAGTGAGGTTGTGGTGGTGAGTCCAGAGCTGAACCACACAGCCTGGTTTGCGAACGGGCATCTCCGCTGCAAGCCGGGTGGCGAGGCTGCAGTGACAGCCGGATTACTGAAGGCCGCGGTGGAGAGGAGCGGAGCCACCTTGACCGCACCCCTCACAAAACTGATGAATGGTCTCAGCTGGAAGGAGATCGAGAACCTGGGCGGTGTTGAGCAGGGTGTGATCGAAGGTGCGGCCGGCGCTCTCCTCGGTGCTGTGAGGGTGAAGACGTATGTATCCAATATATTTGGTCGAATCGGCAGTCCCGCTCTCACGTCCGTATTCGCCGAAGCAGTGACGCTCGTCTGTCCCGGTGAGAGCGAGTTCACACCGCAGTTCGTCCAGCAAAATACATGGGGGATATACTCCGTTCTCGCCAGTGCGAAAAATGGCAGTGCCTTGAAGAAGCTCGGCAGTGAGGAGCTGAAGGCGCTCGTTCTCCTCGGACTCGACCTCTTCTCGGCGTACCCCGCTGGCCCCGTGGAAAAGGCTCTCCGTGGGAAGAGGTTCACCGTGGCGACTCAGCTCTTCTGGAGTCAGACGGCCTCAAGAGCGAACGTGGTCATACCGGCCGCCAGCCTCATGGAAAAGAGAGGGACGGTATCCCCTGCATTCGGCGAGGATCTCATTCGAGACGAGGTGTTATCCCCTCCGGGAGGGGTTGTCACGGATGAGGAGTTCCTGCTGGCTCTCTCCCGGGAGATGGGCAAGGAACTGCCTTCGGGCGGCGTGGTGAGGGAGACATCACGTCAGGACTCGTGCGAATGGCTGGGAGAGGAGTGGTCGCGTTACGAGACGATGATGAAGGATCTCGATTCGGCCGAGATCGTGCTTATTCCATGGAGTGATCCCGTCCATGCTGCTGACGGGTCCCTGAGCAGAAACTTCAACTGGTCACAGGTAACATGCCCGGAACCGGTATTGATGGTATCGGAAGAGCTCGCCAGCGGAATGAATTTGAACAACGGTGACCGCGTGAGCGTTTCCGCTGAAGGGGGGGAGGTCATCTTGCCGGTAAAGAAAACAAAGAAACTGGCAGGGAAAGTCGTGGGCGCCACGATTCACTTCCCTTCAGTGAGAAAGCTCTTCCCCTGGAAGCTGGATGAGAAGAACGGAGAGATAGAGCTCTCACCGATTCCGGTGCGTCTCAGTAGCCAGAGTGATGTCAGCTGAGTTATGGAGAAGAGAGTATACATAAACATGAATCTGTGTACCGGCTGCCGTTCGTGTGCTGCGGCTTGCGCACAGGGGCACCACGACCAGGGGCTGCTCAAGCACGGATCGGTGCAGGAAGCGGCTCTCTTGCCGATGCATTGCAGACACTGCGAAACACCTCTCTGCCTGGAGGTGTGTCCTCAGGAGGCGATCAAGAAAGACGAAAACGGCACCATCATCCGGATGAGCCACCTCTGCATAGGATGTAAGTCATGTATCATGTCGTGCCCCTTCGGAGTGATGTTCATGCATTCGACATGGCACATGTCGCCCAAGTGCGATCTCTGTTGGGATCGCCTCGAAGAGGGTAAAGAGCCGCGGTGTGTTGCGACGTGCACCTCTGGTGCCCTCGTGTTCGAGGAGCTCACAGAGCTTGAGAAGAAGCACAAGCGAGTGGTGGAGGGTGGACGGTACTTCACCCGCTTCATGCCGACGCGATAGTAGAAAGGGAACATGCAAACGGCGATGTACATATTCAGTTACCTGATCTTCCCCGGATTCCTTTTTACCGCGGTAATCGGGTTACTGACGACATGGATCGATCGCAAGGTGACCGCGAGGATTCAGTGGCGTGTGGGCCCTCCATGGTACCAACCGTTCGCCGATACGGTAAAGCTCCTCGGCAAGGAGGTTGTCGTCCCCGCGGGTGCAAGGCGCACGGGATTCCTCCTCGTACCCGTCATTGGGCTTGCCGCGGCGACACTGGCTTCGATGATCCTGTGGCTGGTCAATCTGAACCCGTCCACCTCCTTCGTGGGCGATGTTATCGTTGTCATCTATATTATGACGATTCCGGCGATTGCGATGATTCTGGGAGCGAGCGCCTCAGCGAACCCGCTCGGCATTATCGGCGCCAGCCGGGAGATGAAGCTCCTCTTCGCATACGAGTTACCACTGGTGATCTCGGTTATTACCACCGTGTACAAGGCTGGCAGCTTTTCGTTCGAGAGCATACTGACCCACCAGTCTCAGGAAGGGGTCATGCTGGGGAGTCTGTCCGGTGTCATCGCCTTTATCGTCGCGATATTCTGTGGCCAGGCGAAGCTCACCTTCGTTCCCTTCGATATTCCCGAAGCGGAAACGGAGCTTGCCGGCGGCTCGCATATAGAGTACTCGGGCGCCGCGCTGGCGGTGGTGAGGCTGAACATGGCGATGATGTTCTTCATCATCCCGGTCTTCTTCATAACCGTCTTCTGGGGCGGGATCGCTTTCACGGGTTGGAGAATCCTGACCTCGATCATCAAGTATGTGGTGATTGTGGTCATCATGGTTTTGATAAAGAACACGAACCCCCGGGTCCGGATCGACCATGCGGTCCGCTTCTTCTGGGGCCCGATGTTCGCACTGTCTGTGGTGGCAATGATTCTGGCGTTCCTGGGGTACTAGGCAGCGGAGGCATGCAATGTCGCTGACGTTGAAAGCTTTGAAGAAATCGCCCTGGGTCTTTCACGTGAATACAGGGGCATGCAACAACTGTGACATTGAAATCCTCGACTGCCTCACGCCGCGATTCGATGTCGAACGGTTCGGGATCATTCTCGTCGGGAGCATCAGGCACGCTGATGTGCTTCTCATTAGCGGCCCCGTCACGAAGAACTGCCTCCCCCGGATCAAGCGGCTCTACGAGCAGGCTCCGAAGCCGATAAAGGTGGTCGCCTTCGGTGCGTGCGGATGCAAGTGCGGGATATTCAGGGATGGGTATAATATCGTGGGGCCGATTGACAAGTACATCCCGGTGGATGCATACATACCCGGCTGTCCCCCGAAACCGGAGACGATCATATCGGGGATCGTCAAGGTCTTGAGCGCATTGTGAATGGGGGGCGCGGGAAGAACGATGCAGGTGTAATGAGACAAACAACCAGAGGGAAATGAGTAATGGAGCGAGAAGAGGTAAAGCAGAAGATATCTGAGAAGTTCGGTGACAGGGTGAGGATTGCAGAACGGTCTCCCAAGAGAGTGTACGTGTACGCTGAGAACGACGTGTGGGTCGATCTCGCCGCTTTCGTATTCAACGATCTCGATGCCCGGTTCGACACCGGGGCAGCCGTGGATGATAAGGACGGGGTCGAGGTGATGTTCTTCTTCCCGTTTGACGCGGAACATTACTACCTCACGGTGAAGACGTTCGCGAAGAAGCCGAAACCCATGCTCGATTCGATTTCGAACATTATCCCGGGTGCCAAGTGGATTGAGCGGGAGATCTTCGAGATGTACGAGGTCACATTCCGCAACCACCCGGATCTGCGTCCGGTGTTGCGGGCCGACACGCGACCGGTGGACTACTACCCCGCCAAGCGTGAGGTCAAGGATGAACACGAGACGGCCCGCAAGCGTGACGATGGCACGGAGAGGGCGGACGAGGTGGCTGGGAAGCCATTAGAAGGAAAGAATCCGTAAGGATATTTCGGCTGAAGGTGCAGTGCTCATAGAGAGGTGACAGGAAATGGTTAAAAAGGTTCCCATCGGTCCGTACCATCCGATACTGGAGGAGCCGGAGTTTTTCGAGCTCCACGTGGATGGTGAACGGGTGATCGACATCGATATCACGATTGGGTGGAGTCACCGCGGAATCGAGCTCCTTTCGGAGCACAAGACGTGGGACCAGGTACCGTTTCTGGTCGAGCGGGTCTGCGGTATCTGCTCTGCATCACATCCCTTTGCCTACGTCAAGGCGGTTGATGACCTGCTCGGAATCGAGGTGCCACTGAGGGCACAGTACATCCGGGTGATCGTCGCAGAGCTCGAGAGAATCCACAGCCACCTTCTCTGGACCGGCCTCGCAGGGCACTTCATCGGCTACAACACGGTATTCATGTGGACCTGGAAGTACCGGGAACCGCTGCTCGATGTCATTGAAGCAATTACAGGCAACAGGAATCACTACGCAACGTACCGGGTGGGTGGCGTGAGGCGCGATATTCCGCAGGAGGAGATTCCCAACACCCTGAAGATGCTGGATCAGCTCGAGAAGAACAACGACATGCTGACGAAGGCGATCCTCGACGATCCGGTCATCCATGCCAGAACGAAAGGGATCGGTGTCCTTCCCACGGACAAGTGCCGTCTATACGGAGCCCTCGGCCCCACCGCGAGAGCCGGAGGATACAACATCGACAGCCGCCGCGATCATCCCATAGACGCCTACGACAAGGTTGATTTCAACGTGATCGTCTGCGAGAACGGTGACGTGTTCGATAAGGCTGTGGTGAGACAGCTCGAGAACTTCGAGTCCATCAAGATCATCCGGCAGTGCCTGAAGCAGATGGAACCGGGAGATATCTGCGCAGAGATACACGAGATACCACCGGGTGAGGGCATCGGTGTGTATGAGGCACCCCGGGGCGAGGTTCTCCACTACGTCCGGTCGGACGGCGGGAACACGCCGCTCAGGCACAAGATCCGTGCCCCGAGCTTCAACAACATCCTGACCAATGAGGTGAGCGTTCCGGGAAGCACCATCGCGGACGCCGGGCTGATCACCGCAGCGGTTGATCCCTGCTACTCGTGCACCGAGCGGGTGGGGGTGGTTGACCGGAATGACGGCGGCAGGTGGTTCCTCGCCGAAGGTGATCTCATACGTCTCTCGCAGGAGAAGACAGAGGAGATCCGAAAAAGGTTTGCCAGGGGAACGGAGAGCACGTAAGATTCCGATTTCGGAGTGAACGACATGCATGAACTTCTCTTTCCAATTGTCGTACCGGCGGTTGCGGGGATAATTCCTCTTTTCATTCCCCGCAAGGGAAAGATAGTGGCCGGGTTGATCAGCCTCGCTGCAGCGGTCTGGGTTCTCCTGCGCACCATTCGCCTGTTCGGAATCGGGGAGCTTACCTATAGGGTGAATCTTTTCAGCTTGGATGAGTTCTTCCAGATCGACTTTGCATTGAGGCTCTACCATTTCAGTGCATTCATTCTACTTTTCATTGGGATATTCGGTGTCCTCATTATTCTCTACTCCCTGGGGTATCTCTGGAAGAGAGAAACGGCGAGCATCTACTACTCGTTCATTCTGTGGACACTTGCCGCAGCTGCCGGGGCGGTGCTCTCTGACAACCTCCTGATCCTCCTCATATTTTGGGAGATACTGACCGTACTTCTCTACTTCCTCGTGAACCTGGGATTCGAGAACCACGAGAAGGCCGCATCGAAGTGTTTCACGATTCTAGGACTGAGCGATGCGGCGATGATGCTCGGTGTGCTGCTCATCTGGCTCCTCTACGGAACCCTCTCCATGTCCCAGCTGGAGATTTCAACGGGTACGCCGCTGGGCGCCGTCACCTTCTTCCTCCTCTTTGTCGGGGCGATCGCAAAGGCAGGGGCAATGCCCCTCCACTCCTGGATTCCTGGGATGGCTGTTCCGACGCAGGCCCCGATTATGGCGTTCATCCCTGCAGCCCTGGACAAGCTTCTCGGGATATATCTCCTGGCGAGGATTACGCTCGATCTCTTCAGGATTCAGAGCGGATCGTATATTTCCCTCGTCATGATGATCATCGGATCGGTAACGATTATATTTGCTGTCCTGATGGCTCTCGTTCAGCACAACCTGAAGAAGCTTCTCTCGTTTCATGCGGTGAGCCAGGTAGGCTATATGGTGCTCGGTGTCGGCAGTGGCATTCCCATCGCCATCGTCGGCGGCCTCTTCCATATGCTGAACAACGCGATCTATAAGGGCGGTTTGTTTCTCGCGGCGGGGGCGGTTGAGAAGAGGGCAGGAAACACCGAGTTGGAAAATCTTGGCGGCCTTGCCGGATTGATGCCTGTTACATTCATAACCACGATTGTCACTGCCCTCTCGATTTCCGGGGTACCTCCATTCAACGGCTTTGTTTCGAAGTGGCTGGTTTACCAGGGGATGCTCCAGGGCGGTCATGTCATTTTCCTCGTTGCTGCCATCTTTGGAAGCGCACTGACCCTCGCATCTTTCATCAAGGTTCTCCACTCTCTCTTCCTGGGGAGACGGCCCGAAAAGCTGCAGCATGTCAGGGAAGTCGATTTTTCCATGCAGCTACCGATGATCTTTCTGGCGATCCTGTGCGTGCTGTTCGGCGTTTTTGCGCGGTATCCGCTGGAGAGATTTATCAGACCGATCGTCGGTGGGGGGGAGGTCCTTCTGTACGGCGACGAGATCCTGACGACCGAAGGATTCTGGAGCCCCGGATTGGCAACTATGTTGATTATTCTCGGCGTCGTCATCGGGTTGATCATTTATCTCTTCAGCCGTATGCGGAGGGTGCGTGTCGATGAGAATGTCTGGGTTGGCGGGAACATAATGGACAGCGAAGAGATGAGAATCCCGGGAACCCATTTCTATAAAACAGTTTCTGATGATCTCAGCCCAGCGGTGAGGACGGCATTCAAAGACGGAGAAAAGGGCGCACTCGACATCTATAACTTCTGGGGAAGGCTGGGCGGCGGTGTGGTGCAATTGCTGAGGAGTGTTCACAACGGCATCCTCTCGACGTATCTCTCGTGGGTGATCATCGGGCTCGGGATCCTGGCATTTATTCTCATGTTCCGTTAGCAAAGGCGGGAAAAGGAGCAATGGAGCTTTACCTGATCGCACTTCTCATTTTCATGATCATCGGCTCGATCATCGCGATCGAGGCGAAGAATCTCCTCTCATCGGTGATCTCGGTGGGCGTCGTCGGATTCAGCCTCAGTATCGCGTTCCTCATACTGGGAGCACCGGATATCGCCATCACCCAGGTGGTGGTGGAAGTCTTAATCCTCATCATCTTGATACGAGCGACCATCACCACCGATAATACGGCCATAGAGCGTCACTGGGATACATTCTCGTAC
>Ga0209635_10001801_pt1 | contig 16065 bp, 11 predicted proteins | sample DeeMarSWOR230_32_FD_187463 | JGI IMG/M metagenome (GOLD analysis project Ga0209635, IMG submission 187463) | Marine sediment microbial communities from White Oak River estuary, North Carolina - WOR-2-30_32 (SPAdes) (version 2) | ecosystem: Environmental > Aquatic > Marine > Intertidal zone >... | reverse complement strand
TTACAAGATCCTTATGTTTTCTAAGAAAGCTTTTCAAATAAGGAATGCTTGAATCTTTATCTTTATTAATAATCATTATTTTCTAATGTAATATAAATTTAATAACAATAAAGAGAAAAAAAAAAAATTAATTTTGTAATTCTATTCTTCCAATTCTTCTTTCCATATTTTTAATTCACATCTCAAATTCCATCCTTAGCTTTCTACTCATTTTCTTCTTAATTATTTTAGTAAATAATTCTCAGCTCCACAATTTAAGCATTGAAAGATCCCATGTTCTTCGTCAATGGTTTTCAGATTACTTTTTACCCCGCAATATCCACAAATAGAATTAATCCTTTCCGTTCCTGATTCTCCTATTTCTTTCTCAATTCGGAGCATATATCTTACATTAGTTGCGGCTTCCATTTTTGCTCCAATCTTTTCTTTAATCTTATCTTCTGCAAGCTTATGGTAAATTTGAAAAAGGCGTATAAACATCACTCGTCTGACTTTTCTCACAAATTCTTTGCATCCGAAACGGTCTAAATCGAAACGCACTTTTTTTTTATTAGGGAGTATGATTATTACCCGAGCAGTTGTTACTGGTATTTTATAAGGGCCTGCTTCTGTAGTACGTACTAGTTCTGTAGTATGGAAACTTGCTTTAGGAAGGGTTACATTTTTCCATTCAAAGAAACCTTTTCTAATGGCTCTTCGATAATAGACTCCTGAAGGACTAATAACAACAAACCGCCTAATAACAATAATACAGACTATAATAAAAAAAAATTCAAAAATAGCAAATATGATTGAGAATGTTATTGACAAATATGTTTCATATATCTTGAAGTAAAAAAACATTATTGCAGCTATAATTAGCATTAATATAGGAAGAAGAAAAATCTTCTTAGTTCCCTTTAATACAAACGTTTTCCCATCCAAGAACGCTTTTTCAATTTGGTCCCCTGTCCAGTATTTGCCAAAGGTGTATTCTCCTTTCTTATAGCTTTTGTAAGCTTCTTTCAATTCTTCTAAAATATTATGATTATCCATATTATTCTCCTCTCCAATCCAAAAATCAGGTGGTTCAAATGTTCCTAGTTTACTGTAATTATAATAATTCAAAAATGTGAGAATGACTATTCTCCAAAGGATTATGGGAAATTCTTTTGTGGTATAGTCGATACTTTTTAAAAGGTCGCCATTTGGCATTGAAATATAGATTTCCTTAAAGTCAAATTTTTTAGTTTTCGACATTTGTTCAACAACATCTATACTAATATCTTCCCAATTATAACCTTTAATATCTCTTCTCTTTTTATAGACTATTCCTTCTGCACCAAGAACTATAAAATTTGAGCGAAGTTTCAATAATCCTGAAATCAAAAATCTAAGACCAAGTGGAGCAAAGACAAAGATTGGTAGAAGAGTGATTATAAAAATAATTAGATCAACAGTTAAAGCTTCTATGCCAAGGTAGCCAAGGATGGCATAATAGATTAGTGTAATTATTAATCCTGAAGAAATCAAAATTAGTCCAATTATAATTTCTATTTTTGCACTTGCTTGAGTAAACACAAATTTCTTTCCATTCCTTACTGCGTTCTCAATATCATTTAGTGAAGCTATGGTCCCGTATTCATATTTACCTTCTTTATAGTTCCGAAAGCTTAAGACATACTCATCTATATTATCCATCCTTAGTTGATTTACCCTCTTAAATAATAATTATAATAATTTGAAGGATGATGATTTGTGTTTTATATATTATGAATCTATTTATGCTTTATCTAGGGAAAGATAAAAAATCGCTCTAATATCATACACTTCTCTCTATTTTATTCTGGGTATTAGAACTTTCATTAATAACTACTTCATTATCGCTCGTATATACTTAATTCAACTATTATATTTAAAGAAAAAATCTTCTGATTTTGTTGGACTATGTAAAATAAATAGTGATATCAAATACCTCACCGTTAATTTTTCCTTTAATATCCAAATCGTTATGATCAATCATAGAGAATCTTAAATTAGATTGATAGCCAAAACATTTTTCATAAAAATATATCATTGGCTCACATCTTTCTTGAATTTGTGAAACAGGAATAGATTTTATTAATTTAAAATAGAGAAATGGATCATATTTAGAACTAAAGATGTAATATAATGATTGAGTCTTGCGATGAAAGGCAATAAAACAATTTAAATTCACTTCATAAAAGAGCTTAAATTGATCTGTACAATCTTTCCAGTTCAAGATAACGTGTATTAAATCCGTACCTACTATCCCTTTTACCATCTTTTCCTTGTTTATTTGGCGCTCCATAGAGATGTCGATTAAATCATTGAAGTTATAGCGTTCTCTTTCAGTCAAATCAATGAAGGGAATGTTGTAGTTTGAGTCATGGAGCAATATATATTTTATTAATTCAACACTTTCTGCGGGATATCGAGCACAAAGAATTTTAACTGCCTCAGAGCGAACATTATCATTACTGTCTGATAACACCAAATGTTTCAAAACCGAAAAAACATTGTATTTACCAAAATCGAATTTTGACAGCTTTTTTAAATTACTTAATCGTGTTTTATCATTATCAGAGTACTGGATAATCTGTAATAATTCCTCTAAATCCTTTTTTTTTTCTAAATTGTTTATATTGAAATCGTTGGTTGAAAACTTTTCCATTACTGCTCATTGAGAGAAATGAATATTTAATAGGACTTATTATTTGTAGGCCTATTTAAACAAAAAATTAAGGGAAAAATTTTCATCTCCATATAATTTGGATTATGAAATTTTTTCTTGATATTGTTCTTCTAATTTTTTGGCTGACTCTGTTATTGCTAGACCCCCTAATGAGGTGCATCGTAATTGAGAAGGTAACATTTTTCCACTCTCATAAGAGGCTTGGATACAGTCATCAAGATTGATTGGGTTAAAATAGCCTCCCATTATGAGATCAGCACATACAAAAGCATTTGAAGCTGCAACAGCATTTCTTGTGTGGCAAGGAATTTCGCAGAATCCAGCAACGAGATCGCAAACTGATCCCATGGTATTTTGTAGAGCAATAGCTGCTGCGTCTGTGGATAACTTTGGGTTTCCATTAACAGCTTCAACAATAGCTGCCGCTGCCATTGCAGCAGCGATTCCTATTTCAACTTGACACCCTGCAATTTCAGCAGCAAAAGTTGAATTCATAGCATTTATTAATCCTATTACTCCAGCACCTAATGCACAATTAACAATTTTTTCTAAAGAAAGATTAAAATCAAAGTGAAGAGTATAAAGAACAGAAGCAATAACTCCACATGAACCGCCTGTAGGAGCGGCACAGATTAAACCACCAGAAGAGGCCGTATCCATAACTGCCAACGCTCTATAAGCACTTCTTATATTTATTCCAGGATTAACCAGATTTCCATTGATTTCTTCTTGTTGTATTTTACTTGCAGAATGCTCTAATAAGTTCATCGAAGAATTTTCGCTTATTAAGCCCATTTCTACAGAAGAAAACATTACAGATATCCTTTTCTTAATCTCATCTATAATAATTTTTTTATCTAAATTGAGTAAAGCAGATTCATATTCAAGACCTATTTCTCCAAGATCAAATCTTTTACTTTTGGCGATTTTTAATATTTCTGAAGTATTTGTAAATATTGGGGTTCCATGAATAGGGAAGACTATAGGACGAGTAATCCAAATATTTGTTATTTCTACATTTTTCGCTAAAAAATCGATAAAATTTTTTTCAAAACTATGGGGATCTTTTATTTGAATAAAAGATGATTGTTCATTTCTTTGAATATCAGATATTCTCGAAGATTCAAATCTTGATTGGATAATCTTCTTCATTTCACCTTCAAAATTTGAGTTAAATTCAATTAAAAGATTATGTAATTGACCATTAATTACAACATTCCAATTATTGAGTCTATCTATTAATATCATACCACCCCCTATTGATTTAGCTACAAAAGTTAGAAAAACTCCATTATATAGATATATTTCTATAAGAATATAATTCGGATGATCCGCATTTGGTAGATTCTTTGTTTGAAAATAATACGTAATTCCTTGATTTTTCGCAATTTCTAAGGATTTAAAAAAGTTGGATGCTTCCACAGATAAACCAACCAGACCAGCCAGGAATGCAATGTCACTGTTTTGAGCTTTATAGACCCTACCAAAAGAACTTTTCGAATCAAAAGTGATGTGAACTTCTTTAATCTTATCTTTACATACCATTTTGGTTAAACAACCAATATTATAAGATGCTGCGGTATGCGAACTCGAAGGACCATGCATAATTGGACCTAGAACATCATTCAAAATGCTTATCTCCATAATTTCTCACTTTCTTAAAAATTACAATATAAATACTATAAATATCTACTTAAGAATATATTTTCTAAACCTGATTAGTAAAATCTTCAAATTTTGATTTTTACTTACTTCAACAAAATATTAAGGTTATTACCTTCAATATACAATGTATTGCAGGGATTGTAAATATGTTATAAAAGCTAAAATCCGATGAGTCGTATATAGAACATCAATCGTTATTGATCCAACAATCCCTAATATTGATCCTATCTTGGATGTTTTTAATAATTTAGGATCTTTCTAAATTTTACTATGCCTTTCTCTCGCATAGTTCTTGAATGTATTGCAGAGATTGGTGTCTAAAGTAAGTATTATAAAGTTCTGCATATTTTCCACCTTTTGCCATTAGGATCTCGTGGTTACCTTCTTCTATAATTTTACCATTATCAAGAACGATAATGCGGTCAACATGCCGAACTGTCCAAAGTCTATGAGCTATAATTATGGAGGTCCTTCCTTCTATCGTCTTTTGTAGTGCATCTTGAATTTTTGTCTCAGTGAATGGATCTACTGAAGCAGTAGCTTCATCCAAGATAAGGATAGAAGGACCTTCAAGCAATACACGAGCAAAAACAACTAATTGGCGTTGTCCCATTGATAAGCGACTTCCTCTTTCACCAATATTGGTTTCTAATCCATTTGATATATCTTCAATCCAATCAATCCCACTAGTTATATTTAAAGCATTATATACATCCTCTCTATTAGCATTTTTACAACAATATTTAATGTTATTTTCAATTGTGTCAGCAAAGAGGAAGGGAGATTGAGGAATTATTCCTATTTGAGTGCGATATTCTTTTAAATCATAATTCCTAATACTTATGCCATCTACTAAAATATCTCCTCCTTGAAACTCATAAAACCTCGCTATAAGTTTAGCTAGACTTGACTTTCCTGCGCCAGTATGTCCAACGATTGCTACTGATTCACCAGGTCCAATTGAAAGATTAAAATTATCAAAGACTTTTTTATTTTTTTCATAATGAAATATCAAGTTTTTGATTTCTATTTCCCCTTTTAATCGAGATGGCACAATATTATCAGTTTGAACTACTATCGGTACTGTATCTATTAAAGCAAAAATACGTTCTGATGCGGACATTCCAGCTTGAAAAGTAGGCCAAAAAGAGGCAATCGACAATAATGGAAAAAATAAATAATTTAAACCTTGCAGAAATAAATTCAGATCTCCAGCACTGATTTCCCCTCCTAAAACACTATTACCTCCATAAAATACCAATAAGGTTATCACAATTCCTTGAATAATTCCTAAGGAAGGAAAGATGGCGTTCAATACAAATGCTCTTCTTAAACTAACTTTATAAGAAGTATCGTTTACTTTATTAAACTTTTCATATAATTTCTCTTCTTGACGAAATGTTTTTGCTATTCGAATACCTGAAAAGCTCTCTTTAACAAAATCATTAACAGATGCTAAAGCTCTTTGCCCTAATAATGTTCTTTTTCTAGCTATTTTACGAAATGATAATGCTAATACAAAAAACATGGGAACTGAGATAATCATTGCTAAAGTCAATATAAGGTTTATAAAGAACATTATAATAAGTAAAAAAAGAACTATTAAAATTGAAGATACTAATTGAATAGACAAATCCACAGTTGTCCCAAAAGTATCACTGTCAGAGTTAACTCGGCTAACTATTTTTCCCGTGGGATTTCTGTCAAAAAAGGAAAGATCATGATTTAATACAGCATTTGTTGCATCTCTTCTAAGATCTAAGACAACGCCACCTACCACTCGAAAAGAATGACGCTGTTGGAAATAATTAAATACCCAACTTAAAAGATTTAAAATGAGAATAAGAATTACTATAAAAATTAGATATAAAATATTTTTATTTGTCTCTAAATTGTTAATTATTACACTTATTAAAACTGGGACGAAAGCGGATGTAAGTGATGATATTGTTATAAAAAAGATAACTATTGCCATAGAACGTTTATATGGACCGAAATACGATAAAATACGCTTTAACAAAGCTCTATCCGAAAACTCTCGGTCATATTCTTCTGCTTCTAAATCCCAACCATAAGCCATACTTTAAGTCTCCTCACATTGTTTGATTAGTTCTTCTATCTTTACATCAAATTTTTTGATAAATATTCTCTGGTATTCTTCTGAAGTCTTTAAAAGTTCTTCATGAGTTCCTTTTGCTATAATTTCTCCTGCTTTTAATACGATTATTAAATCTGCCCATCGAATTTGACTTAAGCGGTGTGTGATAAGGATTGTTGTTCTATTTTTAAGGATATTTCGAATTGCTTTTTGTATTTGGTCTTCTGTATTAGAATCTATGGCTGAAGTGGAATCATCTAATATTAAAATTTTAGGATCTACAAGAAACGCACGAGCAATAGCAATTCTTTGTCTTTCACCGCCACTTAATTGAACACCTCGTTCACCAACTTCAGAATCATACTGTTCAGGTAAATTTAAGATGAAATCATGAGCTTGAGCTTCTTTAGCTACTTCAATTACCTTTTCAATCGAGCTGGCATGGCCGAATGAAATATTTTCGAATATACTTGTAGAAAATAAAAATACATCTTGATCTACATGGGAAATTTGATTTCTCAGTGATTTTAATGCATAATTACGTATATCAATGTTGTCAATCAGAATTTTACCCTCATTAACATCATATAATCGTGATATTAGCTTAGCTAGAGTTGTTTTACCTGATCCTGTTGTTCCTACAATTGCTAAAGTATGACCAGCTTGAATTTCAAAACTTACATTCTTCAATACAGGTTTTTCATTCCCAGGATAAAAAAAAGTAACGTTTTCGAATTTGATATCACCTTCTATTAATTTTGAGTATCCTTCAATATTTTCATCTATTTCTGTCTTTATATTCATTAATTCAAGCAATCTCTGTGCGCTTGAGACAGCTAGTCGTATTATAGCAAAAACAAAAATAGAAATAAATGTAGGGAAACGTAACAATGCTAATAATCCTAAGTAAGCAATAATTTGTCCAATATTGATTAGACCATAAAAATTAAGTATTATAGCATGTATTAAACCTCCAGTTATGGTTAAAGCTAAAAGCAGTATAGGTAGATATTTTGCTTCAATATATCCTTGCTCAACAAATGCATCGCGATAACTTTTAGCATGTTCAAAATATTTTTCACTTTCTTTATATTCTTGAGCTGTTGCTTTAACTACTTCAATTCCAGTAAGTGCTTCGTTTAAAGTAGCATTCATCATTCCATAAAAACTACGCAACCTTCCTGTAACTGGTCCAATTTTTTTGATATACGATTTTAAAGAAAAGTAAAACGATACTGTAAAAATTAAAGGAGCAAAAATTAATTGTGAGGGGTAAAAAGAAACAATATAAAATAAAGGTATTATTAACGCTGTGAACGATTCAAATATTAATGAGATTGCTGGGCTAATTAAATAATTCATTGTCCGCACGTCATCTGTAGCACGGGCCATAAGTTCTCCAATCTTTTGTTGATCATGAAATGATTGGCTCTTACCAAGCAAATTTGCGTAAAACTCTTTTCGACAATCCCTTTCTAATCTTTGAGCAATTACTTCACGTAACATATAATTTATTAAACGTAAAATAGGAGTTCCTATACTTAATAATAAGATTGTAATTACATAAAATTGTAAACTAGATTCATTACCAATTAAGAAATCTGTTACTGCATTTCCAATGACAACTAATGTGATAGAGGAGAGATTCGATGCAACAATTGTAGTGAATAATACAATTATAATGAATAATTTGTTAGACCCATAAAAAATATGTGATAATATCCACCGCCGAGAGCCTTTTTTACGGCTTTTTTCAAAGGGATCTCTTCCAGGAGAAAATTCTACGTAGTTCGTATAAATTGGGTTACTTTTTTTATTCTGCATTGATAAATATGAAATCTATTATTTTCTAATGAATACAATCTTTATATTATATATTAGAACTAATGTATTATCAATAGACTTTATATTTTTTAATTATAATTTATTAATCTTTTAAACTACTTAATTAATATAAATTCTATAAGTTGTAAATATAGATTAAATACTTATAAAATTATGATTCTAACATGAAAAATTCTAATTTAAAAATAGTACTTGGGCAAATTAATCCAATCGTAGGAGATTTAGGCTATAACACCAAAAAAATCATAAATATAATTAAAAACAATCAAGATGCTGATATCATTGTGTTTCCAGAAATGAGCCTTGTTGGGTATCCACTCATGGATCATATTCACGATCCTTTAATAAGAAGGAGAAATAGAGAGAGTATTGAAAAAATTAAGAATTTAAACTCTAAAGCGATAATTATTCTTGGAACCTTTACAGAACCCAAAAAAATAAGGGAGAAAGTGCATCCATTTTATAATTCTGCTGTTATTATAGAAAATAAGATTATTAAAGCAATTGTAAATAAAAGAATTTTACCTGACTATGATGTTTTTGATGAAAGAAGATATTTCACATTTGATGATAACTTTGATCCAATACAAATTAAAGGTTTGAAAATTGGGATATTAATCTGTGAAGATATTTGGGATGAGAATTATGAAATTAAGGTAGCAAAGTATTTAGTAGGAAATGGAGCTAATATTTTAATAGTGATTAATGCCTCTCCATATCATATAAATAAATTCAGAATAAGGAAAGAGATTATATGTAGAAAAGCAAAAGAATTCTCAATCCCAATAATATATATAAATATGGTTGGAGGTATTGATGAAATTGTATATGATGGACAAAGTTTTGTTGTTAATAAATTTGGACAAATCGCTTATAAAGCAAAAGCATTTGAAGAAGATATATCATCAGTAGAAATAGTAATAGACAATGCTAAGCCTATTAAGGAAAAGAATTATGAAATAGATTGGAGAGAAGAAGTAGTAGGTGCTTTGAAATTGAATTTATATGATTATTATCATAAAAGCAATGTTTTTGATGGGGTTGTCTTAGGATTAAGTGGTGGGATAGATTCCGCTTTTACAACATATATTTGTGCTAAAGCCCTCGGTTCTGATAAAGTAAATGCGATCATGATGCCAACTAGGTTTACATCTCAAGAAAGTCTCGATCTTGCTGAAAAGTTGGTTAGAAATCTAAATATTAACTATCGAGTCCACCCTATAGATGGGTTATTTGACATATATGAAAATGATATTGAAAAAAATCTAGGAAAGTTAAAGTTCGATATTGCGGATGAAAACCTGCAAGCTAGGATAAGGGCCACGATTCTTATGTATTATTCTAATAAATTTAATTGGTTATTAGTTTCAACTGGGAATAAATCTGAAATTGGAGTAGGGTATTGTACACTCTACGGAGATACAAATGGAGGGAAAAATGTACCAGGAGATTTATTAAAGGTTCAGATCTATTCAATATGTGAATGGATAAATAAAGAACAAGAAATTATTCCAAAAGGCATAATTGAGAGACCACCCACAGCAGAATTACGGAATAACCAAAAGGATGAGGATTCCTTACCTTCTTATGGAACTCTTGATGTAATTTTGGAGGAGATAATAAAACATGGAATTGGTTCTGAATTGGATCATCTTAAAGATAAAGGGATAGACCAAAAAACGATCAACCACGTGAGAAAACTATATTTAAATTCAGAATATAAGCGAAGACAATTAGTGCAAACAATAAAAGTTAGTGAAAGTGCTTTTGGAATAGGTAGAAGATATCCTGTTTTAAAAAAAATAAAATTTTGAAATGTTAACCTATGATATCATCCTTTTCAATTATGCCTTCTTCCATAAGCATTAATCTGGCAATATTTTCAAAAATATTATCTACATTATCCCCTGTTTTGGCCGAGCATTCAAAATACCCTTGTAAATTACTCGATCTTGCTATTTCTATTCCTTCTTCTGTTGGAACGGATCGCTTTTCTTCTAGATCTAATTTACCTCCAACTACTATTATTGGAATATGGTTTTTAGAAGCTTTCATTTCTTCAACGAAAATCGAGAGCCAACTGTCAATATTTTTTAAGCTCACATACCTAGTGAGGTCAAACATGAAGATTCCACCTTGAGCGCCCTTTACAAAACTTGGAAATAATATTTTATAACGTTCTTCTCCCGCAAAATCCCAAATTTGAAGTGTGACTTTATGACCATCGACTTCTAGATCTTTTACGCTAAGATCTGTGCCAATAGTCATTTTAAGATCTTCTTTAAAAACCTTATTAAGATACCGATGGGTTAGAGAAGTCTTTCCAACTCCACCATCACCACATATACAGAGCTTAAACTTATTCTTTTCAGTTTTTTTCATTTATTTACCACACTTTAAATTTTAAGGTTAATGAAAGTTCAGATAAATTTCATAAAATGTTGAAGTAAAAACGTTAAAATTACTCTACTCAATTAAAATATATCTTAATTTTTGTATATTTATGATATTAAAACTTATTATTAAATCTAATTAAATCAAAATATAGTTTTAATGAGATAAATAACAAGAAAAAAATAGTAGCATTATTGGGATTTTTCTAATTTTTGCTTTTTTGTATTTTCTTTCAAAAGAATAATAGATTCCTCTCTCGCTTTTAGTAGAGATCTTTCACTTTTTCCTTCCATTTCTTTCGATGGTAGAATTTTTTCCTTTAAGACATTTTTAAAAAGTAAATATTCATCCTTTCTACTAATAAAAGGTTCTACTTTTTGTTCATGGATAAGATTCTCGATAGAAGTATTTTTTCCGTTACAATTCCCTTCTGTTAGATCAAATCGATACTCTTTATATACTAAAAAGCAATGTACCATAGGCACATATGGGATATCATATTTTTCTAAAATAATGTTTGCCCCAGTTGAGATTTCTTCAGTAAATTTATACACACCAATGTGTTTATAGAGGGGTATATTTAATTCTTCTGCAAGTCCAGCAATAACTGCATGTTTAGATGTACATGTACCCATATTCTCTTTAAAAAATATCAATTTGTCATCATAATTTGTATTATACCCATATTCAATATTATGTACATAATCACAAGCTTCCTTGAAAGTTGTAATTCCTAACTCTAAAAACTTTCTTGTTATTTGTCCTTTAGGTTTAATTTCAGCGTTAGGCAATTTATTATATGAATCCATCAAAATCTCCTTAGGCTATTTAATTTTTGTTTAATTTTATCATTAAATTATTGTTTAAAAAATTTGCTTCCAAGTTTAATAAGTCTTAGGTAATTTCCTTGTGTTCACCAGTAACCATATAATGCACTTTTTCCGCAATTTTACAAGCATGATCTCCGCATCTCTCTAAATATCGAGCAATCATAGCAAAAAATGAACAAGGTGTAATGGTTCTAGGGTTTTCCATCATATAAGAGATACACTCCCTAAAAATACTCCATCTCATTTCATCTACTTCATCATCACGTTCCTCAAAATCTTGAATGTATTTGATATCAGATTCTTCAAAAGCTCTTAATGCATCTTTTACCATAATTTCAACATGTTCCCACATATGTTGGAGATTAACAAAAGGCGCAGGATATGAATTTCCTGATAATTCTTCCACTGTTGAAGCAATATCTTTACCATACCTTCCTAATCTCGTTAAGTATGTAATAATTTTTAGAATAGTAGCTAGTCTCCTTAAATCAATCGCCATTGGTTGGTATAATGCAATTATTTTTAATGCTTTAGATTCAATATCAGCATCTAATTCTCGAATTTTATGTTTCTTATTTTCAGTTCTTTTAGCTAATTCTATATCTTGGGAAACTAATGCTTTCATGCCATCGTTCAGCATTTCTAAAGCTAAGTGCCCCATCTCTACTACTTCCTTTTTCAAATCAAAAATTTGACCTCGCATTTTAGTAGCCATGATTTACACCTATCCAAATCTACCTGTTATATAATTTTCTGTTAACTTTTGGTGAGGATTTTCAAATATCTGGGTTGTTTCTCCATACTCAATTAACTCCCCGAGATACATAAAACCTGTATAATCTGAGATACGCGCTGCTTGCTGCATATTGTGGGTCACTATTATAACAGTCCACTCTTTTTTTAATTCAAAGATTAAATCTTCAATTTTCTGAGTAGCAATAGGATCAAGCGAAGCAGTAGGCTCGTCCATTAATAAGATTTCTGGTTCAACTGCGAGGGCTCTTGCAATACATAATCTTTGTTGTTGGCCTCCGGATAGACTCATTGCTGTATCTTTTAATCTATCTTTCACTTCGTCCCATAGAACTGCTCTTTTAAGGCAGTTCTCAGTTATTTCTTCTAATATTTCATTATCTTCAATTTTATGTATCTTTGGACCATAGATAATATTATCATAAATCGACATGGGAAAAGGATTCGGTTTCTGAAAAATCATTCCTATCTTTTTTCTATTTATTCTTATGTCCGCATTGTTGTTATATAAATTCTCTCCCTTGAAAAGCACCTCACCTTCAATTCTGCAACCTTCAATTACATCATTCATTCGATTAAAGCATCTTAGCAATGTACTTTTACCACATCCAGATGGTCCAATAATAGCAGTTACTTTATTTTTTCGAAATTTCATATTTATATTTTTTAAAGCATGATTATCTTCATACCAAAGATTCAATTCTTTGGTCTCTATCACAAATTCATCGTTATATTCATTGTATCTGTTTCTAATTTTTTCCTTATTTTTATTTTTAAATTTCAATACCAAAAAAACATCACCACTGTTTTCTTTTTTCATATCTAGATCTTATAATAAACGCAAAAGCGTATAATAGTAATACTAATATTAATAAAGTTAGAGCTGTACCAGCGGCCTTATCTACAGCGTCCAAAACCTCTGTATTTAACCGATATAAATGATAAGTGAGAGCCATAACTGGTTCAAAAAGAGAAAATGTAATCCACCTTGCAGAAGATCTGACTGCAGTAAACATTATTGGGGCAGTTTCTCCCGCACTACGGCCCATTCCTAAAATGGCACCTGTAATAATTCCAGGTATAGCAGCGGGGAATACAATTTTTCCAATTCCCTGCCATTTACTTGATCCTAAAGCTAAGCTCCCTTCTCTAAACGACTGAGGAATTGCTTTAACAGCTTCCTCAGTGGTTCTTATTATTGTGGGAAGAATCATTAATCCTAAGGTTAAAATACCTACTAACAAACTTCGTCCTAGTCCAAAAAATAATATAAAAAATACAAATCCAAATAAAGCGAATACAATTGAGGGTGTACCATTTAAGTTATCAATTCCTGCCCTGATAATTTTAGTGATTCGATTATTTTTTGCATATTCAGAAAGATAAATTCCAGCACATACTCCGAGAGGAAGTGCAAAAGCGATCGATCCTAATGTAAGCTCAAGTGTGCCCACAATTGCTGGAAGGATTCCTCCCTCTCTCCCATTATCACTTGGAAAACCTGTAAGAAAATCTGGTTCAAGTAATACAGGGAAACCTCTAACAACTATATAGGATACTAAAATTCCAACAATAATTACCGCTAATAAAGAAAATAGATAAATAATTGAAAACCACAACCTTTGTTGAGAAACTGTAGAAATTCTTCTAATTACATAAATTGTACCTAAAATTAGGACACATATTGTTATTGCAAGGAGAATCCCAATCCAGGTACTGAGTACCCATCCTACAAATGCTATAATTATCCCATAAGTAATCCATTTCTTCTTGTTTTGGGGGACTTTTTTACGAATATACATCAAAAAGCTTAATCCTATACAAATTGATACTCCTATTACTCTTGAGACAAAATCAATTGGGATTAAAATGAATAATCCAGAAATAATTATTGTTAATAGCAGTTGTTTATATTTCTGCATATATTTATATAATTTGGACTCTCTAAATTCTGAAAATCTTTTTTTTGATCTTTCACCAGAAAATTTTCTTTGAATTCTACTTAATATGAGATTAGCAATTGTATTTATGATAAGCGTCATTAAAAAGAGAAAAATTGCTAAGGCCAGATAACTTCTTTGTTCTAAGCTACCTTGTTCAGTAGGACCCCATCCTGCGGCTATTGTTGAGGTAATTACTGCTACGCAATCTAACAGATTTGTTAATGGTTCAGGAAAAGTTTTGCAATTCCCAATTACTAATAACATTGCCATTGTTTCTCCCAGAGCTCTGCCAATACCCAGAATAATAGCAGCTGTAATACCAGACATACCTGCAGGAATTACTATTTTACGTATAGTTTGCCATTTTGTTGCTCCCATCGCATAAGAAGCGTTTCTATAATAATCTGGAACGGCTCTTATTGCATCCTCACAAACAGAGACAATTGTCGGTAATGCCATTATTGCTAATATAAAAGAGCCTGAAAGCCATGAATTTCCATAATGTAGACCGAATATATCTTTTATAATAACGTTTAAAACAATAAGCCCAAAAAATCCATAAACAATAGATGGAATACCTGCCAATATCTCCACAGTGAATTTTAGAGCCTTTCTAAGTTTAGGTGGAGCAATTTCTGCTATAAAAATCGCCGTTGCTAATCCCAATGGCAAAGCTATAATAATTGCACCAAATGTTACTAAAAGCGTGTCAACTATAATAGGTAAGGCACCAAAATCTCCAGCTGTAGGAAGCCAATTTGTACCAAAAAGAAAATCATTTAGAGGGACAGCAGCAAAAAAGGGAGCTCCGTTTATGAATAAGAAAATTATAATTAAAAACACAAAAATAGTTGCTATAGAAGCAAAAACGAATAACGTCCATTTAATAATAGGATCTCTATTTTTTTTTAAATAAGATAAATCTTCTTTGTACAATATCTGATCATAGACGGTTTCAGTAGCCATAGCTTAATCAAGAGTTTATTTATTAAGTCATTAATAACCCAAAAAATTCAAATAAAAAACATCTTCCCCTGACGTTTAGTTTATTTAATTATTTCATAGAAGTGAAAGTAGGATTTAATATATTTATAATCGCAATAAATTATTGTGAAATATATAGCATATAGAAAATATATAGAATCGAGACATATTGGATAGGATTTAGATTCATAAATGATTAATTAGAAGTGAAAAGAAATTAAAAAAAATAAATTAAAAATTTAAAACCAAATTCGGATAAAGCCTTCATCTTCTACTACTTTTTGCCCATATGGACCATAAACAAAATCAATAAAAGCTTGTACCCATCCAGTAGCAGGTCCATTGGTTAACATATGTAAAGATCGAGAAATTGCATAAGTTTCATCTAAAATAGTTGCAACCGAAGGTACAACTCCATTAACAGGAACTGCAATAAGATTAGCATCAACGAAACCAAGTCCACAGTATCCAAAACCATATGAGTTTAAACCTACTTGTTGAGCCATAACTGTATTGGAAGCTACTTCTATATATCCTGTAACTGAAGTCTGATATCCAGAATTATCACCAAGTTCTTCACTATCTTTAGTTACTAATTCTTCAAATGAACCTCTAGTACCAGAACCGTCAGGTCTGGTGTAAACATCAATGGATTGAGCTACCAATGAGGGATTAATATCATCCCATGTGTTGTAAGTCCCATTATAGATTAAGAATACTTGATCCATAGTAAGTCCATTTATTTGTAGCCAAGTTGCATTAGGATGAGTAGCACTAATTATTATAGCAATACCATCTTTGGCAAACTTGTAATCAATTAAAGTACCCCCAGCTGTGTCATTTTCAGTAGTTTTAATA
>Ga0209635_10001799_pt1 | contig 16068 bp, 12 predicted proteins | sample DeeMarSWOR230_32_FD_187463 | JGI IMG/M metagenome (GOLD analysis project Ga0209635, IMG submission 187463) | Marine sediment microbial communities from White Oak River estuary, North Carolina - WOR-2-30_32 (SPAdes) (version 2) | ecosystem: Environmental > Aquatic > Marine > Intertidal zone >... | reverse complement strand
AGCAGGTGTATTAAAAGTCTCAAACATAATTTCGGCCATTTTCTCACGGTTAGGACGTGGATTTAATGGTGCTTCTGTTAAGAGAACTGGATGTTCACTTGGATCGATTCGCAAATCAGTATAAAATGTGTAATGCCAGATTTTCTCCATAGCAGTCCAGTCTTCAATGATACCATGTTCAACAGGGAACATTAACTTTAAAACGCCTTTTAATTGCATAGCTTCCTCACCAATATAGTATTCCCGAGTATAATGTTCGACATCAGTCATAATACTCTCATACTTAGGATATCCAATTAGTGTTGGGAAGACTGACCTTGGTTGATCCTCACCAGCAAATCCATTCTTGGATATTCCGGTACCATTGTCAACAACCAAAGCTTTTGCGTTTAAAAAGCTTTCTTCCTCTGCCATATTTCTAATTCAGCTCTTAATTTTAATTTTAATTATTTTGGATTTTATTTTTACGTGTATATTTTTATATTACTTGTAGTAATTTTAATTTTTATATTTTTATCAAAAAATTGTTTTTTAAAATAACAATTAATGTGTAAAATACAAAATTTAATAATCTAATAAATTATGTATTTATAAATTTTTTTAAACAAGAAACAAAAACTACCCTATTTTTAAAGAATTTATAAATAAATTAAGAACTATCGTAAAGTGTTCGATTGGTAAATTAACCTATTACAATCTACTTATATTTCCATCAAATCAAGATTTTATAACAAATTGTGTACAAATTCTTAGAAACTAAATTTTAATCTGTATTATTGAATGCAAAAATTTAGAAAATTTTCTGTAAAAAATTCGATAACAAACTTATTATAATTGAAGAACTAAATGTTACATGATAAGGAAGAGGGTTTACCCTGTATTAATTAAAACCATATCAAGAGGAGTTTAAATATGCCAGAAAGTAATCCAATATTGTATGATTTAAACAAGGTCTTTATTCCCTGTCGAACCGTTTTAGAGATGGAAGCTTTAACTTCTCTATTTCTGGAATATTATAATTATGATGATATCAAGGAATTACCCCAGAGTCAACCCTCTAGTGAGAAATTAATAGAAAAATTTCATGTAATTGATTGCGAGCCCCTTGAGCATATTATAGAATATTTCATAAATGTTATAGTAAGCAAATTGAAACCAATTGTTATGTATGCTAGAGAACATCATGATCGATTTAGGATGGGAAATGTAGAAGCATATGCTAAAACAAGGTTATGCTTATTTTTTGCATTACATCGATTAAAATTGAAATTTTTAGTTATTAAGAATTTTATGGATAAATTTAAAGATAATAATTATAAATTAGACAAATCCGAAGAACAAGGATATTTTGGAGCACATACATTTCTTTCTGCATTTTATAGGGATTATTATAAAAAAAATAAGATGAATCTTAAATTAATGCTACCTTCAAAAAGGATGTCAGATAGGGTGAGCGAATTAATGGATACATCTAAGACGATTACAAACGACGATATAATTAATGCTATTACCTTTAAAAAATTTCTTGATGATAAAAATAGAATTAAGTTTATTATGAAAGAAATTAAAGCTTCGCTATTTGTATGTAGAGTAATGTTTGCACAAATGGACGTTTATAAACCATTTACGTTAGCAAAAGAGATAGATATTGATGCGGAGGAGATAATGATAAGCCAAGATTTTATTCCAGAACTAATTCCTGCTATCTCACAATGTTATGCTGAAAAACATATGCCCCAATTGGAAGATTTATTCAGAGCTTATGAATTCATGATGCATAGAGTTTTAGAAGGCATAAATTATGCTGTGGGAATAGCTTCAGGTGGGCAGATTGTTTTAGAATTGGAGACTACGATCTATAACACAGGAAATATATTTGAAATTTAAATCCAAATATATTAATTAAAAATTGGTCTCATTAAAGAATAAATAATTTCATTTTTATCTTTTATTCAATAAGAAATAAACGCAAAAAAGCTTAATATGAAGGATGAAAAATTGGAAATGAAACGTGAAGTTTGGGAATATTTCAGACTCTACAAACAAGCTCCATTTAAAAAGAGATACTTAGAATTAAATGAATATGACGAAATCGATCAATCAAAGAAACGTTATAAAAAGTTGTTTTCATAATTCTTATGAATAACATTATTAACCTATAAAATTAACTGATTAGAAAGAACACTTGTAATTATTAGAATCTGGTTCGTTATGATTATGTCTTTCTCCTCTTAATTATTAATTTAAAATGTGTTTAATGAAAGCAAAATAAATACAATTTTTAGTAAGAGATTAAATTACAAAAGAGTAAAGAATTTAGATATAAAACAATAAATTTAATCTTATATTTCAGATTTTAAAGTATTCTTTCTTTGCCTAACGACGATGAAATTGTTCAAAACTGATGAGAAACGGTTTACTAAAGATTTCAATGATATGTTAAAAATTGTGCTTTTAAACAGCCTAGGTTTCTTTTTTATTGGTTTTTGGACGCCGGTAATTGCTCGCTCTAATATGGGAGCAACTGGTATTCAATTGAGCTTAATAGTCTCTGTACAAGTATTAGGTCGTATGATCAGTGGTTTTATAATCGGATTCATTACAGATCGCATTAAATCACGGACATTTTTAGTCTTAATCGGTTCATATGGTCGTGCTCTAAGTTATTTCATAATTTATATTGCCATAATTATAAATCAGCTTATTTTATTAGGAGTAGGAACATTCATACTAGGTTTCATGGCAGGGGTCTTTTGGGTTCCTTTTAATGCCTTCGTAGCTGAAAAATCGAATAAAGATAATCGTTCTGAAGCATATGGTAAAGCTAACTCTGCAAATGCAATAGGACAAATAATAGGGTCTCTTTTTGGTTTTACGCTTGTCATGATGGCGGGAATATATACTTTTAATCCATTTATTATATATGGTGCAATTCCAGTTTATGGAATCGGAAATCTTATAGCAGGTATAAGGTTTCATTTAAGAGTGGACGAATCAATTAAGTTTTCAGAAAAGTCTTCCTTAAATAACGAGTTGATTAATAATACATCCAATAAATTAAAAATATTCTATTCAAAAGCAATGATTATAGGAACTTTCTTCTTAATGACGGTGCTCTTTTTAGGCAGTATCAATAGTTCAATTGCTAGACCCTTTTTGAATATTTACTTATTAGAGAATATTGAGAGTAATGTTAATTTAGTTATTTGGGCATATTTACCAGCTGGAATTTTAGCAACGCTCTTTGCTCCAAAATTAGGTGCAATTGTAGATAAACTTCGACCTTCAATAGGGATAACAATTGTAAGCTTCTTGGGTGCTTTAGTTACATGGTTTTTGATTAATTCGGGGAACATTTGGATATTTTCCGCTCTGTTGTTAATTGATATGACTATTATGATTGCTGCAAGTTTAATATTTCAGAATCTTGTAAGTAGAATCACTATTGAACACCGAGGCAAAATTTTAGGTATCGGTGAATTTTTTACCTTTTTAGGAAGCGTGATTGGACCTATTCTGGGAGGAATAGTGTGGGATTTTATGGGTCCTAAATTTCCATTTATTATATCAATTTTTGTTGAATTGTCCTTAATTCCATTATATCTAGTGGTGGTTTATTTACTATTACCTCATTTAGCTGAAACTTATGAGATAAAAGGAGAAAAAAAATTTTAAATAAATCAGAAATGTGATTTTTTATTTATTTTTTAAAGTTTTTTCTGCTCTTTCGATTTTTTTATTACTCCATTCCTTTACTTTAGCCAACATTTCCATTTTATTGTTTGGTCTATTTAATTCAATTGGTTCTTTAATGTATCCTTTATTTAGAGCATTATTATAGACTTTTTCACCAACTTTTGTTCTAATTATTGCAGTTGTTAATTTTTCTTCTGAACCAAGACCTCCAAAAGAAATATCAGCATAAATATTAGAAAAATCAGAACAGGCATAACAAGCGGGACGTCCAATTTCGTGTAAATCTGGAAAAGAAATTTTTAAAGAATCTCCATTTTTAAAGTATAAAATAAGTTCTTCTCGTACATTCATGCTATCCACATCTTTAAATGAAAAATTGAATTTTTCTTCCAGTTTTTTCCTATCTTCATCATTAAATGAGAAGTTTAGGTAACAAAACAACCCTAATGTATACTTAACGATATGAGCCGGTAAAATACTTAATTCCTGCATTTTTCTAATTGAATTAATTTGACAGGGAGTGCCAACAACAGCTATATTTAATAAATCAGGACTCATAACTTTTTTCAGTGCAATATTAGCAGGTATAAAGGTATTATACGTTTCTAATCCAACTACTTGACTTGTATAGTCAAAATGAGAACCTGCAGCTTCAATTAGATCTTCTTTACTAGTAGCTAAAAATGACGTTCGATTAAAAGGGCCTTTCCTTTTACATACAATTGCTCCATCGATCAACTTATTTTCTAATAAATAATTTAAAATTGCAGTAACCGCACCACCATCAGTGGCTCTTTTTCTAATTTCTTCAGAAGTAGCATGACATGAAGCTATTTTTAACTGATTTCCTATAGGAGGAGCATAATTAAACTTTCTATTTAATTGCTCATTTAATACATGAGTTTGAGGACATACAAAATAACATATACCACATTTTAGACAGTTATCTTTATTTATGTATTTAGGAGGTCCTGATTCTGACATTTCAATTGCTTTAATTTCACCAGCAGAACAAAAACTAACACATCCTCCACACTCCCCACATAACCCTTTTTCATGAACTTCAATTATTAAATCTTCAAACGTTTTTATAACTGCACTATCAGCCAATTTTTTCACCTAATTTTGATTAATTTTTAAAATTTTTTTTATTAATTTAATATTCATTCGGCATTTTTTTAAGTTCAGCAAGAGAAAAGACGGGACCATCAACACAGACAAATTTATTCCCGATGTTACACCTTCCACATTTACCAATTCCGCACTTCATTCGCATTTCTAAACTGTTTAGTATTTGTTCATCCTTCCAATTTAACTCTTCCATTACTGCTATTGTTGTTTTAATCATTATTGGAGGTCCACAAATTACCGCAATTGCATTATCAGAACTCGGAGCTACTTTTTTAACTATTGGAGCAACAAATCCTACTTCTTCAGTCCATCCCTCTGCTTCACGATCAATTGTTAAAACAACTTTAATATCGTCTCGTTTTTTCCATTCCTCTAATACATCTTGATAAAGCACTTCACCAGGGTCTCGGTTTCCATAAATTACGGTTATATCACCATAATCTTTTCGATTTTTCTCATCTAATATATAAATTACTAATGATCGAAGAGTTGAGAATGCAAATCCTCCACCTATTACAACAATATTTTTACCTTTCATTTCTTCTACTGGCCAACCGTTTCCACATGGACCTCTTACCCCAACTATATCTCCCTCTTCACAGTTGTGAAATCCTGAAGTAACTGTCCCCATTTTCTTAATTGTGAACTTAATGGTTCCCTCTTCAGTAGGGGATGATGCTATCCCTATAGGACATTCACCTTTTCCAATTAAGCTAATTTCAGCAAATTGTCCTGGTATATAGTTAAATTTCTGGTAATCTTCTTCCTTTTTAAATTCTAACTCGATAGTTTTAATATCATTAACCTTATTTTCTGTTACTATCGATTTTACTTTCGTAAGATAAGGAATATAAGGATTAGGCAACTACTTTCTCATCCTCCTTTTTTTCTATATTTTTTATTTTATTCAATATTACTCGAAGATCATTATTAGCTGGACAAACAGCCACACATCTACCACATCCAACGCATCCCAATAAATCATAATTTGTGGGATAATAACTGAACTTATGCATAATTCTGTTTCTGCAGCGTTGGATCTTAGTATCTCTAGGATTATGACCACTCGTTTCTAATGTATAAAGACAAGATTGACATGTATCCCAGATTCTAATTCTTCTTCCTCGATTGTTATAGTGATCAGTCTCGTCAATAACATCAAAACAGGTACAGGTGGGACATAAATAAGCACATGAACCACAACCTATACATGATTCACTAATTTCATCCCATACAGGATGTTCAAAATTGGTTTCTAAGTTTTTTACCACAGTATCAACATCAATTTTTGTAACAATTAATTCTTCGGCCTTCTTTGCTAACTCTTCAGCTTTTTTCAAATCATTTTTAGATGCATCAGAAAGCCATGTTAACTTTTGAACCATTTCTTTCCCTTTATCACTGATAGCTTCAACTAAATACTTGTCTCCTAAATCAGTCAGGAAAATATCCATATCTCCTTTTTTGAATGGATTTCCACCCACCGACGTACAAAAACACGTACTTCTTGGAGTATTACAACCGATTCCGATAATAGTTGAATTTTCTTTTTTCTTAAGATAAATCTCATCTTCCCAATCTCCATGAAATGAAAAGAAATTAGCCATTAATTCAAAACTATAAGCATCACAGGGTCGAACACCAAAAATTAAGATTTTTTGATCTAAATTCTGTCTGTCAGTTATTTCAACATTTTTTTCGTCTAAGGTATATTCAAATAACACTTCCTCTTGAGGAAATAACACAGATTTTGGTGGCACCTTAGAATTTAGGTAATCTAAAACAATGTCTTCTGGATTTTCAATCTTTTCAAATACAATATTTCCCTTTTCTTTAATAGGAGCATAAAAATCATACTCTCCTGCAAATTCATTATATAATTTACCAATTTGATCCTTTTTTAATATTTTTTGATCCATTTTTTCATTCACCTTTTTAATCTTCCTCCAACATAAATTCTTGTGCATCCTTCATATCAAAATCCATCATAGGAGGGAGAGTTTCAGCGTCGAGTCCTGAAGTGTAATCAAATCGTTCTTTTACAATTTTCTCCAATTTTCTTGTAATGAAATTTAAATCTATTCCAACAGGACATACTGAGGCACATGCTCCACAAGCTACACATCTGCCTGCTAGATGCGTTGCTCGAATTAAATGAAATGTGAATATATCTCGGTATTCAGTAGTCTTCCCAAACCATATAGGCTTATTTTGATCCACAAAGCAAAGATTACAATAGCAGGCTGGACATGCTTGACGACAACTGTAACAAAGAGTGCATACCTCCAAAATATTTTTAATATAATCCCATTTCTCCTCCGCAGATTTAGCCTCAAAATCATCAATATCTGAAAATTCGTCATGTATTGATTCAAGCTCTTTACACTCTCCTATACAATTTTCCTCAGTAGTAGATGGAGTTTTTACTTTACATACTTTACATAACTCATTAATGTATTGATCATAGGGAAATTTTTTCTCCCAATCTCTCCCTTTTACAATAATATCATCACCAGATACTACGACTTCAAGAATCTCCTTTTCTCCAATTTCCAAATCGATTTTACTTCTGTTTACAATCCCGTTGCAATTAAATCCTATCATTGTAATTTTTTTTAGATCCACTTGCTTCTCGACAGCCAAAAGGTTTATTGCTCGAGCTACACAACCTTTAGCCACTATTCCGATTCTTAGTGCGTTTCCCTCTCGATCACAAAGTTGGGGCATTAATGGAGCTAAATATCTGGCTAAATTCATATAGCATAAATTATTCCAAGTTAATTTATCTACATCTTCTGCTTTTCTAATAATAACTGGAGTAGAACTTAAAGGTACGGTACCTTCAGAATATCCAATTACTAGATCAACTTGATCCTCGCTAAGTAATTTCTTAGCATTTTCTCTTATTGAACTTATAATCTCTATATTATCTTCTTCAATTCCCATTCTTAACACCACTCCCTCTGGAATTTTTTATTTGGGCCTAATTCTTTAACTATCTTTGTCGCTTTCCTAATTAACACAGCGAAACGTTCTCCTTCAGCGGCAGAAGCCCACATAAAATTAACCCTGCCTGGCTCAATCCCAAAAAATTCAAGAAGTTCTTTCAATATTGCAAAACGTCGTCTTGCAACGAGATTTCCGCTAATATAATGGCAATCTCCGGGGTGGCAACCACTTACTACTACACCGTCCCACCCATCAACCAGACTTTTTATAATAAAATAGGGATTAACCCGTCCAGAACAGGGAACTCTTACTATTCTTATATTTGGAGGATATTGGATCCTACTTACTCCTGCCAAATCTGCTCCTGCGTAAGAACACCAATTACATAAAAATGCAATTATTTTTGGTTCCCAATCCTTTTCAACTTTCTTTTCTTCTAAAACTGTTTCAGTCATTTTTTATAACCTTCCTGTTATCATAGCATATATTTGGTCGGCTGTAAAGCCTAATATATCGATGGCACTACATCGACAATTCCCACTACAAGCTCCACATCCCTTACATAAGGCTTGATTGATTGATGCTACTAATCCAAAACGTCTATCTTCAATCAGCTCTATTGCATTATAAGCGCAATTTTCTACACACATACCACACCCTATACAACGAGCCATATCAATCACTGCTGTTTTCCCCTCCGCTTCAATTTCATCTTTAGAAAGAATCGTACATGCTCTTGAAACAGCAGCATTAGCCTGTGAAATTGAATCTTCAATAGTTTTTGGACAGTGAGCTAATCCTGCAACAAAAACTCCTTCTGTTGCAAAATCAACCGGACGAAGCTTAACATGGGCTTCTAAATAAAAATTATCATCATTTAAAGGTACTTTTAACATTTTAGCAAGTTCTTCATTATCCTCAAAGGATGCAACAATCCCTGCACTTAATACTAATAAATCTGCGGGGATTGATAAGGTTCCCGCTTTTACTGTATTAACTTTGACATTTAATGAAGAATTTTCAGTAATTATTTCTGGAGGTGAATCTTCATCATATCGTATAAAAATAACTCCCTCTTCTCTTGCTTTTCTATAATATTTTTCCTTAAATCCATAGGTTCTAATATCTCGAAATAATATAGTAACTTCAGTCGATGGATTTAATTTTTTAACTAACAATGCATTTTTAATAGCTTCAGCGCAACACATTTTACTACAGTATGGATGTTCATCATTTCGTGAACCAACACATTGGATCATAACTACTGATTTTTTATTCTTAATGACACTATCTGTGTTGAGCATCTCTTCAAATTCTGATTGTAAAATAACATTTTCATTTTGACCATAAAGGTATTCCTTTGGTTTATATTCATTCGCACCAGTAGCTACAATAACAACCCCATGATCAAATTCAGCTCGTTCGTTCTTCTCACCATGAATCACGGTGGATTTAAAATTTCCAATATATCCATCAATTTTTTCTAATTCAGCATTAGTATATACATGAATAAACTTGTTTGAATTAACCTGTTCAATAAGATCTTTTAAAAAAGCTTGAACGTCTCCTCCCTCCAGAGTGTGAAAAATATATCTAGCAAAACCTCCTAATTCTGCTTCCCTTTCCACTAAGTGAGTTTCGATTTCTTGACTTGCAAAATTAAGCGCAGCGATCATACCACTTATTCCCCCACCAATTACCAGTGCTTTTTTAGTAACTGCAAGTTTTATTCTGTCAATTGGAGCTATTCGCCTTGCTTTATTTACCGCCATTCTCACGAGGTCCTTCGCTTTCTGAGTAGCTTCTTCTGGCTGGTTCATATGAACCCAGCTACATTGATCTCGGATATTTGCCATTTGAAATAAATATCTATTTAATCCCGCTTCCCTAATCGTTTCTTGGAATAAAGGTTCATGAGTTCGTGGGGTACATGATGCGACTATAACACGATTAAGATGATATTCTTCTATTTTTTCTTTTATTATCCCCTGAGTATCAGCAGAACATGTATATAAATTGCGATCTGACATAACCACATTTGGGAGTGTTTTTGCATATCTCGTAACTTCTGGAACATCTACGTAACCACCAATATTAATTCCACAATGGCAGATAAATACACCTATACGTGGTGGTTGTCCAGCAACAAAAATTTCTGGTGGTAGACTCTTTTCTGTAATTAATGTTCCTCTTTTATCGTATAACAACTGATTTACGCATCCTGCTGCCGCACTTGCCTGAGTTACTGTTTCAGGGATATCTTTAGGCTGAGAAAATGCACCACAGGCATAAATCCCTGGTTTTGTGGTTTGTACTGGGTTAAAAATATTAGTCTTTGCGAACCCATAATCATTTAATTCAATTCCAAATTTCTCAGCAAGATACTTGGCATCATTTGGTGGGTTTAATCCTACACTTAACACCACCATATTATAATCTTCTTCAATAACTTTTCCATCCTCAGTCTCATAGCGAAGTCTTAAATCTTTTGTCTCAGGGACTTCAGTTATGGAGGATATTCTACTTCTAATATAACGAACTCCATATTCTTCTTGAGCTCTAATAATATATTTATCAAAATCTTTTCCATAGGCTCTAATATCCATACTAAAAATGGTAGGTTTTACTTCATGTTGATGTTCATGGGCAATTACAGCTTCTTTTGCAGTATACATACAACATACAGAAGAACAATAAGGTTGTCCTTCTCCCGTATAGTCTCGAGATCCTACGCATTGAAGAAAAGCAACTTTTTCAGGTATATCCCCATCAGAAGGTCTGAGTACTTTTCCGGCATAAGGTCCTGAAGCAGATAGGATACGTTCAAACTCAATACTGGTGACTACATTTTTAAATGCGCCATACCCATACTTATTAGCTACTTGGGGAACAAACTCATCAAACCCAGGCGCTAAGATTATAGCGCCCACATTGATATCAACAACTTCATTATCTCTATCATATTCAACTGCTTTAGCTTTACATACTCCAGCACAGATTCCACAACCTATACAATATTCCTTATTAATTGCATATACTAGTGGTACTGCTTGAGGATATTTCACAGAAGTAGCATGATATTTTGCTAATCCTTCATTGAATAAATCAATAGCCTCAACTGGGCAATTACGACCGCAAACGCCACAACCTGTACATTTATCTGGATTAATATATAGTGAATTTTTCTTTACTTTGACAGTGAAGTTGCCTGCTTCTCCCGAAATATCTAAAATTTCGCAATTAATGCTCAGATCAATGTTTTGGTGTCTACCTGTTTCCACTAACTTAGGACTGACTATACACATTGCACAGTCATTTGTGGGAAAAGTTTTATCCAATTGGGCCATTACACCACCAATACTAGTGGTAGATTCAATCAAATATACTTTATAGCCTGAATCACCTAAATCAAGCGCTGCTTGGGAGCCCCCAATACCAGCGCCTACAACCATTACAGCTCCTATTTTTTCCATTTTTCTCTCCTTATATTTTATAAAACATTGGAGTAATTCCCATAAATTCTCCGAAGTCAATTTGACCTCGACCCTTTAAACATACAATATGTTCTAATACAATACTTGGATCGATTTCTAATTCAGCTGCTAAACTTTTAACAGATTTAGTATCTTCTTCTAATGAGAGTAAAATTCTATGTCGTTCATATTCTTCCCTCATAGCTGAATCAAAAATATTGTTAAATTTGTCTAAGGGGACTTGTTCTCCATATACATTTTCTTGTTCTGTAATCTTTCTTTCCCTTCCTACAAGTGCTCTCATTCGATCACCTGCAGCGGCATCTTCAATAGCCTTTAATTTATTAAGTATTTCTTTATCAGGAGTATCTCCTCCAATTGGAGATGGTCCCAATGTTTTAATATGATCTGTAAATTCTGTAATAACCTGAGCATATCTGGCACCTTCAGAGGCAGAAACCCAATCCAATCTTACTCTATCCTCAAAATTAATTAGTTTTAGGAATCGTTTCACCATATCAAATTTTTTCTCAGCTTCATAATTCCCTTCAAGATAATGGCAATCACCTAAATGGCATCCTAAAACAATTACTCCATCAGCACCAACTCGAAGTGCTTCAAAAATAAATTGGGGATCTACTCGACCACTACACATTACTCTTATTACTCGTATATTAGGGGGATATTGCATTCTGCTAACTCCTGCTAAATCTGCTCCCGCATAAGAACACCAATTACATAAAAATCCTAATATTTTCGGTTCAAAATCCATAATCTTAACTTCCTCCAAACGCATATATTTCTGATAAAATTTGCTCATCCGTAAAATGTCTTATTATTATAGCATGATTAGTACAGGTAGCTCCACAAACACCACACCCTTTACAAAGAACTTGAGTAATTTCAATTTCATCATCTTCATTCTTACTTATCGCCTTATAGGGACACACACTAATACAAACTTCACATCCAGTACATAAATCTTTATTATATTCAGGAAGAAATGATGTTGCTCCCTCTACTTCAATAGTATCATGGGATATAATTGTACTTGCTCTTCCTGCTGCAGCATATCCTTGAGTTATTGATTCTGTAATATCAACTGGCCATTTTGCTGCACCACATATGAAAACTCCATCAGTTGCAAAGTCCATTGGTCTTAATTTTACGTGAGCTTCCAAAAAGAATTTGTTTTCTTCTAATGGTACCTTAAGCATTTGAGCAAGCTCTTTATTATCATCATTTGCAATCAATGGGGTAGATAATACCAATAAATCATAAGGTACACTTATTTCTTCTCCAATATATTCATTATATACTTTTATGGTATTTTCCTCTACAATAGGTTCCTTTTCGAGTTTATAACTCAGAAATATAACTCCCGCTTCCCTTGCTCTTCTATAATATTCTTCATAATGAGTTCCAGGAGTATATAAATCTCTAAATAATATTGTGATATTCGCATTAGGATTTTTTTCTTTAAGTAATAAAGCATTTTTCAAAGCACTCATACAACAAACGTTGGAACAGTATTTTCTTTCGTCATTACGAGCTCCTACACATTGTATCATTACTATATCGTTAGCATTAACGTTAACATTCTTAAGTTTCTCTTCTAATTCATATTGGGTGATTCTTTTCTTCCCATCATAACCAAATTTTCCGGTAGGTGTTAGTAAAGACGCTCCAACAGCAACAATAATTACCCCTATCGATAAGTTAGATGTTTTACTATTTTGTTGAATTTCTACTTCATAATTTCCTACAAATCCTTCAATATTGGTTATTCTTGCAGAAGTATAAACAGTTAAATTCGAGTTATTTTTAACCCTTTCTTTTAAGCTTTCTAGAAGTTCAGTGGCATCTTGACCAGTAGGGAATAATTTATTTAGGATATTCAATTTTCCCCCTAATTGATTATCTTTTTCTACTAAATGGGTCTCAAATCCTTGATTAGCTAGACTAAGAGCAGCGGTTATTCCCGAAACACCTCCTCCAATTACCATAGCAGTAGGAGTTGCATCTACCACAATATTTTCAAGAGCTTCTAGTTTAACTGCTTTTGCTACACCCATTCGAATAACTTCTTTAGCTTTTTCAAGAGCCTCTTTAGGATATTTCATATGAACCCAGGTGCATTGATCGCGAATATTTACAAATTGAAAAAGATATTCATTCAGACCCACATCTTTGATACACTCACGAAAGAGAGGTTCATGAGTTCTTGGAGTACATGAAGCAACAACTACCCGATTTAAGTTATGTTCAGTTACTCCCTTTTTAATTTGGGCTAATCCTGTTTCTGAACATGTATATAAATTATCTTCAGTAAATACAACATTAGGTAAAGATTTAGCATATTCTGCTACATCTTTAACATCTATTAAACCTCCTATATTTGAACCACAACTGCAGACGAAGACTCCAATTCGAACCTCTTCCTCTTCTTTTTCACTCATTTTCATTTTATCCTCCTTTAATTACTTCCGCTGCTCGTGCTGCTGCCCCACTAGCCTCAGCAACAGAGCGAGGGATATCCATCGGTTCACGAGCACAACCACATGTGAAGATACCTTCCACACTCGTTTCTACTGGTAAAAATGGATCGGTTTTAATAAACTTATATTCATTTAATTCAATTCCTAATACATCTGCCAACTTCTCAATCCCAGGGGATGGGATAATACAGGTTGCTAAAATTGCAAAATCTACTTTCATCTGCTTTATTTCAGATGTATCATAATCTTCATACGTTATAATAGGACTTTCATCCTCGTCAACCTCAATATGAGATATCTTACTTTTAATATATTTAATCTCATATTCATCTGCCCCTCTACGGAGAAAATTTTGAAATCCCTTTCCTCCTGCTCTCATATCAATATAAAAAACATACGATTCTAAATCATTATTATGCTCATAAGCAATCATTGCTGCTTTGGTAGTATACATGCAACATATAGAAGAACAATATTTCCTATCTCTATCTGAACGTGATCCTATACATTGCAGAAAAGCAAGTTTCTTAGGTTCATTCCCATCAGATAGCCTTTTTAAATGCCCTTCCAATGGACCAGAAGCACAAATTAATCGTTCAAATTCTAAGGCGGTCACAACATTTCTATATTTCCCATAACCATATCTCGTAAGCGGACTGACATCTTCCAATAAACCATATCCAGGAGCAACAATTATACAACCAACATTCTCAATTTTAAATGTTTCGTCTTTTTGTGAGAAATCTATTGCCTCAGCTCCACAATTATTAGCACAAAGTCCACAAATTCCATAATTTAAGTAAACACACGAATTCTTATCAATTATATGCACTGGAGGAACTGCTGAAGGAAATGGTATATATGCTGCTGCCATATTTTTCAAATTAGCATCAAAATAGTTTGGTACCCCCCTTACAGGACAAATTGAAGCACAATCACCACAATTAGTACATGCCTCTTCCTTTACATAGCGTGCTCGTTTAAAGATTTCTACAGTAAAATTCCCAATGGTACCCTCAACATTACTTACTTCTGAAAGTGTATATAAATTAATATTTGGGTGCCTATAACATTCTGATAATTTGGGTGCTAAAATACAAATTGAGCAGTCTAAAGTAGGAAAAGTTTTATCCAACTGTGCCATTTTTCCTCCTATCACGGGGTTCTTTTCAATTAAATACACTTTTATCCCCATATCTCCCAAATCTAAAGCAGCCTGAATACCTGCAATACCCGCTCCTATAATAAGAGCACTTTTAGAATTTTTAGCCACTTATCTCACCTTTTTTTTATTTCTTCACCTTTAGTGAAGTCATTTTTTTTAACCAATTGATTTTTTTAGGTTGCCATTCTGAAATCTGATCTGCTGGAATAATATATCGTTCGATATATCCTGTAGCAAGTAATGAATCTATTAAATTATGTCCCTTTTCAGTTCGAGTAATAATCATTGAATAACCAGTAGGAGCTCCAGAGGATCCAACACTAAGATCTGAATAACTCCCTACAAATTCATCACATTCATGACAATGATTCCTTACAGCAATATCAAGATCTTTAATATTTACTTCCTTAACAGAATCATCTTTCGAGGTGATAAAGAAGTTCTTCTTAATATTTGTTTTTTTAATATCTGAAGGATTAATTTCCGTTTTTGACTTTAATGTATCCATCAATTTATCATAATCAAAATTTTCAAAACAGAAAAGATTAATTACTATACTAATAACATGTGCCGGTTTAATATTCAAAAGCTTCATCTTACTAATAGCTCTGCATTGGCAGGGTGTTCCAATAAAAGCAATTCGTAATTGATCCCTGTCATAAATTCTTTTCTTTTGAGAAATAATATCTTCTGCGACTTGATTTAAATCTTTTAACGGTAAAATGTTAGATGAAATAGAATAGCGAGTACCAGCCGATTTTACCAAGTCATCTTTGCGGTATATTATTTTAGGTATTGGTTTAAAATTTTCGTCATATTCTGATACAACAGCAGCATCAATATTATTCGTATCAAATAAATAGGTTAAAATAGTTGATACAATTCCACCATCTTGTCCAACTTTTTTAATCTGCTCATTAGTGGTTTTAGCGGCAAAAATATCAATTATATTTCCAAGTTCATCCTTAACTAAGTGTATTTCTTTTAATCTGTCTAATAAAGGTTCAGTTTGTGGACAAATATAATAACAATACCCACATTCTTTACAATTTTCAACACTTTTATCCGTTTTGAACTTTGGAGTATAATTATCCATCTCAATGACATTAAACGCTTGATTCTCACAATATGCTATACACGCACCACAGGCACAACA
>Ga0209635_10001798_pt1 | contig 16070 bp, 16 predicted proteins | sample DeeMarSWOR230_32_FD_187463 | JGI IMG/M metagenome (GOLD analysis project Ga0209635, IMG submission 187463) | Marine sediment microbial communities from White Oak River estuary, North Carolina - WOR-2-30_32 (SPAdes) (version 2) | ecosystem: Environmental > Aquatic > Marine > Intertidal zone >... | reverse complement strand
AACATCATAATTAGCAAGTAATAATGCTACAAACTATGTTTTTACAGTACTACCTGGACATGAAATATTCATTTTACATTTTGAACAAGCAGATTTTCTTCCTATTCCAGCACTATAAATAGAGAATAATATCAATAAGACTAATAATCCAATTTTAGTGTAATCAAAAATCAGAACTATAGATATAATAATTGCAATAATCGGAATGAACATCATTAAACCATAAACTGCAGGTGCGAATTTTAAACCCGGGCTTTCAGCAAATTCTTCAAGTTTTCCTTTTTTGAACATCTTAGCAGATAACTTCCCCCATCCTAGAGCACACCATTTATCATAATAATAACAGTTCCTGCAAACTAAGTTTCGTAAAACAATATAAACCATAATAAATGATATTACAAGGTATAACCAAGCCCACCAATCGAGTAGATACCAAACAGCAACTGTACCTACTATCATGATTAATAGCATAATAATATTTCCAAATATAACTGTTGATATTGGATATTTTTCTAATCCCTTATCATTAATCTTTATCTCATCATTCATGATAATCAATAACAAAAATAACAAACCATCATAATAAAATTACCAAATATTCAAACTATCCATAATCATCATTATAAGCAAGTAATAATGTAATTATTTTAACTTCTTAAAATTATAATCACTAACTATATAATTAATTACATTTTCTGAAATATCTTGAGAATATTCTGCTATCCGACGTAAACTATCAGTTATATATCCAATTTTAAGTGATTTTCCTCCCTCTTGTTTTAGTGCTATTTCATTTATTTCATCGCAAAATCTTTCCAATTCATAGACTTCTTCTATGTTTTCATTTGATTCTTTTATATCTTTTTTAAAAAATGAATTAATACTTTTATTGAAAATATTAAGAGATTTTTTACCAGCTAAGAGTATTTTATCTAATATTTGTTTATCGATGATATTATCAGGGTTTTTCTGAATATTTTTTATTATTTTTACTTCATGATCACCAATTCTTTCAATAATCCGACTTATAAGAAAATAAGTTGTTGATTTTCCAGGTTTAATATTCATTTTTTCTCCAAGGTTGAAATTTTGTGATAAAATATTATGTTGTCTTGCTACAAGCCAATGTAACTTGTCAAGATCATTATCTCTTTCATCTATATCTTTTATTATGTTCTCATCTTTTGATTCAAGATAACTCATTACATCATCATGCATTCCTTTTGCTATTATATACATCCTTTTAATTGTTCGTTCAAAAGGCATCTCGGTTGGATTCAATAAGTCCTTAATAATAATTGATGTATCTGTTTCTTCAATGATTTCTTGTCCAATTGTTGAATTTGTAAAAATTCTTGTAGTATCTCTAATTTTTGTGGGGATTCTTTCATTGCTTTTTATTTCAATATATGTGTAACCTGATATATAAGCACCAATTAATTTTCTTAATAAACTAGTTTTATTTGTTTTATCTGATACTTCAAATTCTTTAGTTGTTTGTTCTGATTCATTTGTTAGTTTAGGAGTTATAACTAAGGATCCCTCTGGTTTAATTATTATTCCTATAGGATCATTTTTCTTTAAATTCAAAGTTTTTACCCATTCTTTTGGTAATGTAATTATAAAAGATGATCCTCCTGTTTGCTGTATTTTTCTGACTTCCATATAGTATCACAAATATATCATTAAATATTATTGATTTTTAAATATTTCTATAGTTCTATATGGTAATATAGTTAATATATATTGATATATAGTATATGTAGATAAACTATTTATTCAATAGTTGTTTTTCGTGCTTTAGGTGATATAATTTTTAAATCAAATAAAAAAAAGAAAATTGTAAGAATAATACCTGTAATTGCGATTTTTGTACTAATGTTTTCGTTATTTACAGGTTGTGTAGAAAATAATAATGTGTCAATACCAAAATTAATTCAAACAGGATCAAGTACAGTTTTACCATTAGCTATAGCATGGGCTGAAGAATATGATAGAGCAGATATATCTGTATCCGGTGGCGGTTCAAGCCATGGATTAAATTCTTTATTAAATGGTGAAGCGGATCTTGGAGATGCCAGTAGACTTATGAAAGGATCCGATTATGAAAAAGTTGGCTGTAACCCAGATTTAGTAAATTCAGATGGTACAGCAAGTGCAGCATGTAATGGTGTACTTCCAACTAAATGGATTGTAGCTTATGACGTATTAGCAGTTGTCGTAAATAACAACAATGATTTTGCAACACAATTAAATTATAATCAATTATATGAAATATTTACTGATGATAACCCAGCAGAATATTGGAATGAAGTAACTGGACTTGAAGATGCACCACGTGAAAAAATTGAGATATATGCTCCAGATGAAGCAAGTGGAACTTATGATTTCTTCTTTGAAGAAATAATACCAAGCTGGGGTAAAGATGATCAACAAGCACAAACAAGACTTGAAGGTGGAGATGGAGTTTATCATCCAAGTGCAGACGATAATGTAATTCTAAATGCAATTAAAGATAATGAATATGCAATTGGATACTTTGGTTTTGCTTATTATAAAGAAAATCCATCATTAGTAAAAACAGTATGGATAGCAGATGGAAGTGGAACTGATTATGAAGAACCATCACTTTCAAATGTAGCAAATTATCCAATGGCAAGACCATTACATATATATACAGATGGGATTCCTGAAGAGAATAATGTTATAAATGAATATTTATACTATATTTTAACAGATGGGCAAGATATAGTTCCAGATGTAGGATATGTAAGATTGAGTTTGGTTGATGAAAATATACTTACAGATCAATTAAATAAATTATAAAATAAATAAGATATTCTTGAGGCTGAATATTGTGATTAAAAAGAAAAAAATATCAAAATCAGCCAATGAAAGAAATCCATTTTTTTTGAAATTTAATTTTAAAGAAAAAAGTATAGTATTGCTACTCTTCAGTTCTGCCAGTATAGCTATAGTTGTTAGTATTGCCATTATATATACATTATTGGAGGGTTCTTATTCATTTTTTACTGATCCAGCAGTAAATTTTTTTGATTTTATTTTTGGGACAAGATGGATTCCAAGTGGTAATAATCCAAGTTTTGGAATTTTGCCATTACTTTCAGGTACGATATTAATTGCTGGAGGTGCATTGTTAATAGGGGCACCAATAGGAATTGGATCAGCATTATACCTTTCACAATTTGCAAGTAAAAGAATAAGATCAATTGTAAAGCCAATTATTGAAGTATTGGCAGGGATCCCCTCAATAGTTTACGGTTTTTTTGCTTTAATTATTATTAGCCCAATTTTTAGGGATTTATTTGGTGCTAGCTATTTTAATGCAGCTAGCGCAATTGTCGTAATGTCAATAATGGTTTTACCAATAATTGTTAGTATATCTGACGATTCTATGAAAGCAGTTCCAAATCATTTAAAAGAATCTAGTTTAGCATTAGGTGCTACTAAATGGGAAACGTCGACAAAGGTAGTAATGCCAGCTGCTTCTAGCGGAATCATTGCGTCTATATTATTAGGTCTTGCTCGTGCTCTTGGTGAAACTATGGTAGTTACTCTTGCAGCAGGTAGTGTAGCTAATCTAACTTTTAATCCGTTAAATGAAGTTCAGACTATGACTGCATATATTGCACAGGTTGCAACTGGGGATATACCACCAGGAGTTGCAGTTTCAGCAGCCTTTGCAGTTGGTCTTGTTTTATTTTTAATCACATATGCAATAAATACAATAGCTTCTAAAGTAGTTATAAGAATCAAATCAGGATCAAAATCAAAAATAAAAAAAAGAAAAAGGGATAAAAAAATAATTTATAATTTTATTTTGATTTTTAACAAGGTTTTAACTTCACTATTTAAAAAATTTCTATCAACAATCAAAATAAGAAAAAAATTAACCCTCGAAATTCGTTATAGGAAACAACGTAGGGGTAAAATAATTGTAAGTTTATGCCTGATATTTGCTATAATTTTTTTAATTTATTTATTAACAAATATAATTACAAAGGGAATAGATGGATTAAGTATTCAATTTTTAACATCATTTCCAAGTTATAAACCAGATTTAGCTGGAATTTTTCCTGTTTTAATTGGTTCAATTTATTTAATGTTATTGACAATGCTTTTTGCAGCACCATTGGGTGTCGGTGCAGCAATATATTTAAATGAATTCGCACGAGATTCAAGATATACAAGATTTTTAAGAAGAATAATTCAAAATCTTGCTGGAGTTCCTTCAATTGTTTTTGGTTTGATGGGTTTAACAATATTTGTAAGAGTGTTAAATTTTGGTCCAAGTTTATTGTCAGGGAGTTTAATATTAACAATAATGGTCTTACCAATAGTAGTAGTTGCAACAGAAGAAGCTTTAAAGTCAATTCCAAAAAGTTTTAGAGATGGCGCATTAGGAATTGGATCTACAAGATGGCAGACTGTTAGACATCATGTTTTACCTAATGCAACACCTGGAATAATGACAGGAATTATTCTGTCTTTATCAAGGGCAATTGGAGAAACAGCGCCAATTTTGTTTATAGGTGCAGTATTTGCTAAAACAATACCTTCAAGTATTTTCGATGGATTTCTTGCTTTACCTCTCACAATTTTTTATTGGACACGTCATCCAAAATTAGAATTTCAAACTCTAGCTGCTAGCACTATTATTATTGTTTTGTTAATCTTATTTATTATGAATATAACAGCAATTATTATTAGACAGCGAGCTCAATCAAGGAGGAATTGGTAATGTCTGATGAATTAAAAAAACAAAATAATGAATTTATTAAGATGAAGAATGTAAATGTATATTATTCTAATAATCAGGCGATAAAGAACGTCTCAATGGATATAAAAGAAAAAAGTGTCACAGCATTTATTGGTCCAAGTGGCTGTGGAAAGAGTACTTTATTAAGATGTTTTAATAGAATGAATGATGAAATCGTTGGATGCAGAACCGAAGGATCAATTATTTGGAATAATGTTGATATTTTAAATAAAAATATTGACCCAGTACCTCTTCGTAGAAAAGTGGGTATGGTATTTCAAAAACCTAATCCATTTCCAAAATCAGTTTATGATAATATTGCTTATGGCCCTAGAATCCAAGGCATTAGAGAAGAAGATAAACTTGATATAATTGTTGAAAAAAGTTTGAAGGATTCTGCATTATGGAAAGAAGTAGGAGATAGATTAGATAGTTCCGCTATGGATTTATCTGGAGGGCAGCAACAAAGATTATGTATAGCAAGAACTTTAGCAATTGAACCTGAAGTTATTTTGATGGATGAGCCTTGCTCAGCTCTTGATCCTATTGCAACAGGTAAAATTGAAGATTTAATTGATCAATTAAAGAAAAAATATACAGTTATAATTGTGACACATAATATGCAACAAGCAGCAAGGGTAAGTAAATATACAGGTTTTTTTTATCTTGGTGAGTTAGTAGAATATGGGAAAACAAAACAAATATTTGAAAATCCTCAAGAGGAACTTACTGAAAATTATATGACTGGAAGATTTGGATAAGGAGAAATTTAAAATGGTTAAAAAATTTCATGATGAACTAAAAAAATTAAAAAAGAATCTAATTGAAATGGGATATCTATCTAGAGACACTTTAAAACAATCAGTTGAATCTTTAAAAAATCAAGATAAAGAAAGTGCAGAAAAAATAATTAAAAATAAAATAAAAATTGCTGATATGGATGCATTAATTGAAGAAAAAGCGTTAATTTTATTGACATTACATCAGCCAATGGCAAAGGATTTGCGACAAATTGCTGCTATACTAAAAATAATCACATATCTCAACAGAATAGGGAGATATGGTAAAGATATTGCAAAAATAAGCATAGAACTTTCAGATAAACCTCAAGTGAAGAAATTGGTTAGTATACCCTATATGGCTGATATTGTATGTAAAATGATTGATGATTCATTAAAATCTTTTGAAAAAGAAAATATAGAATATATAAAAGATTTTTCTGATAGAGATGACACTGTCGATCAACTTAGATACTCTATATTTCGAGAATGTTTAACATATATGATGGAGGATTCAGGGAATATCACACGTTGTACAGATTATGTTATGGTGGCAAGATATCTAGAAAGATGTGCTGATCATGCATGTAAAATCGCAGAAAAAATACATTATATGGTTACTGGTGAACATATAGAAATCGACCCGTCTGAAATCAAACAAAATCAGTGATAATTTATAAATTAAATAAAAAAGAAAATTAGAATAATTAAATTTTGTCTCCTAGGAGGCTTCAACACAAAGTTTTTTGTTTTGAATGATCTGTAAAAAGGTCTTAAACTTAACTTTTAGATTAATTCTCTTCTACAACATTTTTTTCTAGATAAAATCTTTTTTTCCTTCTGTTTGGATCTGATTATATTGTACAAATTTGGTCAAGATCTATGTTTAACCCCAAGGTCATATTTACGGGTAAAAATTATGATAATGTCCCTTCCCCAGTGTATAAATATAAATAAAAAATAATATAAATATGTTTCCCCTAGAAAATAGTAACAATAAATATTTACTGAATCTTAAATATTTTATTCAATTCAGTTTACAGGGGGCATTTTTACCAATATAGTTCATGATAATATCCTTTAATAGTAGTAATCAGAATAAATATTTTGCAACATATGTTACATTTAATTTGGAAAGGTTAATATAGAAAATATTTATTATTAATCGTAAAGGGAAGGAAGAAAGGGAAGAATTTACTTCTTCATATTGGTTTGCCCCCATTATTTTTTAGTATAATCCTTCCCCTCTTCTTTTATCATCGGGAGGGAAGAAAGAGAGTAGTATATGAAAAAGAAAATAATTGAAAGTTAAAAGAACTACTCCCTTTCTAAATCTACGCAATAGTATGAATCCATATGTTGTATTTAATCATTTAGCATAAATAGTTTAAAGATAGGTAAATAATAGGTAAATTTTTAATTTTTATTCTCTGATATTTTAACTTGTAATTGTTTTTCCCGTTATTTTTAATATTTCATCAAAGTCCTTTTTACTTTCTTTATATTTTGCAAATTCAACAAGACTACATAAATCAAAACATTTTTTAATATCTTTATATGATTTATTTTTTTGTTTTAAATATTTAATTATATCATCGTTTGTCATCTCTTTTTTTAATCCATTTTCATAACTAAGGTACAATCTTAGAGCTTGACCTGATTTACCATAAGCATCCTTGTATTTTTTCTTTTTAAATAATTTCTCAGCTTCCTTAAGCAATTTATCAGCTTCGATTTTATAGTTAAAAGGTTTTTTATATGGAAGACTATCTGTTTTAAATTCTTGTGTTTTTCTAAAATATTTTTTAAGGAGAATATATAAAATTACAGAAAACATCATAGTTATTATAATTAAAAACCATATCAATTGATTTCTTTGATTTTCATTTTCAAGTGATACTTCTTTCAATTCGTTATTTTCAAATTCAGCTTTTATAGTTGCTGTTTCGTTTTTCTCTTTTTCATAATTTATGTCCAAATTGGTAATGTTTCCGTTTTGATTGAATTTAATTGATGTTTGATTAAACCCTTCATCTTCCAACTTATTTAAAAAATCCTGATATTTTTCACTTTGATTTAAAGACTCCATCATTTGTTTTCTATCTTCAGCTGTTTGTTTTTGTAGGTTTTCAATTTCTCCATTTTTCATGGTACCGCTCATAGTTGCTTCTTCACCTTTTTCATTCTGATATTTTATTTCGAAATCCCCTGTATCGTTAGTCTTTGGATTTATATTCATTTCTTTAACATTATATCCTTGTTTTATTATATCCTGGTTGTTTTTCTGAAATTCTGAGTTGTTGAACAGGTTTTCCTCGAATTCCTTTTCTTTACTTTCTTGTTCTTGTATTTGTTTTTCCATTTGTTCTTTTAAAGCCTGGCTATCCTGACTCATCTGATTATTCTGTAGTTTCTGTTCAGGTGTTTGAGGTTTATTCTGGTTTTGATTATTAGGTTGTGCATCTTTGATCTCCTCTGAGGAGCTTTCCATCCTGTTCTTTTCGTTGTTCATCTGCGATTGATTCGATACAAAAATTATTGTTATATCGTTTAATGCTACCTCTCTTTTTCCTTTTTCATCAAAGGAAAATGTTAGATCAACGGTTAATGTAACTGGATTATTAGAAATTCCAAAATTTAGATTTACGGTTTTATTTCCATCTTCAAAATTAAATGATGTAGATTGAGAATTTGAACTAGTATAAACGAAACCTCCTTGGTTAATATGCTGTGTGATAGTATATTTAAGTTGACCATCAATATTTTTATTATAGGAATTATTTACAGTAATTGGAATTATTGCTTGTTGACCTGTTAAAAAGTAATATGTAGTCTGATCAACTGACATTGAGATATCGTCAGCATTCACGAGAGACATGATAGAGAGAAACAAAATTGTTATAATAATTATTGTTCTTCTCATTGTATTATCCTCCTTTTTCCATATCGAAAATATATCTGTATAAGGAAAACAACAAGTGCAGATACAAAAAACCAGTCTTTAATATTTGTTTCTTCTTGTTCCCTTTCTATTTCCTGGCTAATGTTCGAATAAATATTATCAAGTGTTTGACTATCAACTGATTTATAATACATTCCTCCTGTATCTTGGGCTATTGTCTGCAGTGTTTCTTCATCTAGTTCAGCATATTGAGGATTTCCAAACCAATCATATCCTAGAATAACCCTTCCCTCGGAACCCATACCAATGGTATAAACTTGTATTTTGTTCACATTTGCAAACTGTACAGCTTCTGCAGGTGATATAACACCTGCATTATTTACACCATCACTTAATAAAATTACAACTTTTTTCTTATTTGGAATAGATGAAGCCATGTCTATTCCCAATGTTAAACCATCTCCAATAGCTGTCTGCCCTTCTTTTACTTCTATACTATCTAATTTTTCTTTTACTCTTTCTTTATATGGACTCAAATATGCCGCTGTTGTTGCTCCTGATTCAAATGTTACAATACCTACATGATCTTTCTCTTTTAATGAATTTAATAGAATTTCTGCTGAATTTTTTGCTGACTCAAGCCTATTTGGTTCATAATCAGTAGCTTGCATACTACCTGAAATATCTATCACTAGGACCACGTTTACTCCTTCTTTTGTTTGTTCTAAAGGTATATGTGGGTTTGAAAAACCTATTATCATTAGTATAAGGACAGTAAGTGTTAGGTAAAAAAGTTGATCGTTTCTTTTAGATTTTTTATTATCTCCTAGAGCAGTTTTTATAAAGCCAATATGGCTGAATTTCATCGCTTCTCTTCTTTTTTTCTTTAGTATTTTTATATATCCAAAGAAAATTATTGGAATAGAAGCAAGAAACATTAGTATAATTGGATCTTCAAAACCAGCCATTATCTTGCCATCCTCATGATTCTAATCTTAAAAAATTTTTTAAGTGGTGTTACATAGTTTTCATCTGTAGTTATACTTATAATATCTATTTTGTTTTTTCTGAAATTTTCATTAATTTTTCTTTCTCCATCTATCATTAATTTTTTATAACTATTTCTAAAATTTTCATTTGATGTGTCAACAAGTAGTTGTTCACCTGTCTCTTCATCCTCTAATTCAATTAATCCAACATCAGGTATTTCTCTTTCTCTATTGTCAATTATCCTTAGAGCTATTATATCATGTTTATTTTTCAAAATTTTAAGAGGTTTTATAAATTCTTCATCAAAGAAATCAGATAGAATGAATACGATACTTCTTTTTTTAATAACCTTTGAAATATATTCAAAAGAGTTATTAAGATTCGTTTTAACTGATGTTGGTTTAAATTGAACAATTTTACTTATTGCTTTTAAAATATGTTTTTTTCCTTTTCTTGCTGGTATAAATGTTTCTACTTTATCAGTAAAAAGAAACACTCCTACATTGTCTTTGTTTTTTAATGCTGCAAACATTAGACTTGCAACAACCTCACATGCTTTATTTCTCTTTGATATATTGTTTCCAAAACTACTCGAACCTGATATGTCTATTGCAAAATACACCTGAAGGTCTCTCTCTTCAATGAATTCTTTAACGAAAGGATGATTGAATCTTGCCGTAACTTTCCAATCTATTGATCTAATATCATCTCCGGCTCTATACTCACGTGTTTCAGAAAACTCAATTCCTTGTCCTTTAAATATTGAATGATAATTTCCCGTTATTATTCCCTCTACAAGTTGTTTCGTTGAAATTTCAAGTTTTTGAACTTTCTTGATTATTTCTTTAGTCTGTTCCATTTTATAATACCCAATTTATCATTCTTTATAGAACATATTATCATCTTTTAAGGAACCTTTACTTTTGATAGTATTTTAGATATAATTTGATCACTTGTGATTTCTTCTGCCTCAGCCTCATATGTTAGAAGTATTCTATGACGAAGAACTTCATAAGCAACTGATTGAATATCCTCCGGTTTTACATAGCCTCTTCCGTTTAACATTGCATTTGCTTTTCCAGTAAGAATAAGCCATAATGATGCTCTAGGTGAAGCTCCATATTCAATATACCCCTCAACGTCAATATCATAGTCTTTTGGGTTTCTAGTAGCATCAACAATCTCAGAGACGTATTCTTTGATTTTTTGATCAGCATAGATTTTTTCATTAAAATTCTGAATTTCAAGTATTTTTTTTAGGGTCATTATTTTTGAAATTTTATAATTTTTTCCTTCAGTAAAACGATTGATAATTTCTACCTCTTCCTCTTTTTCTGGATGTTTTATTAAAACTTTGAAAACAAATCTATCGACTTGAGCTTCTGGTAGTTTATATGTGCCTTCCGTTTCTATTGGGTTTTGGGTTGCCATAACTAGAAATGGGCTTTTTATTGAATATGTGTCACCCTGTATACTTACTTGTTTTTCTTGCATTGCCTCTAGTAATGCGGATTGAACTTTAGGTGGCGCTCGATTTATTTCATCAGCTAGTATAAAATTTGCAAAAATTGGTCCTTTTAGTGTTGTAAAACTCATATCCTTGTGGTTATATATTTTTGTACCTATGATATCAGCAGGTAGGAGATCAGGGGTGAATTGAAGTCTTGTAAAACTACATTCTAAACAATCCGCTAGTGTTTTTATCATTAAAGTTTTTGCAAGACCTGGAACACCTTCAAGTAAAACATGTCCTTTAACTATTAGAGAAATTATTAGTTTTTCAACAATATTTTGCTGTCCTACTATTATTTTGCCTATTTCCTTTTGTAATTTATTTATAAGTTCGGAATTATTTTGTGCAAATTTGTTTAACGCATCGATTTCTTTGTTCATTGGTTATTTCCTCCATATATTAAAAAAATCTTAATTAAATAATATTTAAAAAATTTTCGATAATTCAAATAACAGTTTAAATAATAATGTAGGTTTTTTATAGATGTTTAATAAAATTTTATTTTTTCAGTTAAAAGAAAATTATACTCAACTCTCGTTATTAACTAGTTAAAATCTTGTTTAATAATTATAATAATTACAAGTATTTCTTATGATTTTGTCTTTTCCTAGTGTATAAATATAAATAAAATATTTGAATTTTAAAGAAAAAACATAGTTATTGTTATATAAAAGGATGAATATTACGTTATCCCAATTTAATGGAGGTTATATTAATGTCTACCTTAGATAATCTTTTAGTTGAAGCAATGAATAGCGAGATTGAGGCAAAGAATTTTTATAATAATGCATCAAAAAAAGCCAAAAGCCAAGCTGGTAAAAAACTATTTAGAGAACTTGCAGAGTTTGAACAAAATCACTATGAAAGAGTGAAAAATATTATTGAATCATATAATAACAGATTGGAATTTAAGGAAACTAGAACTAAAAAAGAAATACCAACAATACAATCTGAAATAGAGGGAGAATATGAACCAAATAAAGACGAAATTGTAACTATTATTACTCTTGCAATTAATGCAGAAAAAAAAGCACAAGAAAGATATTCTAAAATTGCTGAAATGCTAGATGATGATGAAAGTAAAAAAATTTTTCATGAATTAGCACAAGATGAAAGAAATCATCAAAAAATCTTAGAAGATGAATTCTATCAATTGTCAAATAAGGGAATAATTGTTTGGGGATACTAATCAAAAATAATAAACCTATAATTGTAAAAACTGTGTTAAAATTTGGAGTTTTAGATGAAAAACTTCCTTCATATTGATATAAAAGGATAAACAAAGAAAATATGTAAAAGTTATGTCGCAGCCATAAAAGGATTAGTATAATTTTTGTATATGCAATTTTGATATATTTCTACAGGAAACGTTTAAATCTTTCCTTTTTTGCCTTACAAATAGGACAGATTTCAGGAGGTTCATCTCTACCACATAAGTAGCCACATACATTACATCTCCATACTGGTATCGAAAGTGGATATTTTTTTCGTTCAAGTTTTGCTTCTATCATTTTCCTCTTTTCTTTCTGAGGTCTTCTTTCAGGAATAGGTTTTATTTCTTGCATATTTTCTATAACTTTTTTAGAAACATAAAGTGCACAGTAACAGGTTCCATATTCATTTAAATCTGCATCTCGATAATCACAAGGGCATATGATATCAAGATCCTCAGATTTTTTTCCAGATGATAATCTACAAGGACAAGCCCAATAGCCATATCTTCGTTCATTAACTAGTAAACCACTTACGAGATCTTTGGTGAAATCAATATCAGGATTGAGTTGATAACCTGAGGATTCTGCCTCATAATTCAATCTTTCGTACAATTTATCTATTTCTTCACCTTTAATATTGACTTGTTTATTCATATCATTAAAGCCTCTTTTATCTTGTCCTCTTTAAATCCAACAATACATACTTTATCATTTATCACTATCGTTGGGAAGGAACAACGAGGATTCCATTTCATTATCTCCTTCTTTGTCTTCTCTTTTTCATCCCCTTCTAAATAATCTACATAAATAAAATTATATTCAACGCCCAAATCATCAAGAAAATTCTTTGTCTTTTTGCACCATATACAAGTGCTTAAAGCGTAAAGTATTATCTTACCCTTATTTTTACCCTTGACATGTTTTGTTTTCATATTTGTAATCACTCTCCATATTTGTTAATATACATAAATTTATCTAAAGAAATTCTTTTTGGTCTCATATTCTCTGATTCTACCTGTTTTTCTGATAGATCTGTACTAATTTTTTTGGAATGTTTACCAACAATTACCAAAGTGATAACATTATAATCATTAGGTATACCAAGAATCTCTCTTGTCTTCTTCGGGCTATATCCCGCTATTGGATGTGCCACAAGTCCAAGTTCTGTAGCCCTTAAAATTAGAAATCCCGTTGCCATACCTATATCAAACAAATAATATTCTCTATCACGAATCATACAATCAAGCTCTTTTTTACTAAATACAGCAATAATCATTGAAGCATCTCTTGCCCATTCATTCCCCGAAGATAATACTTTATGCATATCTTTTAAAACCTCTGATTTATATACAAAAACATAACGCCAAGGCTGATTATTAAAACAAGATGCCGAAAGTTGTGTACATTCAGCAAGATCATATATGAGTTGCTTTGTTATCTCAACAGGTTCTAATGAACGATACGCTCTTCTTTCAAATATTGCTTGTTTAACATTCATAAATATACCTCATATTTTTATGTATAGCCGGTTATACCAGAATCAATCCAAGTGGTATTTTTAAAACATTGAGACGAATTTTGAAGTGCATCCTCGACAGTTTTCTTCAACAAAGATGGATACATTTCACCAACAAGTTCTTGAACAGGTTGCCCCTTGCAGAAAAATTTAAATGTAGGTGTACCCATTATACCATATCTTCCAACAATTGTAGGGTTATCAATAATGTTAACTTTAGCAAACACTACCGTACCTTTAAAATCCTTAGCATATTTCTGAAAATGTGGTTCCATTACCTGACAATGTGAACAAGTATTACTATAAAACATCACCATTACAGGTTTTTCTTCTTTTTCCACGCTTTCTTCCCAGTTAGTATCATTTAACTCAATAATATCCTGAGTATTCATATTAATTCTCCAAAATAATACATTAATAATTATTTGAAATATTTTTTCTATATTAAAAAGATCAAATTCAGAAATATTTTAAATTATTTTTTGCTTAAGAATGAATAACAGAAAACATTAAAAGATTTTAATGTTAATTGTTAAATAGATTAGATTTGGTGATTTTTATGGCTATTAAACAAATAAAGATAGGTTTTGATAATTTCTGTTATATCATTTATTGTCAAAAAAAATTGAATGCAGTAGTTGTAGACCCTGGAAATAATCCTTTAAAAGCCCTGGAATTTATAAAATTGAGTAACCTAAAACTGGAATATATCATTAATACACATTATCATACTGATCATACAAGTGGAAACCAGAGGATTAAAAATTCTATATCTTCAAGAGTTATTGCATCAAAACTAGATGGAATAAAGATTAATGGTGGAGTTGACATATTTGTTAGAGATAATGATCAATTAAATGTTGGAGAAATATCTATAAAATTTTTATTAACACCTGGTCATACTCCAGGTGGTTTATGCATGATTATTAATAATGAAGCTTTGTTAACAGGTGATACATTATTCATAGGGGATTGTGGAAGAACGGATTTACCAGGAGGAAACATAAAAGAGATGTTTAAAACCCTTCAGGATAAGATAAAGACTCTTCCTGATCATTTAATTGTATATCCAGGACATGATTATGGTGATAAACCTTTTGATACCCTTGGAAATCAAAAACTTACAAATAAAACATTATTAGCTAAAAACCTGATAGATTTTTCAAAATTAACATAATTTTCTTCCTAAATTTTAACAATATATATTACTAATATTTCAGAATTTTTTAATATTATTATTAAAGAGAAAAAATCATACTATAATTAAACATAAATGATTATATCAAAATATACATTTTAATTTTTCTTCAAATTAACAGTAAAATATATATTATATCACAATCGTTTATAATATCTGATTATAACTCTACAGTAACCAATCCACGATCTATTTTATTCTGACACATAGCTAAACGTTCTTTTAACTCAAAGTCCATTGTTGCGTTTCGTATTTGTCCTATCATGTCAATAACTCGTCTGAACAAACGAATGATATCCCCCTCGCCAATCATTGTTAGACTTAATAGTTCTTCAAAATCTGATCCCTCACTCCACCTACCCACCAAAGCCATCATTCTTTTTAAGGAAAGTTTATTCAACTTTTTAATTATAAATTGATTTTCTTGCAGTTTTCTTAATAATACTTTATATTTGTGTTGAATACCAAAGAAACTGAAATGATCATTTTTTCGTTGCTCATATATTATTCCAGCAATTACTTGTAAGAGTTCTGTATCTGACAGTTTTTTATAGAGGTCTGTTAAGAACATTTCAGTGATTAATAATTCTTGAAAATAGATACGCCTTGCAAATTGGCCTTTATCTGTTAGTTCTCCCATGTTAGATATATATAACATTTTTTGAAGAAAACGATACTTGTGGTTATATGAAGATTTAATACGTAAATAATTGGAACTTTCCTTTCGACGAATGTAATATTCGAAATTACTTTTTAGAATTTTTTCTATTTCATCTTCATCATGATTAGCTATAAGATTCAATATAGTATTATAAGATAATTTAAACTGACCATGGATGGGTTCAGAAATACCTGAAGAAACGCGAATGAGATCATTTATATCATTATGTTCTCTGTTAATAATTACAACAACATATCCAACATCATCAATCCCCCTTCGCCCAGCGCGACCTGCTAGTTGGAAATATTCTCTAGAATTAATCAAACGAAAATTGTATCCATCGAATTTCCGCAGACCGTTAAATATAACCATCTTTGCAGGCATATTTATGCCTACAGAGAAAGTTTCAGTTGTAAATAGTACTTTAATAAGTCCTTGACTAAAAAGTTCCTCTACTACAGCTTTATGTTGGGGGAGTAATCCGGCATGATGAAAACCTATACCCTTTAGTAAAACC
>Ga0209635_10001797_pt1 | contig 16075 bp, 17 predicted proteins | sample DeeMarSWOR230_32_FD_187463 | JGI IMG/M metagenome (GOLD analysis project Ga0209635, IMG submission 187463) | Marine sediment microbial communities from White Oak River estuary, North Carolina - WOR-2-30_32 (SPAdes) (version 2) | ecosystem: Environmental > Aquatic > Marine > Intertidal zone >... | reverse complement strand
GATATGCGCATTGAAATATGGATGAGTTGTTGGGTCATGAAGGTTGGCGTTTTGGGCTTGGGGCACGTTGGGTTTTCAACAGCGAAATATGTTCTTGATAAGGGGCTTAATGTTTGGGGTTATGACGTTGATCTTGCGGCTGTAGAACGGGCGAAAAGAGCTGGGGTCCTGAAGGCTACGACAGTTTGGGATGAGATTCCTTCAGCTGATGTCTACTTAATCTGTGTATCCACGGGTTTCAAAGGGGACGCTCCTGATTTGTCCTCTATCTTTGATGTATGTGAGAAAATAAACAGAAAAGCTGGTTTTTCTGTTCGATCTCTCGTTTCTGTTGAAAGCACCGTGATACCTGGCTTGTGTCGACGTGTTTTTGAGGATGTATTCGAGGAGTGCGTGCACTTGGTTCACGTGCCACATCGGTATTGGGCAGAGCATCCAGTTGAGCATGGCGTCAAGCAGCGAAGGGTTATTGGTGGTGTTGATGTTGAGAGCCTGAAGGCTGGGATGGAGTTTTACAGGGATGTTTTGGGAGTTCCTCTTCATGTATCTTCTTCTATTGAGGTAGCAGAAATGTCAAAGATTGCAGAGAATGCTTTTCGTTATGTTGAGATAGCTTTTGCTGAGGAGTTGAGGATGGTTTGTGAAGAGGGCGGGTTGAGTTTTGATGATGTGCGGAATGCGTGTAATACTAAGTGGAATGTTGAGGTTTTGGAGGCTAGGGATGGTATTGGTGGTCATTGTTTGACGAAGGATATTCGGTATTTGGCGTCGTCCACTGATTTTAGCGTGTTGATGAGAAGTGCGTTGGCTGTTGATAAGAAGTATAGGGATTGGCTAGTGCGAAAAAGATGAAACGGTTGGTGTGAGTGGATGAGTTATGAAAGTTCTTTTGATTTCTGCGTATTTTCCCACGAAGCCAGTTGATCCAGCTCGCTCGTTTGTGCGTGATGAGGCGGTTGCACTTTCTAAGACCGGGGTTGAGGTTCATGTGGCTCGGTGGAGATATGTTGGTCGCCTTTTTCATGCGAAAGATTCGGTTGTTGGTGGGATTCATGTTCATGGGCTAAAATTATTCAGTCCAAGGAATCTCTTTATCGGATTTAGTAGTCTCTGGGGATTGCCTACTTCTTCATTTCCGCTAAAAGAGCTTGGACGGACTGGGGTCCTCTTTTCTTATGGTAAGCAGGTGGAGAGGATTGTTAAGTGTTGTAACATAGATGTTGTCCATGCGCATTTTGCACATCCTGATGGTTTTGTGGCTTCTGTTGCGAAAAAATATGCTGACAAACCTCTTGTAATATCTGTTTTGGGATATGACGTACAATCACATCCGAAGAGTGGTTATGGCTCTCTCTCTAAACGTCACACGACTTATTTGGTGAAAAGAGCCTTGATGACTGCGGATGCTATAATTGTTGGTGCTGAAAGCCATTACAAGACGGTTATCCGATTAATTGGTGAGAAAAGAAGTGACAAAATTCATTTTATATCGCCAGGCATTGACACGGTTCGTTTTAATCCTAACGTGGATGGAAGCAAGGTGCGTGGGAAGCTTGGCATTAGAGCCGATCAGCCTATAATACTTTTTGCGAGGCATCTTAGACCTATATACGGCGCAGAATATTTGATTAAAGCTGTTCCATACGTTATTAGAAAATGTCCAGATGCTGTTTTCCTTATCCTTGGTGAAGGCTCCCTTCTGGGTGATTTGCAAGGATTGGCTAGAGATTTGAATGTCGCTGACCATGTAAAGTTTTTGGGCCAGGCTCCTAAAAGTGATATGCCCTTCTATCATGCTGCAAGTGACCTATTCGTAGATCCCTGCTTAGTTGGACAAGGTTATGCAACATTAGAAGCTTTATCATGTGGTAAGTCAGCCATCGGGTTTAAGGTTGGGCAAATCAAAGTAGAGAACGGAAGGGATGGATTTCTAGTCGAGCTTGGCGATGTGAAAGAAATCGCCAGAAAAGTTATATGGCTAGTTGAAAATGCAAGTGAAAGACAGAAAATGGGGGTTTACGGAAGAAAACGAGTTGTAAGGCATTGTTCCTTAAGAGGCAGGGCTAATGATATTATTAACCTTTATGAAAAAATAATGTCCTCTTAAAATCCGCAATCAGGTGAAGATAGTAATGTTTACTAATTCCCTTGTGGGATTCTATGAGCAAGCTGTGAGCAAGCAAAAGAAACTATGGGAAACAGCGACTTCTACATCTTTCTCACGACTACCATTTGTTGATTGGATGAAAAAACCAACAAACACTATGTAATCATCTTATGGTCGTATTTGGCAGTGAAGCAAGAAACAACCCAGAACTGCATTAGTATTTAAGCAAAAAATAGCTGTCACAATCGTGTCAGGTTATGACTATGTTTTTAGCAGCAAAATTTGTTTTGGTTGTCAGCACATACCTCTTAGCCCGATGTCAATCATTGCGAAGAGACACAAGGTTTCAGAAAGGATCAGAGTTGTTCACGCACCTGCCGATCATTACATTAAAATAGTGGCGCAGTTGAAAAGATTTTGAAGCCGATGAATCTTGAAAGTGTTGTTATCGGAAATGTTACGTGGCAAGAAAGTTTACAAAAAAAAGCAACGTGTGACATTTGTGTTGGCCAATTTAGGTCTGGTGCTTATGGTGTGTCTGCTGTTGAGTCAATGGCGATGTCGCAGCCCGTACTAGGATATGTGAATTGTTGGACTTGCAGTATGTGGCCAGAGCTCCCGATAGTGCAAGCTACATTGAACAACTTGATAAAGCAACTTCAACACGCAATCGAAAACACAACTGAACTTGGAGCGTGTGGAAGAAATTTTGTCGAACACTATCATAGTAATCAGCAAACAATAAAACGTTGGAAAAATCTTATAACGTTTGTATCAGACGAAAAAGAAGTGTCCTAAATGATGAGAGACAAAGTTTGTATAGTAACTGGAAGCTCTAGGAGCATTGGAAAAGGGATTGCGACAGCATTCGCAAGAGAGGGTGCAAAAATAGTCATTAATTATTGCTCTCAAAAAGACATTGCAAAGCAAACTGCTAACGAAATAATTGAAAAGTACAATGTTGAAGTAGAAGTTGTAAAAGCAGACGTATCAAAAGAAGAAGAAGTTGTTCGAATGGTTCAAAAAACAAAAGAACGATTCGGAACTGCAGATATTTTGGTTAATAATGCGGGCATTCATCAAGACAGTGTAACTTGGAAGATGAACCAGAACATCTGGGACAAAGTCTTGTCGACTAATCTAACAGGAGTTTTTCTTTGCACAAAACGCGTGTTGCCAATTATGAGAGAAAAAAGTTCGGGAAGAATTGTAAACGTCTCATCAGCGGTTGGGCAGGTTGGGGCATTCGGAGCGAGCAATTATGCTGCGTCAAAATCTGGTATCTTTGGTTTCACGAAAGCAGTTGCAAAAGAAGTCGCAAATAGAAACATCACTGTAAACTGCGTTGCGCTCGGTTATATTAATGCTGGTATGAATCTTAGATTATCGGACGAAATGAGACAAAAAGTTCTGCAGGAAATCCCAATGAAACGATTTGGAGAAGTAGAAGAAGTGGCTGGTTTGGTTGTGTTTCTTTGCAGTGATAAGGCTGCATACATTACAGGTCAAATAATTCATATTAACGGTGGATACTACATGTAGGAAGTGACAAAATGGAAATCCCAAAAATTTATTTGCCGTACCGATTCTATGGTTTAAGTGAAAAGATTCTTGAAAAGAAGATGCTTGATGACATAGCCAAATGTAAATCTATAGAGACAGAGAAGGTGCTAGCTGTTTGGAGAGATTTGCTTTGGGATTCACAACATTTCAACTGTAAAATGGCAGAGCTAAAACATTTTATTGCAAATCGTGCTAGGCGAACAGACAGAAAGGAAGCTGTTGAACATCTACTGGAAAAGTGGAATGAATACGACCACATAACAGCTCGGATAAGCGCATTCGATTTGCAATCTACACAAGTGTTCGAAGATTATGGATTTAGACTTATGTGTACTCATATGAAGTACGGGATAGACTTAAGGAACAGAGATGTACTGCCAAAAGTCATGCAAAACGATGTTACGTATGAAGTGTTACAGTGTCCTTGTAACGTGCCAGAGCTTGAGAGAATAGCAAAAGAAGCGTGGTCTGAAACACCTGTGACACCAGACAGATTTCACGCTGACACACGCTTCCCAAAAAACCTTGCTGACAGCGTCTATACAGAATGGCTTAAGAACTGTTTATCAGGCGAATTGGCTGATTGTGTAATTGTACCGAAAGTTGAAGGCAGAATCGTCGGCTTTTTCGCTTTTAAACACGTTGTTGATGCTGTTGAAGACCTTCGTGTAGGGTCACTTGTTTTGGCAGCTGTAGATTCGTCAGTGCGTGGCAAACACATATACACAAATATGACTGCTATTGCTTTGAATTCGTTGAAGTCAGACATTGTTGAAGCAATTATGCCAGTTACAAACTACCCTGTCCAAAAGGCTTACCATGGTCTGGGTTTTAAACTCGTGTCTACCACTTACACGTTTCACAAATGGATGAAATAAAGAGCACGTGCCTCCTAATTTCTTGTTGTGAGATCGAGCTATCCACTCTAAACTCCATACTATCATCGCCTTGGAGGCATTACTAGTGCCTCACCATCAACCACAACAGTTCCATTTTGATTAATAGCTCGAATGTTAAGCGTTAGCCTTTTTCCCTCTTTTAAAGCCTCCGATACTTCAACTTTCGTAGTAATCTCATCTCCAATGTAACCAGGTGCAAGGAAGTTGAGAGTTTGTGAAAGATAGATAGTTCCAATACCTGGCCACTGGCTTCTTATTACTGCGGATATTAATCTCGCTGTGAGAATTCCATGCGCATTTCTTGTTTTGAAGATAGTTTTAGAGGCAAAGTCATCTAAGTGTAAAGGGTTTTTATCTCCGGTTACCGCAGCAAAAAACTCTTATTTCCTCATCTTTTACAATCTTCGGTGACTGTGCAGAATCTCCAATTTTGTGATGCAACTTATCTTCCAACAAATTTGACATCCCTCTCTTTGATTTTTCAACCATTATGCGATTGACATTAATGCACTTTTTGAGTCTTAGTTTGTTGACTCGAATCTATGTTCACGAATGTATGCTTAGATGTTAATTTTTTGGCATACAAAACACATAATACCTATAAATAACCTGCGGGAATGTTATAGTTCCTGTATCGTTAAGTGATAGAAATGAAGAAGGCTATTCTGATAAGTGGGGGAGCTGGTTTCATAGGTAGTCATTTAGCAGAGGAGTATGTAAAAAAGAGTCACACAGTCAAGGTGCTAGATGATTTTTCAAGTGGCAACATTAACAATATTCGAGGTCTTTTTAACTACAGGAATTTCAAGCTGATACGAGGAGACATAAGGGACAAAAAAGCAGTTGAAAAAGCGATGGATGGTGTTGACATAGTTTTTCACTTGGCTGCTCAAGTGCACGTTGACAAATCCATAATTGATCCAAGGTATGTTTTTGAAGTAAATACTTTCGGCACTCTAAATATTTTGGGTTCAGCTTTAGAGAACGATGTGGAGTTAGTGATATATGCGTCCTCAAGCGAAGTTTACGGCTCAGCACAATACGTACCCATGGACGAGAAACATCCATTAAATCCAGCCTCTCCCTATGCTGCAAGCAAAGCCGCAGCGGACAGACTATGTTTCGCTTACTCCAACACATACAAGCTGCCCGTAGTCATCGTCCGATGCTTTAACACCTATGGACCTAGGCAAAGCGACACAGGCTATGCAGCCGCTATACCTAAATTCATAAGAAGAGTAATGCAGAGTCTTCCACCAGTCATCTACGGTGATGGAAAGCAAACCCGAGATTATATGTACGTAAAAGACGCCGTAAAGGCATATGATCTTGTGTTAAATTCATATGAAAACTTAGTTGGTAAAACCATCAACTTCGGCACTGGTCAAGAAGTCAGCATAAAAGAATTAGCCACCAAGATCATTTCTCTTTTTGGTCGTGAAGGAAAAATAAAGCCAATCTACGTGGCTCCCAGACCTGGAGAAGTGAAAAGGCTCTGTGCGGACATTTCTTTGGCAAAAAAGGAATTGAGATTTGAACCTGAATATGACATAGCAAAAGGCTTGAAGGAATTTATTAAATGGTATAAAGCAGGTCGATACGAAGAGTGGTTAGCTTACCGAACTGAAGCGGAGCGTAGCGATTTTGTTCGCTGAAAAAACTCCCTTTTTCATTCCATGGATAACAGACAAAGATAAGAAAGCTGTTCTGGAAGCCTTAAAATCCCGTTGGCTTACAGGCGGTCCTAGGGCAAAAGAACTTGAAAGAATGTTTGCAAACTATATAAATGTAAAACATGCTGTTTCTGTGAATAGTTGTACTGCAGCTTTGCATTTGGCCATGCGAGCCTTAAACATAGGTCCTGGAGATGAAGTAATAGTTCCCGTTCTTACATTTGCAGCTACAGCTAATGCCCCCCTCTTCGTAGGCGCAAAACCAGTCTTCGCAGACATAGACGAAAGAACATTCAATATTTCTCCAAAAGACATTCAAAATAAAATAACTGAAAAGACCAAGGCCATCATAGTTGTTCATTATGGAGGACAACCATGTGATATGAAAGAAATCATGCAAACAGCAAAGCGCCATGATCTCTACGTTGTTGAAGACTGCGCTCATTCGCTAGGTGCAGAATACACGGGGCAAAAAACCGGCGGCGTAGGCACAATAGGTTGTTTCAGTTTTTACCCAACAAAAATAATAATAACCCTTGAAGGAGGTATGGTCACCACAAACGACGAAAAAATGGCTGAGCAAACTAGAATCTTAAGAGAACATGGGATGACAAAAAGCGCATTTGAAAGAGAAAAGAAAGCAACATGGTATTACGATGTCGTAGACCTAGGCTACAATTATCGACTAAACGAAGTCCAGGCAGCATTAGGCATTTCACAACTAAAAAGAGTTGAAGAAATTAATGAGAGACGTATTGAAGCAGCCCATTATTATACTCAGAAACTTAAGGAAATCGACGGAATCATTCCACCCTATGGGGCTAAGGATAGAACGCACGTATACCACTTATACGTCATCAAGGTTACAGAAAGGTATGGCGTCGACAGAGACGAATTGTACAAAAGACTTTCAGCTAAAGGAATAGGATTAAGCGTGCATTACACACCCTTACATCTTCTAACATTTTACAAAAGAAAGCTTGGCTACCAAAAGGGAGACTTTCCTGTCGCTGAAAAGATATCTAAAGAAATTTTATCGTTGCCGCTCTTTCCATTAATCCCAAAAGCACAAATAGATTACGTGGTAAAAGAAATAAGCAGAATCAAGAAATGAAAAAATACTTCAAAAATTAAGCTTCAGAGAAACCGGGGCACCTTCGGAAGAAAGTTTGTCGAACAATTCTATTATGGGAAAACAGTTGCAAGAAAATTCTAGAGATATACAATAATATCTGAGAGTAGTTAATGTCTGCAGAGGAAAGGGGCGTGCGCGAATGAAAGGAACGTGGTGTTTTGTATGTCAAGCGCGTTAGACAAAAATTGGCTTCATTTCGCTAACGTGGCCGAGGGATCAATTCTTGATTGTGGATGTGGAACAGGGTTGTGGAGGGAAGTGTTGGAATCCAAAGGTGAGGTTATTGGTGTGGACGTTAATAGGAAATATTTGGAAAAGTCTTTGTACACAAACGTGGTTCTTTGCTCAGTTACCCACTTCCGTTCAAAAACAGAGTTTTTGACTTTGTGTGGACATGTGCTGTGATCGAGCATGTTAAAGATGATTGTATTGAGGAGATTATGCGGGTTGGAAAACATATTATTATTACGACACCAAATAAACACTCACCTCTTAACGTATTGAATGTGTTGTTAGGTCGTGATTCCTAGTTCTCGAGCCTTGGACATGTGCGTCCATACGATATTAAGGAGTTGAAAAAATATGGCAGGGTGTATGGATGTAGTTGTGGTTTGCCTAAACGTAGTTTTTGGCTGAAAATCTTCCCAACGCGTTTTTGGATTTTATTCCCCTGTTTGAGTCATTCTCTTCTTTTGGAGATTGTTCGCTCTCGTTGATCGATAACGCATAACTTTTAGCATCTACCAGAAACTTTTGAAATGTTGTGGCGCACTAGAAATTATCTTACTCTTTGAAGTATATGCGTAGGAACAGTTCAAATGTTACTAGAAAAGCTATTTTTTCGCTGTTATTTATTAAACCGCTATAATGCTGTTTTACCACTTCTCTTACAAACTTCTCGTTCAAATAACCAAGCTTATAGCATAGAGAGTCGCCATTTAAGATGGTTTCAGCAAGTAACTTTCTCCATGCAGGACTAACCCTCCATACTTCGCCCATGTCGATGTAGTAATGTTTATTCGGCAAGTAGATTCTTCCACGGGTGAGCTTCCAAAGAGCACGCTTGATGAAACGTATGGACTTGAGGTAAAATATCCCAAGCTTCCAAAAGATGTGAGGTGCGTCCGCTCGAACCATAGTTTTCACATAAGGTATACTCGCAAGCTCTCCGCTTAATGCGGATAGAAACTTCTTATACAGACGGTGACCGACCCTATACTCAGGTGGTATCTCAGTTATAGCATCAATAACTTCATTATCAATAGTCGGAAGAGATTCCTCCAGAAATTCTCTTGAAATAACACTTCCCATAATAGTAAATCGTCTCACACGCGTATTCAATGTAAAATAATCTGCCTTATTGGGAAGTGAATCGCCCTTTGCATTTCTAACAGCTGCGGCGAATTCATGGTGAACATCATTAACCATATGTCTTAATCTCTCGCTTAACAATGCCCTTATTTCCGACGGAGAAAACAACGTATACCATTTATCTAAGGCCAACATCAAATCGCTGACGTTTTCAGCCTTAATCATCCTTTCAGTCATAAAGCTTCCTCCCAGCGTTGCGTCGAGTGCAAGTCCTTGAAGGAAAACCTTTATTCCGATTTCACGAATCTTTTTGCAAACGTAGGGAGCAAAGCTTACGTCAACAGTGTCCAATCCATCAGTCAGATAAACCACTTTCTCAGCGTATTCAGTCAAATCGTTCGGATTCAACTCTACGTAAGTGTGACTCTTAAGGCCTATCGTGCTTGTTACTCGCTTAGCTACTCTAAATTCATTACACTTCTTAATTCCAAACGTATATGCGTGAACTCTATTGAGGTCTTCTCTGTTTATCGCCGCGCAAACTGCTCTTGAATCTAACCCCCCACTTAATGATACCCCAAATTTAACGTCATTCGTGATTCTCATATTAACTGCCTTTCTAAACTTCCTAACGAGCTCTGAAACGAAGAACTCTTCTTTTTTACTGTAATCTGCTGAGTAGTCCAGATCCCAATATTTCCTAATTCGCATTCCTCCCTTATCAAACTCCAAGAAAGAAGCGGAAGGCATTACACGAATACCTCTAAACCAAGTGTCATCGCCTAACATGCCAAGTCTACCATAACGAAAAAATTTGGCAACAGCCTTCTCATTTAATATCTTCGGGTATGGATATTCCAGTATGGCTCTGACAGCGGAAGCAAAAATCAAGTTTCCATTTCTAAGAGCATAATAAATTGGCCTTGTTCCAAACCGATCATTTACTATTGTCAGCTTACCTTCTTGATCATTGAAAATTATAAACGCGTACGATCCATTTAATTTTGCAAAGGCTTCATTCCCAAGCTGTTCGTATACGTGGAGAATAAACTCTGCATCATTGTCAGCCTTCGCGAATTTATAACCCAAGTCCTCGAGTTTTTCCTTTTCCTTTTCGTAACCGTATATCTTGCCATAAGTCATTATCCCTAGTGTTCCATTTCCGTTCCATACAGGCTGCTTTTCCACATTAAAAACGCCTAAGTGCAGACGAGCAACATGCAGAGAGCGCCCACAAAACCTATCAACTATGAAGTCACCCATCACATTTATCATTGCTTCAAAGGATTTGCGATTTCTTACAGTTTTGTTGAGAGAATATCCAACTAAGCCCGGCATGCTGCTCCCTAAACTAACAATGTATTGATTTCCTTACATCTTTAATCTTTTCCTAACATTTTCAACTTCTCTTCTGACATGTTCATTCTTAATCTCTTCTTTCCTCCTCTCATTAGACTCTAAGATTAACCGCAGAAACCTTGAATCATAACTCTTCAAAAGCAACTCAGTATTCGGAATTAAGCAGTGTCCACCGATAACGTCTGGAAACATAACTGGCCTATCAAGCCGCACACGATGGGTGTCCTCCAAAAAATCCACCACATCATCAAAATCTGCTCCGAAACGCTTGGAAATGCGATGCATCTCCTGGAAACAAGCAATCATCCAAGCCCTATAAGTGGTCTCGAAAAGCTTGGCCAATTCAGTCTCCACGCAACCACGCAAGACTCTAGCTTTAAAGCCAGCCACTTCAAAATGCCTGGAAGCAGCCTCACTCGCCTCTGCATTTGCACCTCCAACATATTTTGTCCAACGTTTCAATTCCCATGTCATATGCTCCAAACTTTTATGCACTCCACGGACAGGAGAATGCGCAACGAGACAGCTGCACGACTCATGGATCTTCTGAGTAGTTTCAGGCGGAACAGTACTATTAACTATCAAAAGTCTTGGCTTAAACCGGTTGGCATAGCCCACTACGGCTTTCACAAACTCTTGTTGGCCAAAGCACGGAATGCAGACATGCACAATATCCACTTCATGTGGTATACTCTCCTGTCCAAGATCGTTCACCTTCTTGGCATCAACGTCAAAACCATAAACCAGAAACTTATCAGATTGTCTCAACAACTCATAAAGAGGGCGTCCAACCTCACCCAAACCGATAACCAAGACTTTTTCTTTAACCAAACCTGCAATGCCTCCTGCAGAAACAACAAATAAACCGCCAAACTATTTAAACTTCGCACATCCTAACATCAAATGCTACGAAGGGAGGCGCCATGTCGAAACCCAAAATAGGAACAGGATTAATAATTGGCAAAAACGTTCAATTTGGCAAAAACGTTACCATTTGGAATTATGTTGTCATAGGCGACGACACAAAAATCGGCGATGGAGCCCGAATAGGAAGCTTCTGCGACATAGGCAAAAAAGTCATCATAGGCAAAAACTGCATAATACAAGCCCACGTAACAATATCAAGCGAATGCAAACTCGGCGACAACATCTTCATAGGCCCAAACAGTAGCCTACTAAACGACAAATTCCCACACAGCAAATGCCTGACACCATCCATAATAAGAGACAACGTAGTGATCGGTGGATGCGTCACAATACTCCCAAGCATAACAGTTGGCGAAAACTCGGTAATCGCAGCAGGAAGCGTCGTCACAAAAAACATCCCGCCAGAAACCGTCGTAAAAGGCATACCAGCAGAACCAATGATGACAAGACGAGAATACGAAATGAAAAGAAAAGCGTTCATCAAAGCCAGAGAGGAGTAAAAGAATCTGATGGCACTAAAACGCATTAAACCACAAATAGAGCTACACGCTTGACCATTAATCGTGTCGATTTAACATTCAAGCCAGAGAAATCATTTGTAATCACTGAGGATTTTGTCTAAGAACTTCCGCAAGTCCTCTTCACTGACTCTATTTCTGAATTCCCGATATGACTCTTCTGGTAGCCTCCACTTATCCTCCACACTTTTCACAACCTTAGCCGGCGCGCCAAACGCGATAGAGTAATCTGGCACATCTTTTGTTACAAGGCTAGATGCCCCTATTACGCACTCTCTGCCTATGACTACTCCAGGAAGAATGGTAACGTTTACAGCTATTCCAGTTCCAAATTTGATGTGAGGTCCTTGAGGCACGAATTTTTCTACTCGTCTTCTTCCATGTAGCATTTTTGGATCGTTGGCGCCAACAAACATAGGAGCAATGAAAACCCAGTCCTCGATGATGATTCCAGTGGTTAAGTGACACTGGGTGTGTATCAGAACATTGCTGCCTATCCAGTTTTTTCCTTCACTGGCACTCAGTGACCCAAATATAGAATGATCGCCAATGTTGGTTTCCCTTCTTAACACGGTGTTAGTGCCTATTCTGCAGTGTTTTCCTATGTTGCAGTTATGTTCTATGAAAGCACCATACTGTACGATGCTTTTTTCGCCTATCTTCGTGTTTTCGCCTATGTACACATTTGGAAATATGACAACGCCATCGCCTATTGTCACGTTCTCTTTGATGATGCTGTTTTGTCCTATACTTACTCTCTCACCCAAACTAACGTTTCCGTTTACTGTCATGCTATCTTCCTCTTCTATTCAGGTTTTTTCTTCCGTTCTACTAACTCTGGCTTTGTCGTTTTTATAGTTTGCATTTCTAGTTAGGCATTCTCTGTATGATCTTTTCAATCACGTCAACAGGGTTTTCCATCTCTGCGAGCAGAGCTCTTACATCTACTCGTTTTCCTAGATACTTCTTCGCATACTCAGAAACGTCCGATGGCTCAGCCTCAAACAATGGAAATCCTTTCTTAGAAATGTAGTCATTGACATAGATTCGTCCCAGTACTGGCATAACTACGCTTGGTGTTCCTTGGAGTGCAGCTTCTCTTGCTATCGTCCCTCCAACACTCACAACTAAGTCAGCTTCCCCAACCAACGAGAGAGAATCTACAAACGTCCCAGGAACCGCTAGTCCTTTCATCCTTTCTTTCTCGTATCTTGAAAGAAAGAGCACATTCCCAAGGGAAGTCAGCCTCTTTGCCACGTCTATTGTTACATCTGTTTCCTTCATGTATGAAGCTTTGAACTCACTCTGTCTCACTACGATCAACGGATGTTCATAGCTCTCTCCTTCTTCTCTTCTAAGAGGGCTGACCCACGCGACTTCATCCACACCGTCGTATTGAATTATTTTTTTTGCCCCATAGCTTCGGTAAATCCTCTTTGGAATCGCTTTTGAGATTACTAATGTATCAGCTAAAGGAACAATGAGTCGGTTAGCTTTTACGTATGTTGTGTCTCCTGTGCAAATGCTTTGCACTCCAAGCCCAAATGCTATTCGAGAAAGTTCAACTGATCCATGTGAGACGGCGACTTGTGGTTTGTCGTCTTTAAACATTTCGTAAAATTCAAGTTCCCGTTCTAAACTTGCTCCAAGCCTCGTAGCGAGTGATGTGGGATCGTATTTTCCAACGATTTCGCTTCGTTCACCTAAAGTGTTCATGATTTCTATGGTGTCCGGGTGTTGTCTAGTTGTTAAAACTACTTTGTGTCCAGCTTTTCTGAGACGCTGAGCAATCGCATGTCCATATCGCATGTGTTTTCTGGTGGACAGTAATGTTTACCGCCCATTTCCAGTACATGCGTCATACCAGACTTTCATTTCCGCCCCCCTCCATTTTTCCTCATAGTTCTCTCATATATTTTAGCTTTATAGTCTTCTACGTTGCTAAAGAGAGGGCCTTGTGATCATTTTCCCACGCCTTGTTGCTTGTTGCGATTTTTCTCTGTGAGCAATAGGAACGATTTGTTAATATCCATTATCAGAGCATCCAAACTTTAATAAAACAAGTTTCTTTAGAATCAAGGTACGGGCCGGTCGTCTAGTATGGTTAGGACGCTTGCATTTGAAAAGCAGGCCTGAAGCAGCCCTTACGAGGCTGAGGTCGCCGGTTCAAGTCCGGCCCGGCCCACCAAAATGATGATTCGGAGATTTCGGTTTCCTTTCTTGGGTTTGAATACGGTAATTAGCGCATGTCTTTTAATCGTTCTTGTTTTTCAGCGATCTTTTGTTAGACGTGGGGCGAAAGTTGCCTTAATACGACGCGTACATTTTCTAGATAGAAACTTTTTTTGGAGCTGAATCTACAGCGTGCAAGATTATGAGAATTGGGTAAGAAAAGTTTCAAAACATCGAATAATCTCCAAGGATTCCCATAATTTCTGTCGGGTTGAAGATACTGAAGTTTGCCGTCCACAGTTTTCCACCGATTTTTGGGATTAGTCCCACAGCGTCTGTTCCAAGTTTGCACACGATGGAATGTTCAAACAATCCTAAAGATTCAATGCTTACCACGTCGCGATTGCTCCCTGTCCGCTTTAAGGCTAGCGCTATTTCGCCGACCGATGCACCCAAAACTACCAATCTATTTAGCAATAATTTCGTCCAGTTTCTGTAAAGAGAAAGCTGCTTCTCTGATAACACAGCTTCGACATGGCTCTTTCCTCTATTAACCCTGCAGACTTGGACCTTTAATGGCGAGTTCTCAACGAGGCCAAACAGCTCGGCTATCTTCTTAAGTGCCATTTTCCTTCCGTCCACAAGCTGGGCTTGTAGACGTTCTAAAGAGATTACAGCGTCAATTGTGCTGGATGAGGAAAATCCTATGCCTACATGAAGTTCTTCCTGTTTCAAAGATGAAATATAGCCTCTTACCGTGGAAAATTTCTCTACGTTTTCAAAGGACGTGGGGCACAGTCCTATTTCCTCGTCTAAAAAACGTAGGGCTACCTTTTCATCTTCGCCCCAAACTGTTATTTCAACCAGTGCGCGAGAAGAGATTGCAGCGATTTTCGTCTCAACTTTCAATCCATTGAGCATAGACTTTAAAGTTTTGTCAACTAACTTCATTTGAGAATTATTGTAGACCTTTGTGGAGAGCGTCACGGTAGGCATTTGCAGTCGCCAATCAGATCTAGCATTTCCATGTATAGCTTCTGTAACCTTGTGATGGAAGACTGTGGCACCCTCTCGTCAGAGCGGAATTTTTTGATTGTTCTTTCTATTGGCACTCGTCGCGAACCATCAATTAGTTTGTCTGCAAACAAGACAATTTTTTCTTCCATTGTTTGTGGAACGTAGATGTCTTTTGGCCATCCCAAACGTTTTGCTTCTTTTGGCGTTATTCCGCCGCCGACATGCCTCTTTATTATTGATATAACAGGTTGTGGTAAACCAAGTGATGTTGCTATTTCTGCTCCTACAACTGCGTGATGGACGCTATGAGTTTTAGAACGCCCAATGTCGTGTAATAGGGCTCCTATCTCTACAAGTTCTAAATCAACATTTATTCCTTTTCTGTTGCATTCTTCTCCAATTTCTAAGGCGAGTTCAGCCACTTTTTTGCAGTGTCTTATTACGCCTTTTGAGCATCCACTCTGAAAGAGAAATTGCAATGCTTGTTCGCTTGATGGAATCCTTTCACTCACCCAATTCCTTCCGCAACTGCTCAACTTTCTTGGATACTACCTGAATGATTTTTTGATTGTCATAATGCATTAAAGGCTTACTACATGTGGGGCATTCAAAAACAATTTCAACGGCCTCCTCAAATGGGACTTTCCTACATCCTGGCGTATAGCAATGATAGAAATCATGATTCTTCTCGTATTCCATTCTGGTAACAAGTTTTTCAAGCACTCGACGTTTTTGGCTTAGTATGAAGCCTTCCAGCTGGTCTGGTTGCAGCTTCCAGTGAAAAATGAACCATCCGGTTTTTGGGTCGCGTGTTCTCCTTAGACCTACAAGAGAATGGTCATAGAGTTTGTAGAGGATTTTTCGAACAGAGTTTAATCTTATGCCAGTCTTGTTCGCAATTTCATCATCCGTTATCTCAGATGAGTTTTTAAGACTATCAATTAGTTTAACAGCTTCTTCCTCTCCGAGAGCTTCTGCAACCTTCATTAACACTGAGTCATTGATGTAGGCTAACATGGCGACCATTTCTGCTTAATTTGCTGAACACCAGTTTGCTTTATAATAATTATATGTAATCTTTAATTTAAATCTCTTCTTGATTATTAATCTATCTTTTGACTGCTTAAATGGGTTATCGTAATTTAAAAATGTTTGAGCTGCGCTTGACAGGCAAATAAGGCATTGCAGATTTTGGGAGAAGTAGGAGTGGCAGGATAACATTAGGTCTAGGTTTGCAAACTCCGTTGCAGCAGTTCTCTCAATCCACTTTTTTTGGCACTCTGAAATGTGATTCTTTCCCAGCGCTTACGTAGTCTCCGCCTATTCCGCGCACTACAGACGCTATTTTTGCGAAGTTGTCTGAACCCAAAAACTGACGGGGCTTTATCATTATA
>Ga0209635_10001796_pt1 | contig 16082 bp, 8 predicted proteins | sample DeeMarSWOR230_32_FD_187463 | JGI IMG/M metagenome (GOLD analysis project Ga0209635, IMG submission 187463) | Marine sediment microbial communities from White Oak River estuary, North Carolina - WOR-2-30_32 (SPAdes) (version 2) | ecosystem: Environmental > Aquatic > Marine > Intertidal zone >... | reverse complement strand
GTAGAGGGCGTGCACGCCGGCGATGTGCCCGTTGGTACTCCACATCTTGGCGCCGTTCAGCACGAAGAACTCGTAGTACTCCGCGCCGTCGCGCTCGCGGATGATCGCCATGTCGTGGATATCGACTCGCCGGTCACCGATCATGAAGTAGCGATACCTCTCCTCGCCTTCCTCGTAGGTGTACTCCTGACAGATGACCTCGGCGGGCTCGGCGTCATCGCTGCAGCGGTAGAGGATCCTCGGGCCATCGAACTCGAAGCGCCGCATGTCGGCGAGGTTGCGCCGGCCCTCCTCTTCTTCCTCGTCCAGGTAGAAGTACTTCACGCCGTCGGGGTCGGTGTGCACGCGCCGCGAATCGAGTCGCGCCTGCGTACGGATGCGTGCCGTGTCCGACCCGGCGCTCGGCTCGGTGAGTGTAAAGGCCGAGATCATGCGGGCCGCGATGAGCCGCAGGTAGAACTCGTGCGCCAGGCGGCGACGCGGCAGCTCGTCCAGCTCGGCGCTCACACGCTCGCGCCAGCCCTCCAGCGCGGCGAGCGCTTTCTCGAGGCCGGCGCGGAAGCCGTCCAGATCACGCTGCATGCCGGCGGCCCCGGCCTTCCGCATCTGCGAGAGGAACTTCCCGAACACGACCTTCTTGAGGATCCTACCGCGCCCGAGCTTCGCACCTGCATCCTTGTTCAGCGCGACGAAGGCGTCCTCGAGCTGCTTCAGATCCGACCGCTCCATCATACCCAGCAGCTTCTTGATCTCGCTCGCGACTCCTTCCACCGCGTCCGCTTGCTGCAGCGCTCCCTGCAGCTCGCGCTCGGCAGCTGCCACGTCCTGGTAGAGCCCGAGCAGCATCGGTGTGGTGCCGATGCTCGTGTTCGCCTGGATGGTCAGCGTGTGGCTCACGTCGGCCAGCCGCTTCGAGACCTGGCAGAGACTGTAGTAGTCCGCCTTCCAGCGCCCCTGGCCGCCGTAACCCTTCGGGATCACCACGCGGAAAAAGCCCTGGTCGCGTGTCCACTCGATATCCTGGCGTGGGATGTAGTGGAGCCGCTCGATGTGGCGTTCGAAGGAAGGTTCGTAGCCACCCTCGACGAACCGCTCGCGGAACAGCTTCAGGTACTCCTCATAGTGGGCCCGCAGCACGCCATCGGCCCACACCAGCTCGGGCAGGTAGCGTGGCGCATCGAGATCGAGCGGCCTCAACAAGAAGTCGCCCGATTTGTAACCACGCTCCGCCTTGACGATGTCCCGCTCGTAGTCGAAGCCCAACCCATCGGTGGCGATCGGCGTGTCAGGATAGCCTTCGAGCTGGAAGGCATGGCCGCCCAGCTCCACCCGGTTGCCCGCCGCCTCCAACTCCTGATCCAGGGCGACCAGGCGCTCCTCCACGATGTCGGCCCAGAGCTGGGCTGCCTCCACGTAGCGCTGTGCCGGCAACGCGCCGTCTAGGCGCCGGTGAGCGCGCACGAGCAGGCGCGCCCAAACGTAGAGCCGGCTGGCCAGCTCGCCGCTGATGTCGTGGATCACTTCGGCGACCGTCTTCCCAGCGCCTCGCTCCAGCGCCCGGCGCACCGTAGTCCCCAGTCGTTCCTCTGCCTCGCGCAGTCGCTTCACCTCGAAGTCGAGGATCGGCCGCTCGGCGATGGACCGAAGCGCCAGGTGAACGTCGGCGGACATCGCCTCAACGGCAGACGTGCTGCGCGAAGACAGCCGCGCGCCGATCGCGACGTTCAGCAGCGCGTTCTCTCGGATGTAGTGCGGGAAGAGCGAGCTGTCACGGTAGATCTTCGAGAAGACGTCCTCCTCCGAGAAGGCCGAGCCGCCGATCACCTGGCCGGCCCGGTATGTGATGCTCGGCATGTCCGGCCCGAAGAGATCGGTGACCGCGACCTTGGCCACGAGCGCCTCGAGGCCATCGTCGCCCTCCGTCCACACCGCATCCCGGAGCAGTGTCTCGACCGCCAGCCGCGCCGCCTCCAGGTGGGCGAGGTGCGCGCGGACCGCTCCGAACTTGCCGACGGCATCGCGACCATCCAGATCCTGGAACATGCCGGGGAACTGGATCCGGCTGCCGGCGTGCTCGACGGCCCGCTCCCCCACCAGCGTGCTGGCGCCGAGCGCGATTGCCGCGACATCGCGTGCCCGCATCCCGAACACGCCGGCTTCTGCGGCTTGACTCCAGTCACCGACCCAGGTCGGGCGCGCGCCGTCCAGGGTCACCTCCGACACACCTGCCCCGGTGAGCCCGATGGCCGGTGTGCCGTGGATGGCCACACCTTTCGCGTCCTCTGCGAACAAATCGAACAGCGCCACGCGGCCGCCGCCCCGCCCCACGAAGCTGTCGGCAAGCGCCGAGAACACGAACGGCAGGCGACCGTGCCAACCGTCCTCGCCCGGCCCCGCTTCGGCTTCGAATGCTACGGTCGCGAAGTGTTCGACTCCTCTCACGCGATCGAGCACGGGCTGCGGTGCGCCGGCCCGTGCCAGGGCATCGGCGGCCGCCAGGTGACCGGCCACGATCGCTGCCAGCGACGAATCGATACGCGCCAGCTCGGCAAGAATGTCCTCACGCGTCAGCCGCTCCCACGCTGTGAATCCGTCACCCGCCACCCGCGCGCCGAGCGCGGCGCGCGCCGCGTCACGCAGGAGCTCGACCTCGTGGTTCTCCAGTGCACCACCGTGCTCGAGGCGACGTATCACACCCCGGTCGAAAGTCTCGGCCAGGTATGCGCGCAACGCTTCCCTGGCGGAGACCCGCGCCGGCGGATCCAGCTCGAGCGAGCGCAGCTCCTCGACCGGGTCGGGGATCTCGGCCGGCAGCAGACAGGCTTCGGCAATACGCGTCAGACAGGCTGCCAGGCCCGCGAGGTGATGGTCACGCAGCTGGCGCGTATCCGCCTCGGCGGCGAAGAAGCGCTGTGCCGCGGCGTGCTCGCGGGCCCGTGAGCTGAGCGTACCGAGATCGCGCCGCAGCCCCAGCAGCGTCATGTGCAGGTCGCCCAGCTCGTGCTCGACCAGCCAATTCTCGATGGGCTCCGAGGTAGTCTGAGCGGCGGCCGACTCGGCGAGGTGGGTGCAGTACTCGATCGCCGAGCGGTACCAGGCGACCTGCCCGGGCTCGAGGACGCGCGGCCCCTGCCACACATCCTCACGCAGCTCGGAGCACTTGGCTCGGGCCAGCCCGATGGCACGGTGCGCCGCCGTGAGCGCCTGCTGCAGATCTTCTCGTGCGGCCTCGATACGGTCGCTCGGCCATTGCTCGCTCAGTGTCACGGTCCAATAGCTCGGCTCGATCTCCAGCGCCGGTTGCACCTTCCGCTCCGAGAGAGCCCGCCTCAGCGCGCCGTCGGCCTGGGTGTAGACTTCGTAGACCAGGCGATGATCGCCGAAGCGCGTCCAGTCCACATGCTGCGGCTCGATTCGCCAACAGGTCTCGCACTTCACACAGTTCTCGAAGTTCGCTACCGCCGAGGCGTGCATCGTGCGGTCCACGTTGATCTGGTAGACCGCCGCCGGGCACACATGCCAGAGCGCCGACTGGCTCGGGTCCTCCAGCCTCCCCGGCTGCGCTGGCGCGAAGAAGACCTTGATGTGCGAGCCGGCTTCGCTCGCGTAGGTGATCTCGCCCAGCTTGGCGTCGTGCGACTTCAGCGCCCCGAGTGCGGAAGGCGTGAGGCCGGTCAGCGAGCGCCATCCGCTCTGCCAGCGCGCGTAGTAGGTACTCTGCAGCTCAGCCAGGGTCGGCTTGCGGACGGCGTAGCGGATAAGATCGCTCAGCCGCTGCATGATGCGGGTCAGCAGGAACGCCAGGCCGCCGATGAGTGCGAGGATCGGGTCCCAGAGCGAGATCTTGCGCATCACGAGCCCGACGGCACGGTCGAGCTTCGCGCCGATTGTCCGATCGTCGTTGGCGTAGAGCGCCTCCGCCGCGCGCGACAGCGCGCCGGTGAAGCGCGCGCCGAACCAGTTCCTGAGCCGTAGGCGCTTACCTGTCCGCTCGTCCCGCGCCCAGAAGCTGGACCTCAGATGACCGACCGGTCGCCCGCCGATGGGCACGAGCGAGCAGAGTGTGTTCGGGATCGACAGCGCGACGGCCGGCAAGAAGTGTTTGAGTACGTAGCGGCCTACGTGCAGCGCCCTGGCGCCTCGGCGCACGTCCGCGATCGTAGTCCGCCATTTGCCTTTCAGTGTCTCACACACCAGCCGGACGAACTGCCACCAGCGCTGCGGCAACCGCAGGTCGCGGCGCGTGAGCATGTAGATCGAGCCGTTGATGAGATCGATCTGACGGCCGCACAGCGCCTCGCTCTGCTCGACATAGGCGGGCCAGTCGCGCAGCTGCTCGACGTTCTTGTAGTAGTGGGTCGCCTTCAGCGGCTCGACGTACAGTTCCTCGAGGCGTTCCCGTGTCGGCTCATCACCGGTGCGCCGCAGCTCCAGCACAGCCTCGGCGAAAATCTTGCCCATCGCTGTGGCCGGGCCCGTGTAGTTGGGATACGGGAAGTCCACGCCGATGCCGGTCGCGGCGCCGCCGATCGCCACACCGTGGTCGACCAACTGCGGTAGCTCGTGCAGGCCGCCGCTCCGGATGATCTTCGCACCGTAGGACGTGGACTCGCCGTCCTGGATGAGTTGTCGGATGGGCGGCAGGTCCTTGAACCACTCCATCAGGTTGTTGTAGTCGCCGCCGTACGCCGCCAGGTTGTCGAGCGGCATGACCAGCCCGATCGAGACGCTCGCGCGATTCGTGTAGACGAGGCCGGCCATGTTGAGGCGGACGGGGCGGCCCTCGATCGCGCTGTTGCGCAACAGGATCTCGTAGCAGGCCGCTTCCTCAGCCTGTATCCGGAAGCGTTCCTCGATCAGGTCCGGGCTGAGCTCGATGACCTCCTTCACCCCCTGCAGGAACGCCGGCTGACCGCTCTGCTTGGAACGGACGCGGGGACCCTCGAACCCCTCCTTGCTCACCAGGTGTGAGGCATCGCCCTCGGCAAGGAAGACGACATCGCCGTAGATAGGACCACGGTCGCTGTGCACGCCGATCACCCGCCCCCCCTGACGGATGAGGCCGTCCACCGTCGTCGCGTTCAGTATCGTCGCCCCGAGTTCGCGAGCCCGCTCGGCGAGGTAGCGGTCGTAGACGGGGCGCAGGACCGTGTAGCAATGACGGAACGCCTCGACGTTCCGGTATTCCACGCCGGCCAACGTCCAACCGTTGCTGGTGAAGAAGCCGCGCTTGACCACACGTCGCTCGTAGGGCGCCCGCTCCAGTTCGTCTTCGCCCAGGACCTTCGGGTCGGCCAACTGCTCGGCGAAGTAGACGGCACCGGACCAGTTCTCGGCGCCGGCGTAGACGCCAGCTTCCACGACCAGCACGTCAAGCTCTTCACGGGCCAGCCGGAGAGCGGCCGTGATACCGGCGGGTCCGCCACCAACGATGATCACATCCCAAAGCTTCTTGCTCATCGGCGGTCTCTCGTTGAGCGGGTTGCGCCACTCTCCCTGTGTGGCTGGAGGGGCACGGGACGGGTCGAGGCTAGCTCAGGCAATTTTAGGCGTTGGCGCGCCCGGGGCCAGTAGAGGGAATCAGCGGCGTGGCTCGTCTCCGAGCGAGTCGCGCAGCAGACCGAGCTCTTCGGCCAGAGCGCGTGCCGAGTCGGCGATCTGGTTGTGGCGCCACACGAGCTGCCGGCATGCCTGGTAGTGTGCCTCCAGCGTATCCCCCGCGGCCGTCCGCTCCGGTATCCCGGCGTTGTACGCGTTGAACACATCCAGGTAGGCTTCGTAGCTGTCCGCCGGCACACCGCGGGGATCGAGCCGCTCGAAGTAGTCGATTCGAGCTCGCAGCGAGTCGAAGCGCGCATCGATGGCTCGCAGCTCCGCCTCCTCGCGCTCGACGGCCTCTCGGCACGAGTCGGCGGCCAGGCGCAGCTCGTTCATCTCGTGGCGCAGGATGCGGAACTGATCCTCCGGGGTGGGCGGCACGAGGAAGTCGGAGACGATGATCGCCACCAGCGCGACGGCGGAGACCGCCAGCATCACGACGACGCCTTTGGGAAGCGGACGCCTGCGCGAGCGGGGTGACATCATCGATCAGGTTTCCACCAGGGCTATCATGCAACCTATCATTCATCTATCAGGTCGCTATCATGTCGCTATCATGTAAGCTCCACTGGCGGCCTGCTCCTCCGCTGCTGTGGCGCTTGCCTAGAGCGCTTCGGGATCACACAAATAGCTGCGTAGTCGGGTCGCCGCGCAACCCCGGAGCCCACCAAACCGCTTCGGCCGGGATGAAGGATCGTGATTCGAGAAGACGCGCTGGCAGAGCTCGGTACTCAGGTTGTGCGCTGCCGTCGCTGTTCGCGCCTGGTCGCCTGGCGCGAGCGGGTGGCGCGCGAGAGACGTGCGGCGTACGCCGACTGGACCTATTGGGGCAGGCCGCTGCCCGGGTTCGGCGACCCAGGGGCCTGGCTGCTCATCGTTGGCTTGGCGCCGGCGGCGCACGGTGCCAACCGCACGGGTCGCATGTTCACCGGCGACCGCTCGGGCGACTTCCTCTACGCGGCGCTGCACCGCGCCGGGCTGGGCAGCCAGGCCGAATCGAGGCGCCGCGATGACGGGCTGAGGCTCCAGGGCGTCTACATCACGGCCGTGGTGCGCTGCGCGCCGCCCGCCAACCGGCCGACGCCGGAAGAGCGTGCCAACTGCCGCGAGTACCTGGACAGAGAGCTCGATGCGCTCACCGGCGTGCGGGTCATCCTCGCCTTGGGTGGCTACGCTTACGCTCACGTTCTGCGGACCCTGCGCGAGCGCGGCCACCCCGTCCCATCACCGACACCGAAGTTCGCGCATGGCCGCGTCGTCGAGCTCGGCCAGGCAGCGACCGCCGTGCTCGCCTCCTACCATCCCAGCCAGCAGAACACCTTCACCGGTAAGCTCACCGCGGAGATGCTGGACGCGGTGCTGGTCCGCGCACGTGAGCTGGCAGGTTCGCGGCGCAGCCGCTGATGCGCGGAAGCCGCTCTGGGCCGTAACGACTATATTGAATACGATTACGCATCACGGTTGAACCAGGCGTCCCGTTGGGGCGCCCGAGAAGCTTTGCCGAGGATGATGAACGCAGAAGAGAGTCGCTTGGCTGACCGGGCCCGACGGTCCGGATTCCCGCGCTGGCCGATCATCGTGATCGGCGTGCTGGTGCTCGTCATCGTCGGCGGGTTCGTGACCCTCAGGCTCGCGTTCCCACCCGAGAAGCTCAGAGCCATGGTCGTCCCGCGGTTGGAGGAGCGGGTGGGCCGCGAGGTCCAGCTCAGCTCGGTGTCGCTACGGGTCTTTCCTCGCCTCGCCGTGCGGCTGGGCGACCTCGCCATCGCCAATCCCCCGGGTTTCAGCTCAGAGCCGATGCTGCGGCTCGACGCGCTGGAGCTACAGGTGCGCTTCTGGCCGATGGTGCTTCGCAGAGAGTTCGAGCTGGGCCAGGTGCGGCTGATCCGCCCGGCCATCCGCTATGAGGTGCTGGCTGACGGGACGAACAACTTCGCCGGTCTCGGGCCGGCGCGCGCCGAGCAGGTTGAGCCGCCGGGCCGTGAGGCCGAGTCCGCAGGGGCAGAAGAGGCCGGTGCCCCGGGTGAGGCCGGGGCGGGCGCCGCTGCGGCCGCGGGCCTGGTCGTGGCCGACCTGGCTCTGCAGGACGGATCGATCCTGTATTTCGACGGGCGCAACGGCAGTGCCGCGCGCATGTCCGTCGAGGCGCGGCTCGCCGCGGACCGTGCCTCCGAAGGCAGCCGCGCGCTACTGAGCCGTGGGCGGATCGCTCTGGGCTCGATCCACGCACTCGTCCCCAAGCTGGGCGAGGACAGCATCGCGCTGCCCGACCTGGTGACTGAATACGAGGCCTTCGCCGATATGCCGGGCGACAGTGGCGTGCTGCGCCAGCTGAGCCTGACCTTCGGCGAGCTGCCGCTCAACGGGTCGGGCGCGCTGCGTGGATTGCGCGGGCCGCGGAACCTCGAGCTAGCGCTGGAGTCCGGCGATGTTGACATCGCCGCGCTGCTGGCCAGCCTGCCGGCGGGCTTGCGGCCGCGGAACGTGGAGGCCTCGGGCGGCGCGCACCTCTGGCTCGAGGTGAGGGGATCGCTTGCGGAAGAGGGAAAGCCCCAGGTCAACGGCACGCTACAGCTGCAGAACGTAAGTGCCAGCTACGGCGAGTATGGCCGTGTGCTGTCAAACGGCTCAGGGCAGGCCAAGTTCGACCTCGCCGCGCTGACGGTACCCTCGTTCACGGCGGAGCTGTTCGGCCGTCCCTTCGAGCTGCAGCTCAACGTCAGCGAGTTCGAGGCTCCGCTGGCGAGCGGGCGGGCCACGGGCGGGCTCGACCTCGCCCGGTTCGCGGCACTGCGGGAAGAGGCGCTGCCGGTGGAGGGCGACGTCAAATTCGACCTGAGCTTCTGGACGGCGCTGAAGGCGCCGGAGGGTTCTCGGCTCAGCGGCCCGATTGAGCTCTCCAGCATCAGCTACCAGAGCCCGTCCCTGGCGGTGCCCGCACGCATCCGCTCAGCAACGGTGCAGCTGACGGGCATGGGCGTCTCCGCGCAGGCGATACCGATCGAGCTGGGTGGCAGCGACCTGACGCTCTCCTTCAGCAGCGAGCGGTTGCTGCAGTACGCCCTCCAGCACGCCCTCCAGGACAGGGCAGCGCGCCCGACCGCCGCTGCGCTGCCGCACGTGCAGTTTGCTGTGACTTCGAGACGACTCGACACCAGCGAATTGCTGGCCGCGGGTGATACCGGGGCAGTCGGCTACAGTGACATGCTGACGGCGCGCCTGGCCGGCAGGAGGCTCGCGGGGCGTGACCCCGGTGAGCTGGCCCGGGAGCGCTACCCGCTGCCGCCGATTCCGCCGCTCAGCGCCACGGGCCGCGTGCAGATCGCCGAGTTCCTGAACCCGCCGACCCGGGCACGCAACATCGTTTTCGACGTGGGGGTGGAGAACGGCGTGCTCGAGGTGAAAAACCTGAGCGGCGATCTGTACGGTGGCCGGATGACCGGTGGTGTTTCCCTGGACTTCCGCCAGGCGCGTCCGCCTTTCACGCTGAGCTACGACCTCAAGCTGTCAGGCGGTCAGGCCGGCGACTTCCTGAGTCGCTGGACACGACTCGGCTCGGCACTGACCGGTCTGCTGGACTTCGAGATCACCGGCTCCGCGCTGATCGACGAGACGCTGTTGCCGACGCCGGACGGCGTGGACGCGGCGGGCCGGGCGAGCTTCAAGGAAGGTCGCTTCCAGGAATTCGGGCTCACCCGGGCGCTGGCGAGTCAGTTCAGGCTCGATAGCGACTTCATCTCGGACTTCCGCGAGCTGGGCGGCGCCTACGAGATCAAAGGCGGCCAGTTCATCATCGAGGGTTGGCGTTTCAGCGCCCGCCAGCTCAACGGCGCGATCAGCGGGTCCGCGGGGTTGGGTGGAACACTTGATCTCAAGCTGGCCATGGAGGTGCCGCCATCGCTGCTGCAGCGGGCCGGGCTGCTGCAGGGCGCCGGGCCGCTGAGTGGTCTATTGAGCCAGCTCATGCAGGATGATACACCTCTGCAGGTGGCCGTGGGGGTCGGTGGCAGCATGTCGGACCCGACCCTGGTACTGGACAGCGAGGCGTTGCAGGCAGAGCTGGCCAAGCGGCTCGAGGGTCGCAGCCGAGATCTCCTCAGGAGACTCATCAAGCCGCCGCGCTAGCGTCGGCGCACGGCGTGCCGCCCGGGGCAGGGAGCGAAATGATATCGATTTTCGTTATCCTTGCCAAAAGTGTAGCCTTTCCACCATCTTGTTGGCTTATCCCTGGCCCCGCGCTGCGGGCCTGCGAGGCGCCGACCAGCTGTAGCCCGCCGGATTGAAACCTCGCAGGGCGATGGCGCGTTGGTATGTCAGGGAGAGGCCAAGTACACACGGCAAGATGGCGGTGAGGTGCCGACTAATGGGAGTTCTCCGCGCATGAGCGCGAATCGCCCGTCCCGACTTCGTGAGACCCAGATCCTGCGGGCGCTGTTGGTTTACGCCGGCGCGGCATGGGCAGTCCTCGAAGCCACCGACTTCTTCATCACCAGGATGGGCTTGCCGGAGTGGGTATTCCGGGCCGCTTTGCTCCTGCTCGGCATCGGACTGACCGTCCTGCTGACGACGGCCTGGGTCCAGTGGGCGTGGGCCGTGCAGAAGCGCGACGAGGCACAGCCCACCAGTCCCTGGCGGATCAATCTTCGCGAGCTGCTGGAATCGCTGGCTCACGGTAGGCTTCCGCGCCTCAACTGGGGCCGCTGGGCGTTGGGTGGTCTGGTGGCCTTCTCGCTGCTTTTCGGCTTTGCGGGTCTGTACGTGCTCATCACGCAGCGAGGACGCGTCGCGCCGGTGGCCCCGGAGCTGGCTGCGGACGTGGGACCTGCGATCGCCGTGCTTCCCTTCCGGGTCGTCGGGCCGGATTCCTTGCTCTGGCGCGAAGGCATGGTCGACCTGTTGTACAACGACCTGGACGGCGTGGCGGGACTGCGAGCGATCGACCCACGCACCATCCTCAGCCGCTGGCGGGTCGAGATGGGGGTCGGCAATCAGGCATCGGATGCGGAGCAGCTACTGCGGATCGCGCGGGACGCGGGCGCGACCTACGCCCTGCTGGGCAGCATGGTCGGCTCGGCCAGCGTCGTGCGGATCACTGCGGAAGTGCACGACCTGCGCGACGGTACGCTGCAGCGAGCGCAGGTCGAGGGCTCGCCGGACAGCGTGCTGGCGCTGGTGGATCGCCTCGGCCTGGAGATCTTGCGGACGGGCCTGCTGCCGCGATCGGAGACGCTCTCCGATCTGGACCTCAGCCACATCACCACCTCGTTGCCAGCGCTGAGGGCCTACCTGGAAGGTGAGCGGAAGTATCGACGCTCGCGCTTCCGGGAGGCGATCGGCGACTACACGCGGGCCGTGGAGGCGGACTCCACGTTCGCGGTCGCCTACTACCGGATCTCGCAGGCCTACGGCTGGGTCGAACCCTTCTCGCCGCGGTCGGTGGAATACTCGAATCGGGCCGAAGAGCTTGCCGACCGACTGCCGGAACGTCTCCAGCTCCTCCTGCGAGGCCGGGCGGGCCTGGAGAGCTTCCGCACCTGGGGAATCGATGCGCTGGAGGAGTTCACGGCCCGCTATCCCGACGACGTGGAAGGGTGGTTGATGCTCGGCGACGTATACTACCACGTCGGCGACCGAGCGCTCTACCCGCGCGATCGCGCGCTACGTGCGTTTGAGCGCGCTCTCGAGCTGGACCCCGGCTTCGGGCCCGCCTACATCCACCTCATCGATGACGCGTTGCTGCGTCAGGACAGCGCCGCGGCGCGCGAGCTGATCGTGCGCCACCGCGCGATTGATCCGGATAGCCCGCACGCCAGGGGGCTGGCCCTCGTCTACGCACTGGTGTGGGGTGATCGCGAGTCGCGTGCCCAGGCCCACGCCGCGCTCGATACGGCGAGCGCGGATGCGCTGGTGGCAGCGTCTTCCCGCTTCCACTGGAGCGGTAACTTCTACTGGCAGCAAGCGATCGCTGTCGCGAACGCACTGCTGGACGAACGGAACCCGCCGGCAGCACAGCGCTTCGGTCAGACGGGGCTGGTGCGCGCCTATCTGGGCCAAGGCCAGGTGCGGCGTGCCCGTGAGGCTCCGGCCGGCGCAGCGGCCAGGCTCGGTAGCGACCCGGAGGGGGTCTACGCGGCACAGCTCGATCTGCTCTGGTTCCTCTCCGGTGCCGGGGATCTGGAGGCTGCCCGGCGCGCGGATGCTGTGCTGGCCGCCCAGCCCTTCCCCTCAGGCCGGTTTTACCGTGGCGCGTTCGCGGCTTATGGGGAGCGCTGGGAGGACGCGGTCGCTGAGATCGAGGCCCTCGAGTCCGGGGCCAGGGAGCGCGAGGCGCAGGGCGACAGCCTGGCTGCCTCCGACACGCGGGCCCTGGCGGAGGCGCTGCGCGGCTACCTGGCGCTGCGCCGCGAGGACTTCGCGGCAGCCAGAGCGCACATCGAGGCTGCGCTGCCGGCGCTGGGCGACCTGATGGTTCACAGCCTGCTGCAGTTCGAGCTGGGCAGCCTGCTACTCGAGCAGGGCGAGCTGGAGCAGGCGAAGCGCTACTTCGAGAGTCTGGAGTTCTACAACCAGTTCGAAGGCAGCATCATCCACACGACCCCGAGCGAGTACTATCTGGGTGTGATCCACGAGGCGCTCGGCGACATTGAGCAGGCGAAGCTGCACTACGCCCGCGTCGTGCGCTGGTGGGAGCACGCGGATCCCGAATTCTCGCTTCTCTGGGTGCGGGCCCAAGAAGCGCTGGAGCGGCTCACGCAGGAATCCACCTCCTGACGCGAGCTGCTCCTCTGGTCCAGCGCTGAGTTCCGCCCCCACCGGGCTGAGCTAGACGTTCGTGTCGCCGCTGTTGCCCTGCTGTCCGCCGTCACCGCTGTCGCCGCCGCTGCCGCCACCACCGCCACCCTTGCCGGGATGGCTGTGGGTGCCGGCCGGCCCGTCGCTACCCACCCAGTAGCCGCCGTTGACGCTACCAGCACCGTCGCCGCTGGCGCTGGCCACGCCAGACCTCCTGGCAGTCGATGCATGTCGGCTTTGAAGAGACGCGGCGTGATAATTGGAGCTAGGCTTACACTCCAGTCTCCGGCCTACGCCTGGCTGGGGCAAGCCTCTGATGCGATGGGGAGTGGAACCGGCGTGGCCGGCCACTCCCCAGGGGATTCCCTGCTTCCCTGATCGCCGCTACGGCATCAGCTTGGTGAGTTCCACCCCGCAGACCGGGCAGGTCCCCTTCAGCGCCCGGCGGCCGTAGGGCGTCGTGATGCTCTCGACGTTCTGCATCTCCCGCTCGATCCTGCAGTTCGGGCAGAAAGCGCGCGCCACTGGCGGCGCGGCCGGGGCCCCGAACTCCGGCGGAGCCGCGGGTGGCGGAGGCGGAGGTGGCGGCGGTGGGGCGACCCACGCCGGCGGTGTGGCTGGCGGCGGAGCCGCGGGCTTCGGCTTGGGCGCCGGCTTCCTGACCGCGGGCCTCCTGGCTGCGGGCTTCTTCTTGGCCGCGGGCTTCCGAGCTGCCGGCTTCTTCTTGGCTGCCGGCTTCCGCTTGGCCGCCTTCTTGACGGGCTTCCGAGTCGGCTTCTTAGGCATCGTGCTCCTCCTCGACAGCTCTCAACAACCACGGGCTGCGTGTAACAAGGTCACCAGATAATGTCAGTGCCCGGGCCGACATCGGCAAGGACTAGAACCCACCGCCGCCACCGCCGCCAAAGCCGCCACCTGAGAAGCCACCGCCACCGCCGAATCCCGAGCCACCGCTGGCCGAGCGCGGGGCCGTGACCAGCGCCGCGCTCGTCGTCGTCGCCATACGGCCGAGCGAGCGCGAGAAATAGTGGGCGTGGAAGGGCCCGGGATGGTGGCTCACATACCAGCGCGGCGGCTCGCTGAGGATCGCCTCGAACGCCTCCGTCCACCTCTCCTCGAGGCCCATGGCCGCCGCGAACGGCAGCAGCGTCTCGAAGTGCTCCAGCGTGACGTACTTCAATCGGTCGCGGTCCACCCGGTCGATGTACTCGCGCAGACCGAGGATGTGATTGAGTACCCACGCCCCTTTCAGCGTGCGCGCCGGCATGTACACGCCGAAGCCCATCACGATCACGGGCACGGCGATCAACGAGACCCAGTTGGCGACCGGGGTTCCCAGCTGCAGCTTCGCCGCGATGAAACCGGCGGCCACACAGAACCCGCCGATGAGGACGCCGATGCCCGCCCACTTCCCGATCACCTTCTCCGGTCGCGCCGTTAGCAGCTTGGGCGGCGCTGTGAGCCGGTCGTAGATGCGACGCTTGATCTTCGAGACGTAGCGATAGAACTCCTGCTTCAGCTCGGAGACCTTGACCGTATAAGTGCCGGTCTCCCTGTCCTTGCTCGCCAGTCTCCGCAGCCCCCTCAGCGTCTCGTATTCGTGATCCTTGAGTTCGGCAACGCCGTCATCGGGGCCCTTCAGGACGTGGATGATATGATCCTTGACTCGCTTGCCGCGCTTGCCGAGCACCTCCTCGATGCGCAGGTGGCCACGTACGGCGAGATCGATGATCGTCGCCGACAGATCGCGCGGATCGACGCTGAAGTCCATCAACGTGCCGACCTCGGCCGGGCTCATCCCTTCGGGAGCTTCGTACTGTGGCATGATCGAGCGGCTGAGCTCGGGGTCGCGGCCCTTCTTCCACCAGAGCCGGAACATCAGCACGAAGGCGACGAGCGGGACTGGTATGAACAGGTACTTCAGGAGAAACCAGCGCAGTTGTGCGGTCGCCGCCGGCCGGGCGACCACGCCCGGATCCCAGCCGACGACGATGGTCAGGCCCTCACGCATGTTCAGCCGCCGGGTGGTCTCGAAGCTGACGGTCGAGCCGCTGATCGACTGCTCGTAGTCGTCGCCGCGGGCACCACGCGTACCGGTGTAGGCGACAGCGCGCAGGCCGGTCGCCTCCTGCGGCAGACGCACGGTCGCCTGGGCGCGCAGGATCGGCATCTCCCACTCGTCGCCGGTCACGTTCCAGTAAAACTCGTCGTGGGCCCACCGCATCTCCTCATCGCCCTCGAAATAGCGGAGCCCGTTCTCGACCCGATAGCGGTAGACGACGGTGCGTACGGCGTTGTGGGCGCCCGGCACCCACGTCTTGATCCTGATCAGCGCGCCCTCGCGCTTGACCTGATGGCGCAGCCGGTTGCCGCGATCGTCCTCCACCGACACGACGTCCAGGTAGACCTGGTGCTGGCTACCTTCCGTCAGCCGATACTTCACCGGGATCCAGCGATAGACGCCGTTCCACGATCCCTCGAAGTTGAAGGTGATGCGTTCCTCGATCTCCAACACGCCATCACGGCTGACCTCGTAGGACGCGTCGAAGGTATTGATGGTGAGCCGCCTGCCCTGGCTCAGCGGCGCCTCGGCGGCGGCGAGCCCGTTGACGACCGGGCCATAGGCAGCCACCGTGAACGCGCCGCACAGGAGGATAGCCAAACGCCGCATCTTCACCTCTCCTTGCCTTCGCGCCGGTGGCGCGTCCGTGAGACGCGCAGCGGGCGCATGCTCAATCCTTGTCGCTGAAGTCTACGCGCGGGGCCTCGCGCTCCTCGGGCGCCTCGAGCTCGAAATACTCGCGGTCCTTGAAGTTGAACATCCAGGCGACCAGGCTGGACGGCACCACATGTACCGCCGTGTTGTAGTCGCGGACCACGGCGTTGTAGTAGCGGCGCGCCGCCTGGATCTTATCCTCGATCTCGGCCAGCGAACCCTGTAACTGCATGAAGTTCTCGGAGGCGCGCAGCTGCGGGTAGTTCTCCGCCACGGCGAACACCGAGCGCAGCGCCTGGGTCAGCATGTTCTCCGCCTTCGCTTGCTCCGCTACACCCTGGGCGCTGATCGCCTGAGCGCGCATCTCGGTCACGCGCTCGAACGTCGCTCTCTCGTGACCGGCGTAGCCCTTGACCGTCTCCACCAGGTTGGGGATCAGGTCGTAGCGCCGCTTGAGCTGGGCGTCGATGTCGGCCCAGGCGGCATCGGCCCGGACACGCAGGGACGCCAGCTTGTTGTAGAGGACGATGACGATGATCGCGACGACGACGACGATGCCTATGACGACGAGGTTGTCCATTCTCTGCCTCCCGGTGTGGGTGGGTGACCGCCCTGAAGATGGGACGGCACCGGCCTGTGACGAAAGGCTGGTTGCCGGTGTGACCGCGCCCTTGCCCAGCGGGGCTCGCGACCCAACCTTGCAGGCACCTTTGTACTCTGGCGTCCGCCGGTCGCAACGAAAGCCGGCCTTTGTCAAATGACGTCCTCGTCCGGGGCTCTGCGCACCGCCTCGACTTTGAGAACCCTGTTTTGGAGGTGGGTCATGACTAGACGAGCGAACCTACAGGCGCTCGCCAGTGCGTTCCTGGCTCTGACCCTGAGCCTCGAGACCGCCCCGCTCTACGCGCAGACGGCGGCCTTGGCCGAGGCACCGGCGCCGACCCGCTACGCGCCGGCGATATCGTTCACCCGCACG
>Ga0209635_10001794_pt1 | contig 16095 bp, 18 predicted proteins | sample DeeMarSWOR230_32_FD_187463 | JGI IMG/M metagenome (GOLD analysis project Ga0209635, IMG submission 187463) | Marine sediment microbial communities from White Oak River estuary, North Carolina - WOR-2-30_32 (SPAdes) (version 2) | ecosystem: Environmental > Aquatic > Marine > Intertidal zone >... | reverse complement strand
AGATGCAATTTTGAGCGGGTACAAGGGAAATCCGAAGACAAACTGGAAGAAGTTCACAGAAGCCTTAACGCCACGTCATGTTGCCATAAGTTTGACCGGGGAACCAACGCTTTACGAGCCTCTAGGAGAGCTGATCCGCACGTTTCACCATAAAGGGTTTACTACGTTTCTCGTGTCTAATGGTACAGTGCCATCTAAACTTGCGGAATTAAACGAAGAACCAACCCAACTCTACATATCTGTCTGTGCGCCAAATGAAAAAGTATTCAGACGCGTTTGCCGTCCCCATTTCTCCAACGCTTGGGCAAAGTTGAATGAGACTCTTAGTCTTTTGCCGAGTTTCCGATGCCCCACCGTTATCCGCATGACATTGGTGAAAGGGCTTAACATGGAAACGGTTGATGGATACGCGAAACTTGTTGAAAAAGCAAATCCAACGTACATTGAAGCCAAAGCGTACATGCATGTTGGTTTTTCAAGCCTTCGTTTAGATTATGAGAGTATGCCTAAGCACAGGGAGATTTACGATTTTGGGATGCGATTAGCAGAGAGAACTGGATACAAGATTATAGACGAATCAGTCGAAAGCCGAGTGGTATTATTAAGCAAACTTAAAAAACCCATACGTTTGGGGTCGCCCTAAACAATATTACGTTCATAGCAAATAATTCAATTTTTAGTTCTATCTAATAAGGTTAATAAGGTGATGATGGAAAATGCGAGAGATAGCCTTAAATAGATAACCAGATGCCCCTATTCTTGAACCAAGGATTCAATTTAAAGGGTGGTGACCGATGGTTAGTGAAGGAAGAGGGCGATTGTTCAGGAGAAAGGACGGCAAATACCTGATTTATTTACCAAAAGACCTAGCAGAAGACAGCATGTTCCCATTTAAAGGAGCAGACTCCATATTTGTCAAAGTAAGCTTCAAGCTAAGAGACGACAAGCTCCTCGTTGAAAAATGGGTTGCGCCTGAACAGCCAGAAACTTGAAAATACAAAAAGAATAACTCCCATCTCCATTTTTTAATAATATAAATAACTAATCAGTTGTGTTTTACTAAATCAGAGTGGTGAAAACTTGGAGACTTTAAAAACCATCCTAAAAGAAGTGAAAAAAGAGCTTATGCAAAAAGACGAAGTGCGAGAAAACGCGCACCAAAGCATGCGAAAAGCAACCAGCCTTTCCAAACGAGCCATACTTTTCATTCACCAAAAAAGGCATAAAGAAGCAAAAAAACTAATCGAAAACTCGAAGGAAATCATTTTCAGACTTCAAGCTTTAGCTAAAGAGAACCCTGACATCGTATACAGTGGCATGTTTAGCGCGGCGCTTCAAGAGTACGCTGAAGCTAACATATTTCTAGGACTAATTCAAAATTCGCGTTTTGTCACACCAACTGAGCTCAATGTGCCTTCTGTAGAGTACGTGCTGGGTTTAGCGGATGTCGTAGGTGAATATAGGCGCCTGACTTTGGACGCGTTGCGTGAAGGAGATGCTGAAAAAGGCGAAGAATGCTTGAAAACTATGGATGAAATATACATTGAATTAATGGCAATGGATGAAGCATACACGCTTGTCCCGGGGCTCAGAAGAAAATGTGATGTGGCACGCAGAATCATCGAAAGCACTCGCGGAGATGTCACTCAAGAAGTGCGGAGAAAGGCGCTGGAGAACTATTTGAAACAGTTTGAACGAGCGCAGGGAAGAAAGCGACAGACCCGAAAAGGTTGACCAATGCGTCCTACTGTTTCCGCGGTTCGCAGATTTTCTATTTCGAAAGCCCATAAATTGCAGACGCGCTTGGCAGAGAAAATTATTACTGAAGACAGGTTGCCGCAAAAAATCAATTACATCGCGGGTGTTGATGTCGCGTATGCTGGCGAATTAGCCATAGGTGCAGTAGCAGTTTTAGACTACGAGTCTCTTGAACTATTAGAGCTGCAAACAGCCACATGCCGAGCGAAATTTCCGTACATTCCAACTTTGCTTTCTTTCAGGGAAATTCCTCCCACAGTTGCTTGCATTAAAAAGCTGAAGTTGCAGCCTGACATTTTACTTGCTGACGGTCAAGGAATCGCACATCCGTACGGATGCGGATTTGCTAGCCATCTCGGACTTGCTATAGGAAAACCCACCGTTGGAGTGGCAAAAAGCAGACTGATTGGTAAGCCTACAGAGATTGCTGGAGAGACCTTTCTAGTTCAAAAAGGTCAGATTATAAGCGCGGTGGTTACAACGAAAGAGGGGACGAAACCTGTTTTCGTTAGCGTTGGCCACCTAATATCGCTTGGGACAGCCGTGAAAATTGTAAAACATTGTACGCGCAACAGTAGAATTCCTGAACCGACTTTGCAAGCTCATAAGATAGCGTCCGAAGAAAAACGAAAAGTTCAAGCGAAACACAAAAGTTTATAATTTTAATCATGTGAAAAGCTCTGCGGATGGTGTTTAAAGTGGAAATCTCGTTTGAAGAATTTCAAAAGCTGGATCTACGCATAGGAAAAATTACAGAAGCGAACCAGATTCCTGGCTCGAGAAATCTCATAAGAATTTTGGTTGATTTTGGAACGGAGAAAAGGCAGGCAGTTGCGGGGCTCCTGCAGTGGTACAAACCGCAAGACCTAGTCAACAAGAAGTGCGTTTTCATACTTAACCTTCAAAAGCGCAAGGTAATGGGCGTGGAATCGCAATGCATGATACTGGCCGCTGAAGACAAAAAAGGCAACGTTGTGGTGCTGCAGCCAGAAAAGGACATCGTGGAAGGCAGCAAGATCCACTAAGCGGGCTTTTATCGTAGAAACGCGGTGATTGTTCCAGCCTTTGCTTTGTTTCCGACTATGTATTCAACCATTTCTGCGTCTATGTCAAGCCACTTCGCGATTCCAGTAGCCATTTGGACGTTGTTTTTGAAAATGATTTTTAGGTAAGGCAAGACCTCCTTTGAAGCGCGAGCTGCGGAGATGTGACATTTTCGCCTGATTTTTAAGCCTATGCGTGACTGCATCGCCCTCTCAGCTTTGGATCTGGACAGCATCATAATGCGGCTTGGAAACTTGAAGGGAATCCATCCGTGAACTTCCGTGTTCTGCCTAGCCATAGCCACGCCCGCCGTCATGTAGTCAATCACGTAGCGTGTAAAGCTCCAATCCTGAGAAGCGCGGATTCTGCCGCGGTAGACATCCGCCATTGAAAGAGCATCCATTGCTTGGGCTAAGTCATGTGGGTCGGTGAGATGTGCGGGAGCGTTCTCGTAAATCCATTCGAAAAGCATGTCTATGTCCACGTCAGCCACGTCCACTGCCTGTTTAGCGCCATAAGAAGTTCTGCCATAAATGATCATCTTAAGCACGTTGAAGATTGATTCTTGCCGATCACGATAGGCAAGCCATGAAACATCATCATACGTTAGACGTTTTTTCCCTTGAGCCAAAGCTTGGAGATCATTCACCGCGGAGCGAACATCGCCCCCAGACCGCTGGGCGATGAACTTGAGGGCGTTCTCATCGGCTTGAATTCCTTCACGTTCACATACGCGGTTTAAGTGCTTTGTTACACTGCTTGCAGGAGGCTTTTTGAATTCGATGAGGAGGCAATAACTACGGAGCGTCCTGAACCGTGGGTCATAAGCGCTGTTAGCAATCAAAACTATTGGAGATCGTGCGGTTTTTACAATGTCGGTGATGGCTTTGACTCCGCCTTTATCGGCATTTCCCGTCAGCCCGTCTAATTCGTCGAGCAAGACGATTCTTTTTCCACCAAAAAGTGAGCCGTATTGAGAAGCTAAACCTGCGAAACGGTTTATGGCGTCTTCTGTCCTGTAATCGCTGGCGTTTTTTTCCACAAGCTCCATGTGCATGTCGTTGGCTAAAGCCTCAACAGTGACCGTTTTTCCGACCCCAGGTGGTCCATAAAGAAAAGCAGCTCTCTTTTTGGGTACGCCCTTGCTCCAAGAGTTTACCCAATTACTGAACGTTTTGATGGCTTCTGTGTTTCCAATGATTTCAGCGGTGGATGCTGGCTTGTGTTTGACTGCCCATGCCGCGTACAAAAATGGCACCTATTTTACTTTTTTATTTCATAGCCCGCTTCAACGAGCCTCGCTAACAGAGCGCTCAATTGCACCTCCTCGTCTGAGCCCTCTACAAGGCGATAATCTATCTCGCCTGCGATGCCTGCTAGCTTTATCTTCCAAAGTTCGGGGATATCCGCCCTGAAAATTTCAGTGTGAATCTGCCGAATTATGTCGCTGCCAGCTACACCGTATTTTTGAATCATATCACGCAACTGTTTTCTAGCACCTAAAAAGTCCCCGTTAATGGCTGTGGTTAGCATTTTTTGCACGTCCACGGGACTGGCTTTACCAGTTACCGAGTAGACCAAGTTGGCGTCTACAGGTTTATTCATTGATGATGCAGCTTGCAACGTGTTTATTCCCCTTCTGAGGTCTCCGCCACAGACTTCGAAGATTGCCTCAGTGCCATCAGGTAATAATCGGACGCTTTCGCAGTCAGCGATATATTTGATGTGTTTGTCGTGCTCTTCTCGAGGCAGAAAAGTAAATCTGAAAGGGGCACATCTGGACTGAATTGGCTCAATTATTTTGCCACTGTAATTCGCGCACATTATAAAACGGCACGTTTCGGTATACCGTTCCATTGTGCGCCGTAAGGCTTGCTGGGCATCAGAAGTCATGTTGTCAGCTTCGTCTAGAATTAGAATCCTGAAGGGAATTTCGCCAATTGAACGAGAACGCGCGAAAGTTTTCACGGTTTCTCTAACAACATTAATGCCTCTCTCATCGCTGGCGTTTAGCTCCATAAGGTGTTCACGGTAGCCTTCACCGTAAAGGTCGCGGGCCAAACATAGGGCGGCTGTGGTTTTGCCCGTTCCCGGTGGTCCGGCAAAAATGCAGTGAGGCACGTTTTTGGATTTAACGAAACTCTTTAACCGTTCGACTATTTCCTTCTGGTTGACCATGTCGTCTAAGTGTTTTGGTCTGTATTTTTCAGCCCACATTTCAAAACTCAAAGGGTTAAGCCTCCTTTTGGTGTAACATTATAGACAAGGGCTAATAAATGCTGATGTTAATTACCATTTTGTTTTTGGGGCAAAGCCTTCTTTTTTAACAGGGTGTTAATCATTCAAAATGGTCATGAAACAGCACATTGTTTTTTGAATGTTTATTCATTTATTTCATATGTTTCGAGTTTCTTTGCATATAGATGCTGGTAAATACAATTATAACGAGGGACAAATATTTAGTTGGAAAAAGGTGTTAAAATGAATTTTAGAAGACCGAACGCGGATGAGGCAACCGGCACATTCAATCGATCAAGAGATGTCGTTCCCATGTCCGGGATCTGCTCAAGATGCATCGATGGATGTAAAGGCGGTTGCGAAATTTGGTTATCATCATTTAGAGGCCGTGAAGTACTTTACCCTGGACCATTCGGAGGGATGACTGCTGGCGCAGACAAAAACTACCCAGTGGACTATTCCCACCTGAACATTCAAGGTTATGCGCGGGGAGCAAAGGGTCTTCCCGAAGGAATAGAAGGTGGTCCAGATACCGCTCTTTTCCCTAAAGTGGACACTGAAACAGAGTACGGATGGGATAAAAAGGTCAAGTTGAGAATCCCCATCTTCACGGGTGCCTTGGGTTCTACGGAGATCGCTAGGAAGAACTGGGAGCACTTTGCCATTGGAGCGGCTATTTCTGGTATTACGCTTGTTTGTGGCGAAAACGTTTGCGGAATCGACCCAGCGCTTGAGTTGGATAACAATGGAAAGATTACGAAATCGCCCGAGATGGACCGGCGAATAGAAGTTTATAAGAAGTTCTACGAAGGCTATGGAGAACTCCTTGTCCAGATGAATGTAGAAGATACCCGATTTGGAGTAGCGGAGTATGTGGCAGCAAAACACGGTCTTGAGACAATTGAATTGAAGTGGGGACAGGGAGCCAAATGCATTGGCGGAGAAATCAAAGTTAAAACCTTGGAAAGAGCTAGTGAACTCAAAAAGAGAGGCTATATTGTTTCACCTGATCCCACTCTCCACGAAAACCAGACGGCGTTTAAGAAAGGGGCCCTTAAGGAGTTTGAGCGGCACTCTCGATTAGGCTTTGTAACTAAAGAAGGATTCTTGGAAGAAGTTGACCGCCTCAGGGGCTTAGGATTTAAGCGGATCACTATGAAGACTGGGGCTTATTCTGCCGTAGAACTGGCTATGGCGTTACGTTATGGTGCTGAAGCAAAGCTAGACCTTCTCACAATTGACGGTGCTCCTGGCGGCACAGGGATGAGTCCTTGGCCAATGATGAACGAATGGGGAATCCCGACTTTCTACCTTCAAGCTCTTACATACAAGTACTGTGAAAAGCTCTCAAAAAGGGGCGTGAAAGTGCCAGATATTGCAATTGCAGGTGGTTTTTCAAGCGAAGACGGCGTGTTCAAGGCACTTGCCATGGGCAGTCCTTACGTTAAGGCTGTTTGCATGGGAAGAGGCTTGATGATACCCGGCATGGTGGGAAAGAACATAGGAAACTGGCTAGCTGAAGGCAATTTGCCCAACTCGGTTTCCAAGTACGGCAAAAGCGCTAACGAAATTTTTGTTGCTTACTCGGAACTTGAAGAGAAGTTCGGCTCTAAAATGAAAGACATACCTTTGGGCGCTGTTGGCATCTACACTTACTGTCAAAAGTTCAAGGTTGGATTGCAGCAGTTGATGGCTGGAAGCAGAAACTTTCGGCTCTCAACGATATCACGCAAGGACCTCATGGCATTAACAGAAGAAGCATCAAAAATCTCAGGCATACCCTACGTGATGGACGCTTACAGCAAGGAAGCAAACGAAATCTTGGACGAATAAAAATACAACCACCCTTTCCACAATTTCATCATTCCTTTTTAAGCAACTTTCGGCACGATTATGCTACGTGGCCATTAGTAAAATCGGAAAAGCCAAAGATTTTTTCCGGTGTTATGTGCGAAAGGGGTCTGGTTTTGTGTTGAAGTTCAGGCTATATTCAAGGAAGGGGTAGTCTTCGCAGAGCGCAGCAGTGCCGCGAAGCATACAACTTTTTTACTGTTGGTCGTATTCTTCGACTTCTTCATTCATTATAGTCAGCTCTACGCCAGCTTGCTTAAACAGTTCTATAGTGTCTCCATCAGCGTGATAATGTTTTTCGCAAACTACACGCTTAATGCCGGCGTTTATTATCATCATCGCGCAGGTTCTGCACGGCGTCATCTTGCAGAAAAGCGTTGCCCCTTCGAGAGGAATGCCAAACCTAGCCGCTTGGATAATTGCGTTTTGCTCAGCGTGAAGCGTGCGCACACAGTGTTGAGTAATATTACCGTTATAATCAATCACTTTACGCATGTCGTGGCCTACCTCGTCGCAATGAGGCAACCCTGCAGGCGCTCCGACATAACCAGTGGTCATAATGCGCTTATCTTTAACGATAACACAGCCGCATCTCCCACGATCGCATGTAGCGCGTCTAGCAATCGCTTCGCAGAGGTCCAAGAAGTACCTGTCCCAATCTGGTCTTTTGTCCGTCACTAATTCTCCTGTCCTACACAGCCTAAACATAGTTTACAAAACAAATTAATAAATCTAAACAATCTTGCTTCTCTGCTTTTTTGCTTCACTTTTGGAAAACGTGAATTTCCCTGCCGATTTTATGCCTCTCTTCAGCGTCAATGAGCGAAACCATCGAAATTAGATTTTCAGGCACAGCGGCATTTTCGGCGAAAAGCTCTCTTTTGAAAGGATACACCTGTTCAAAGCCTATCTCCGCTGCCTTTCCCTCAATTCCCATAGTAACAGGCTTCCCTGAACGCGTTTTAATGTGTGGCGACGTCAAAACCAGCCTTCCGCCGTTTTTCAGCACCTTGTACGCTTCACCTAACAAGCCATCATACAACGGCTTTAGTTTGTCAGCAATTCTCACAGCGTATGATGTGGTAGGAATTTGACGCAGCGCAGGACCCAAATCAGGTTCTGTGGCGATGCAGTCAACCTGTTCCCGCCCAATTTTCTGCGATAGCCTGTGCGCGTCTCCTTGAAGCACTCTGTATTCCGCGTTTTCCAGTGAATATTCGTCCTTAAGCCACTCTATGTTCCGACTAGTCGCCTCAACACACCACTTGTTAATGTCAACGCCAATCGCTTTCGCTTTCGATAACAGCGTCTCTTGAAGAATCGTGCCCACGCCGCAAAACGGGTCCAACAATACTTTCCCCTCTGTGCAAGCAGCCAAATTTACCATAATCCTCGCAAGCCTCGGAGGAATGGCGAAAATCTTACGCTGGACAGGTTTTCCCACATCACGCTTCTGGAATTCAAACGGGTTATGCACCGCCATGGTAGTGGCGACAAATGTCTGCTCTTTGCCCACGCAGAACAGTATTTCTGCCTTGTTTTCAACCAATTTCTTCTTCAAAACTTCAATATGGCTCAGCTGAGGGAGCTTTCTGTCTTTGGGGAATCCCATGAACTTTGATTTTCTGCCATAACCCGCCAACTCGCGCTTTATGGAGCTGCCAATGAATCGTTGAATGCCCTTGGAAACTGAGCGCAGCTGCTTCTCTGCACAGTACACGCTAACTCCGAAAAGAGTCTTCTCAGACTCAGCCTTAAGGATCTCGTCAACCAAACCGCTGACTGCAATCTCCCTGCCAATCTGCGCCTGAGCCTCTTTGTCATTCTGAATGAAAGCTCTTCTAACGATATCTGTTGAAAAGTTCACTACTGAATCGCCGATTTTTATGGTTCCGCCCAAACCATCAATAATCGAGGCGTCAACTTTCTCCTCGACGCCGACCACAAAGAACTCTCTTGAGACCGAGCACACGGCAAATTTGATTCTTCTTGCTTCTAGGAAAGAGACAAGCTCCGCTAGCGACAGGCGCCAATTCTTTCCTGAAATAAACAGTTGAAATAGCATGCTCACACATGCTAAAACCGTTACTAAATATATAAGCAAATGACCCCGCAAGCTCAAAAAAGTTTCACTAACTTTACACAGAAAACTTGAAGAGTATACAAAAGTCGTGCGGATATAGTTACAAATCGTTTAAATATCGCTTAGGCTGTATGCTAAAAAAGGGAAAATGCATGCATGCAAGAAATTATCGGGCTGTAAAGGGGCAAGCTTACACGCGAAAAAAGTTTGCGAAGGGTTTTCCACCCCCGAAAATAAACAAGTTTACCATGGGGGATACTAAGGGAAACTTTGAGGTTGAAGCGAAACTAGTAGCGTTGAAGAGGGCTCAAATTCGCCATAGCGCCTTGGAAGCGGCACGTGTGGCGACGAACCGCCTTCTCATGGATAAGCTGGTCAACGATTATCTAATGCAGGTTTACCCATACCCTCACATTATTCTAAGAGAGAACAAGATGATTTTTGGAGCCCATGCTGACCGACTTCAACAGGGAATGCGAAAATCTTTTGGAAAACCCATTGGCACAGCAGCCCGAATAAAATCAGACCAGACAATCATAACAGTCAAAGTTAAAGCCAACGCCGTGGAGACCGCCAAAGAATCCCTGAAACGAGGCAGCGCAAAACTTCCTATTCCATGCAAAATAGTAGTTGAGAAAATTCAATCTCCAAATGTAACCGATGAAACGGAGATGGAGACAGCTTGAAAACGACAAAAAAAGACCTAGTGATGTGGTTTGGCGATCTGAGAAAAACTGATATTCCCTTGGTAGGCGGTAAGAACGCTAATCTTGGCGAAATGATAAGCGCTGGGTTACCAGTTCCTCCAGGATTTGCCGTGACAGCCTATGCCTACGAAAAATTCATTGAGGTCACACGCATAGCGGAAAAAATTTACGAGATAATCAACAAAACAGTCACTGACAAAAATGATCCAAAACAATATGCTGAAGCTTCAAAGAAAATACGCAGACTTATCGAAAAAACTTCGGTGCCAGAAGAAATAGCGAACTCCGTTAAATCAGCCTACAAAAAACTAAATAAAAAGCTCAATCTAAAAGATGTTTTTGTCGCTGTTAGATCAAGCGCCACAGCTGAAGATCTGCCTGACGCGTCTTTCGCAGGTCAACAAGAAACTTTCCTGAACGTCAAAGGCGCTGATGAGCTTGTTGAAAAAGTTGTGAAGTGCTGGTCCAGCCTTTTCACTCCACGCGCGATTTTTTATCGCAATGAAAAAGGCTTTGCTCATGACAAAGTTTTCATAAGCGTTGGGGTCCAAAAAATGGTGAACTCCAGAGCCGCAGGGGTCATGTTTACATTGAACCCGGTGACTGGAAACACGGATGAAATCGTTATTGAAGGCAACTATGGATTGGGCGAAACCGTTGTATCAGGCGCGGTGAACCCTGACGACTTTGTTGTTGACAAAAACACATTAAAAATAAAGGAAACACGGATTGCAAGGAAAACTGTTCAATACATTCGCGACGCAAAGACGGGCGAAACCGTTCACTTGGATGTGCCCAAAGACAAACAAAAGCAGCCCTGCATAAACGAAGAAGAAATCTTGAAACTCGCAAAACTAGCAAAGCAAATTGAGCAACACTACGGAAAGGCTCAAGACATCGAATGGGCAATTGACAAAGATTTATCTTTTCCAAAGGACGTATTCATAGTCCAATCTCGTCCCGAAACAGTTTGGAGTGCCAAAACCATGGAAAAGGTCACACAGGTTGAAGAAAAAAAGCCTGAAGAAGAACTAAAAGTAGCTGTGAAAGGACTAGCAGCGGGTAAAAGAGGCTACGGCGTGGGCGTAGCAAAAGTTGTTCTTACACCCGACGAAGCAGCCAAGGTCATGCAGAAGGGCAACATTCTGGTAACAGACATGACTAACCCCGATTTTGTCCCTTTCATGAAAATCGCAAGCGCCATAGTCACTAACAAAGGCGGCATCACCTCTCACGCAGCCATCGTAAGCCGTGAGCTTAGCATACCCTGCGTTGTAGGAACAGAAAACGCAACGCAAGTCATGAAAGCAGGTCAAGAATACACTGTTGACTCGCGAAACGGCGTAATCTATGAAGGCATTTTACGCGAAGCCACACAGGCGGCGACAACAAAGGGCGCCTCAGTGGCAGCTACGCTAGTAGCTGCGGACTCAGTACCCGTAACAGCTACAAAGATTTACATGAACTTGGGCGTTCCCGAAAAAATAGTGGATTACAAGAACTTGCCCTTCGAAGGCATCGGTCTTATGCGCATCGAGTTTATCCTAGCTAGTTACATAGGCGACCATCCGCTGTATCTCATGGACACTGGAAGAGGACAAGAGTTTGTGGACAAGTTGGCTGAAGGAATGGCGACGGTGGCTAGAGCCATACAACCCCGCCCTGTCGTAGTGCGTTTCAGTGATTTCAAAACCAACGAGTACCGAGAGCTGAAAGGCGGAGACAAATACGAGATCGTTGAAGCTAATCCAATGCTAGGCTGGAGAGGTTGTAGCCGCTACATAAGCCAATGGTACCAAAAAGCCTTCCGACTTGAGTGCCAAGCGGTCAAGAAATGCCGACAAGAGTGGGGTCTCAAAAACGTCTGGGTCATGCTTCCCATGGTGCGAACAGTTTGGGAAGTAAAAAGATGCTTAGACATCATGAAAGAAGAAGGGTTAGAAAGATCACGCGATTTCCAAGTGTGGTTCATGGCTGAAACCCCATCAATAGCTATACTCGCAGACGAGTTTTCGAAGTTCGTTGACGGCTTTTCCATAGGCTCAAACGACCTGACTCAAGGCATTCTTATGATCGACAGAGACTCAGAACGCTTAGGTCAAATGGGCTACTTCGACGAAAGAGACCCTGCCGTGAAAAGAATAATCGCGCACCTTATCAAGGTAGCTCATGAGAATGGCTGCACAGTTTCAATATGCGGTGAAGGCCCATCGAACCTGCCAGACTTTGCGGAGTTTCTTGTCCGTGTTGGAATTGACAGCATATCCGTAAACAACGATGCCGTAGTGGCCACGAAGAAACACGTTGCAAGCATAGAACAGAAAATAATTCTTGAACGCCTAGCTGAGCAAGCCGCTATAGCCTGTGGGCGTCCCCTCAAAAAACCAAAACAAGACTGGGAATGGACGCCATAGAATAGCATAACAATAAAACCTGTGCAATCATTGCCTTTCCCCATTATATCATTTTCATGCAGACTCACTCGGTGGGTGCATTAGTATGAAAGGATTCGATTTTGAGGAAGAACGCATTAAACAGGAAATAACCAAACTCGGCGCAAAACGCGTGCTATTGCAACTGCCTGAAGGACTGAAACCCGAAGGACCCCGCTTAGCCAAGATTATCGAAGGAACAGGTGCGCTTCCCGTAATCTCGGCAGACCCATGCTACGGCGCTTGCGACTTAGCGACTGCTGAAGCGGAGCGTTTAGGAATAGATCTAATAATCCATTTTGGGCATGCAAAACTGGTGAAGCATGAACAGGTTCCCACTGTTTACGTGGAAGCCAGAGCAACCGTAACAGTTGATGACGCCGTGGAGAAATCCATCCCGCTGCTGAGCAAATATGGTAAAATAGGCTTAGCAACCACGGTGCAACATGTGCAGGCTCTTGCTCATGCGAGAGAAATTCTTGTTCGAGCTGGAAAAACAGTGATTATAGGTGACGCTGGACGCGTGAACTACGCGGGGCAGGTGAGCGGGTGCGACTACAGCAACGTTCAATCGATAGCCAACGACGTTGAAGTTTTCCTCTTCATCGGCGGCGGGCGGTTCCACGCTTTGGGCGTAGCCCTTAGCACATCCAAACCCACGATAATCGCAGATCCTTATGAAAAAAGAGCTTACCCAATAGATGAAGAGGCACAGAAAATCCTTAAACAACGATGGGCTTGCGTTGAAGAAGCGGAACATGCCACAACCTTCGGCATCCTAGTCGGGTTGAAACTAGGACAAAAGCATCTTGATGACGCCTTAAAAATCAAGGAAATAGCCGAAAAAAATGGAAAAACGGCTTTTCTCTTTGCAATTAGAGAAATCTTGCCAGAGGCGCTAATGGAGTTTCCAACAGTTGATGCATACGTGAACACTGCTTGTCCACGGATATCTCTTGACGCCCCCTCGAAATTCCTAAAGCCCGTGTTAACCGTGAACGAATTTATGGTAGTCTCCGGCGAATCTTCATGGGAAAAACTGCTCAAAAACGGCTTATTCGAAAACTAGACTTGGAACGGTTTCTATCCCGAATAGAGCCTCATCCGTCTCCTCAGGCGCGCCTTGAGCAATACACCGTTTCAGAAGCTATTGCGGCTACGGTGCTTTATCTAGCTGCCTACACAAATGATGATGTTATTGGCAAAACAGTTTTAGATTTGGGCTGTGGCACTGGTAGGCTCGCGTTAGCCGCTTCTTATTTGGGAGCGCAGTGTGTAGTAGGTGTTGACATCGATAAAATAGCGATAAACACTGCTTCTGAAAATTCGGAGAAAGCAGGATTAAAAACCAATGTCAGCTGGGTTGTTGGTGATATTAGCGCGATAACGGGCAGCTTTGACACCGTGCTGCAGAATCCGCCCTTCGGCGTGCAAAGACGGGCTGCCGACCGAAAGTTTTTGGAAAAAGCTTTGGAGGTTGGCAACGTAGTGTACTCGCTTCACAATCACCCGCACAGAGACAAGCAACTAATTAAAAGGCTGAAAGCAAACCCTGGAAGTTTGCTGCAGGTTGCTCCTTCTCCATTTATCGAGAAGTTTGTTGAGCGCCATCACGCCGTGGTCACGGCAGTTTACGCCATGCTCATGACTATTCCGCGCATGTTTGACTTCCACACGAAAACGAAACACGACTTTGTAATTGACCTTTACCTCATAAAGAGAAGCGCCTGATAAACCGAAAAAGAAACCTTGACGTTTTGCAGCGTTTTTGGATAGAGTAATCAAAAGGTTTATTGATAAGCTTAGAAACTTAAGAGAATACCTCTGTATTGCTTATATTTCACGGCAAAGGGAAATTACATGAATCTGAAATCACCTGAACGTAAAAGCGGTCATTTAGTGTTACCTGGAGAGCGCTTAGGTGTTATTGAAGAGTTTATTCCGGATTCTGGCACATATGTGGAGGACGGCGTGATCTACTCTAAAATTGTTGGTCGCGCTTTAATGGATTTACTGAGCAAACGCGTTTCTGTTTACCCTTTAATTAGCGGGGCAACCGTTCCAAAAGTGACAAGCACGGTAGTAGGTCAAGTTGGCAACGCTCAATCTGACAATGTTCTAGTTAGAATCTTCAAGATAGGTCCTAAGAAACTTTCAGGTGTTTTCACGGGCATCCTTCACATTTCCGATGTGCAGGAAAGATACGTTAAATCTATGAATGATGTGTGCAAGCCAGGTGACATAATACGGACTAAGGTCATAAGCGACAAGAACCAGATTTACCACCTTTCCACTAAGGACAAAGGCCTAGGTGTAGTGTACGCTTTTTGTTCGCGCTGTTCAAATTTGCTGGAGTCCAAGCGGCATGAGATGCGGTGTCCAAAATGCGGTAACGTTGAAAGGCGTAAAATTGCCTTGGATTATGGAAAAGTGGATGTATAACTGAAAGAGGAGGCAGTTGAGATTGAAGATTAAATTGTTAAAGAAAACGGCGAATGAGCTTAAAATAGAAGTTGAAGGTGCAGAGCATGGGTTCTGTAACCTGCTGCAGAAGAAGCTTTTGGAAGATGATAGTGTGGATTTGGCTGGTTATGACGTGCCGCATCCTTTGGCGTCTAACCCTGTGATTTACGTTAGGATGAAAGGTGCTGCGAAACCTGAAAAGGCGCTAATTAAGGCTGCGGAGAAAGCCCGCGAAGCAAACACCGCTTTCAGTAAGGCGCTGGAAAAAGCTCTCAAGGCATAATTTCTCTCGCCGTTCGCTAACCCTGTCATTGCCCCAGCAAATTCTTTGGCGAGCCGACTCCTTCATTACCCCTCTTTAATGTTCAATTTATACCTAAAGAAGGGAGAGGGTTCTCCGAACGCGCTAAGGTGCGGTCGCCGGGATTTGAACCCGGGTCGTCAGCGTGGGAGGCTGATGTCCTAGCCAAACTAGACTACGACCGCTTGAAATAAGACTTGAATTGGAGAGATTTAAGTGTTCATGACTGTTCAATTGTTCAATAAAACTAGATTGAAGATTCTCTCTCTTTTCTATACCCGCTAGTTGTGATTCAGCATATTCCTTGGTTTGTTGATGGTAATAGAATTTTGCTTTACCTGTTTCTGGGTTTTTGCCTGCGTAATGTCTTACTCTAAAGTAGTTGCCTAGTTGCTGTAGATATCCAGATTCTTTGCATACTTGACAGATTATTCTCATCTTGTTTTGTCACCTCACTACCTAAGTTTAGGCAGGTCCCTTGGAGCATTATAAGTATTTAATGACCATTAAAACTAAATCAGGGAGCGTCTAGAAAACTTTACCAGTATCTTAAATCTGCATAACATAGAGATATTCAAACATGGACTATAAGGGATTGGCAAGTTTCGGTATTGGTGTACAATAGTTCTGATTGTTTTTTGGAACCTAATGGCGAATCTACATCTTCTCACAGCAGGTTATACTTTCGACTATGTGTTAGGCTTTGCTTTGCAGAATGGGATTTTAAGTTTTATAGGCTTTCTACTGATAGGCATAGGCTTACAGTCAGTTATCAAAAGCACAAACATAGCCAAACTAATCTACAAAGTCGATGGTTAGTCATCTATTATTTCAATCATGGGTTGACCGCAACATTCTGGAGGCTTCTGTTCATGGCAGTTATGCGAGTGTGTGCAGTGGCAACCTTCGTAGTCAGCTTCAACCTTCTTGCCGCATTTTTTACATTGAAACGTTGGCATGGCAGTTCAAAACAGAACACAACCGCGAACAATAATAACTTTACGCGAGAAGGGCTACATATTAAAGCAACCGACGGCATGGCTCTTAATGGAGCTGAAACCCATTAGCAACGAAGCAAAAGAATATTCTAAAACCTTGCTTACTCTCGGCAACCTCGCGATTGCCCTATGGATAGTGATAAGCGCAATTGCCTGCTGGTTCTTCAATCAACTTCTCGGCTGGCTTTTCCTTATCTCAGCCTTCATACTCATCTTCGCC
>Ga0209635_10001793_pt1 | contig 16098 bp, 14 predicted proteins | sample DeeMarSWOR230_32_FD_187463 | JGI IMG/M metagenome (GOLD analysis project Ga0209635, IMG submission 187463) | Marine sediment microbial communities from White Oak River estuary, North Carolina - WOR-2-30_32 (SPAdes) (version 2) | ecosystem: Environmental > Aquatic > Marine > Intertidal zone >... | reverse complement strand
CGGGAGAGACAATGACTGATAACAACGTGGTGACGGAGATGATTATGGTCAGGTATGCTCTTGGCTTTGTGCTCTTCGATCAGACTCGTTGCGACGCAATCAGTGCCTACAGCTTATGGGTGTCGAACCTTACGGCTAGGGGCTACGTAGTTGACTCTTACTCGGACGGGGTGATTACTCCTGAGGTGCTAGCCGGTTATGACATTCTAGTTATTCCACAGGCGTGGTTGGATTATTCCTTTGATGAGGTCTCGGCTATTCAGGGTTTCGTGCTTGACGGTGGAGGGCTACTGGTTATCGGTGATGACAGTCCTTGGATATACAGTAGCCTTACAGGTTTTGCTGACATTTTCTGGGACTATTACAGCGGTTGGTGGGGATATACAAGCGATATAACGCCCCATGACATAACTGAGGGGGTTGCTTTGGCATATTTTGATTCCCCTATCTCTGAACTCCTCCTCAATATGACTGCAATAAGCCTGATTCGGGATGGGTATGGATCTGGCGACGTAATGCTCGCAGCATCCGAAGCAGGCTTCGGAAAGGTGATCGGCATTGCTGACGAAAACACAGTCTACGATTATGCCATCTCCCATGGAGACAACATGCAGCTTGCCAACAACATGATAGATTGGCTGGTGGGCGGGAAGCAAGAGCATGAGTTGGTAGTACGTTTAGACGCGCCAAACTACCTCGAACCAGGCAAAACCATTATGCTGAATGCGACAGTTCGCAACCGGGGATTAAACAACGAAACTAATGTCAAGCTGACTCTTCTAATAAACGGCACAATAGCAGACAACGCCACAATCCCTGAACTCGTGAACGGCACAGCGTATACAATAAGCTATTCGTGGAGTCCCGCGACAGAAGCGATCTACAACGTTACAGGGTACGCGCAACCTGTACCAGGTGAAAATATCACTCTCAACAACATCAGGACAAAGTTTGTCTCTGTGCACTACCCACTTATAAGCCCAGTTGAAGGTCAGTACGCAAACTACGCCTTGAATACATATGATCCCTTCGGACAACTTCTGGCCTCTGGGTTCATGAACTTCACCTATGACTACTACTCCGAGCCCTACAAGATTCATATCACAATGCGTTACATAGACCCTTCAGGGTACAGTAGCGTTGACACTATGATTGTCAACACTATGAATAGATACGTGGAAAGCGGCAGTTGGGCTGGCTTTTGGTATCCCGGCTGGATAGAGACAAACATTGACGTAGGATCCACACTGAATCTCCTATCCGGGAACACGACAGTCGTCGGCTCCCGAATGACTGTGGTCGCCCCCCGTGCAGTCGAATGCTGGGAAACGCTCTACTATGAATACGTGTACAATTACACTTTCGCGTACGACAAGAACTCCGGTTTATGGATCAGCATGGAAACTGTGGATCCTTCGTCTGGATACATTAACGAATTGATACTGATCGGCACAAATGTTTCAGTAGGACTTCAATACGAACATGATTTGGGAGTATCTTTAGATACCCCGCAGTTCCTTGAACCCGGTGAAACCTCGCTGCTAGTCGGAACGGTGCATAACCTTGGGCTGCACAATGAAACAAATGTAGAGATTCACCTTTCAATCAACGGTACAGAGGTCGCGGGTGAGACCTTGAGCGAACTGGTCAATGGCACGTGGCACGCAGTAAATCACTCTTGGACGCCGCTTTCAGAAGGAATCTACAACATTACTGCCTACACACACTCAGTGCCCGGCGAAAACATAACGATAAACAACTTGGCAAGCAAGCTTGTCCGAGTTCGCTATATAGAAATCGCTTTAGTATCCGATTACAACGAGCTAACCACTGTTGCGCCCATTCTTGATTCCATCGGAATTGGGTATGATGTATACAACGACAACGTTCTGAACTTATATACAGAAGATCTAAGTCTACTGCTCCGCTACAAGGCAGTGATATTCTGCACCGGATATCGATGGCTGACTACAAATGAACACTCAACGCTTGAGGCCTACCTCTCATCCGGAGGGAACTTGCTCATAACAGGCTTCGATTGCTTGGTGAGCGACCTTCTACTTGCTGATCTCATTCGGTCATCCTCGACAGGAGATAACGTTGGAGAACCAGACCTTTACGTCATAGACGATGCTCATCCCATAATGAATGGACCGTATGGAACTTACCCGGCAGGATACCACATCGCAGGGCTGCACAGCGACTGCGACCAGGCTGAAGCAGACACCGGACGAATGGCGAGGACAGTCGCGGAGTTGGGAGACGGATATGACAAGATAATAGCGGCAGAAGGGCTTCCCGGAAAAGTTGTTTTCTGGAATGGAGTTGGAGCATACGACTGGACGTACAACGCCGACTGCCAAGCCATATTCGAGAATACTGTCCACTGGTTCACCGTCCGCTACCAACACGAACTTGTCGTTTTCCTAGAGGCACCAACCTTCCTTGAACCAGGCAATTCTACACTGTTGAATGGAACGGTGTCGAATCAAGGCCTCAGCGACGAAACCGGGTTGGAGCTGCACATTCTGATAAACAACACTCTTGTCGAATCACTACAGATCCCCCTACTGTCAAACGGAACATCCCAAACAGCTAGCCACCTTTGGACACCTAGAGCGTCAGGAATATACAACGTCACAGTATACGCTCCACCAGTCCCAGGGGAAAACCAAACGTCAAACAATGTATACTCGAGATTTATCCCCGTAAGGTTCGCTCCAAAAATCCTTGCCTACGTGGAATATACAGATTATTACCAGGAATACCCGAATACTCTGATTGCGATCTCACGTACATTCGGACCAAACTACAAGCTAACTGAGTTCTGGAATTACCCTGAACTGGACCTGCTGCTTCCAGGTAAGGACATTCTGTTGATACCAGAACAAGACTACACGGACAGGTACATCTTAGAAATAATCGGAGCGGCATGGTCTGAAACCCTGACTGAATTCCTAAGAGACGGAGGAACCGTAATAGTGTGTGACTACAACGGGGGCTCTGGCGGAACCTATGGAATCCTAACCGGCGCTGGACTAATGTCGATCCTGGGCGCCAACTACAGAACTGGATCGACACTCTTTCTAGCCGACCCCACAGACCTCTTAGCAAAGGGAGTATCTCCGTCGTTTACTGCTCCTTATGGTACAATAAGCTTCTTTACACAGGAAACTAATGTCGTCGTTGACGACGGAGCATATCCAGCGGTCATCCACAAGGTTGTTGATTCAGGTCATGTGGCTCTCCTCGGATTTGATTATTCCTTATCTTGCCCTGATACGGAGCAGCTGCTAGGCAACGCAATAGCCCTCTCGGCTTCAATAGCAATCTCAGCGACCCCCTCCGGAGGTTCGCCAGGAACCGAAGTGATCATAAGAGGAACGAAGGCCACCCCTGCCGGCACAGTTTCAGTCTACTGGGATGATAGATTCGCTGGAAACACAACAGTCAATGCAACCGGAGGGTTCACCTTTTTGCTGGAAGTTCCATTCAATGCTACTGTCGGAATCCATGAAATCACGGCCGTAGACCTCTCAACAACCAGGATGGCTTCAACAACTTTCCGGGTGATTCTAGTAGCTCTAGACCACTCATCAGGATCGGTTGGCACTCGAACAACCGTTACAGGCGCCGGCTTCCAACCAGAAAGCCAAGCAACGATAAAATTCAACGATATGCTGATCGGATATGCCCCAGTCAACGACTCCGGAAACTTCACTTTCACCTTCAACGTGCCCCTATCTACGCCTGGAGTACAAACCGTAAAGGCGTTAGACGCAGAAGCAAACCGGGCTGAGGCTGCTTTCGTGGTGAAGGACTTCACTCCCTTGGACGTCGAGGCTGATGTGGGGTCACTGATTTTTAGAGGAGAGATAGCGGAGCTCTACACACAAATAGAGTTCCAAGGCGTAGCTGTAAATGCAACAAGTTTCAAGGCAACTCTGTACGGGCCGAGCGGTAAAGCTGCCTACTACCGGCATCCGGAAAACACTACGCTAGTAACAACAGGTTTCTACAAAATGACTTACGCAGTGCCAGGCAACGCTTCACTAGGTACCTACGCCTTAGTTGTGGAAGCAGCATATAACACAAGCATCGCGGAAGCGAGTGGGACCTCCTTCGCAAGCTTCTCGTTGAGTTCGACACTGACCGGCTGGAACGCTCTGTTGATTGCCCTCAACGGGTCTGTTGGAGTGGTGATGACTGAGCTGGGGGTGATTGAGGTGAGCCTAAGTGCCATTGATGCGAAGCTTGTTGCGGTTGAGGGCACGGTGGCAACTGTCAATACAACTCTAGGGCTGATCCACACAGACATAGCCAGCATCGAACTAAACGTAACGGCAATCAACGACTCTATCGCCACAATCCAGACCACCCTAGGACCACTAGAAGGAAGGATAACCTCAGTTCAGGACGACATAGCTTCGATAGAGACCGACTTAGGCACGGTCAAGGTAGACATCAGCGGGTTAAGAGAAGCCCAGCAAGCCCTATCAATTCCTCTGTACGCTGCAATAATCCTGCTACTCGTAACAGCCTTCGGCACACTGCTGATAGCATTCCTCGTGCGGGCATCCCGCAAGGACTGACGAGCCAACTCCATTCTTTCCGATCCCTGACAACAACTCCACCCTTAAACCTACGGGCAGCCATGTTTATACACAGAAGGCAGGCTGCTAGATGGACTCGAGAGAAATCAAAGCTAAATCCATAGCAACAGTTAGAACGAAGGCCGTTGGAAGAGAAGTCAGGGACAGAAGCAACATTTCCCTAATAGTGCTGGATAAAAGTCTAGCCGAAGCACTCGAAGGGATCGACGCGTTCTCCCATCTGTTCGTGATATTTTGGATGCACCAAACACCAATAGAAGAGAGACCCGCATTGAAGGTTCACCCCAGAGGTAGAGAAGACATGCCATTAGTAGGAGCCTTCGCAACGCGGACACCCTATCGTCCAAATCCCATAGGGCTAACCATTGTTGAACTCCTCAAAGTGGAAGGCAACGTCCTTACAGTTCGCGGTCTTGACGCCATTGACGGCACGCCGGTTCTTGACATAAAACCATTCGACTACTGGGATGTAACCGAAGGTGTAAGAGTTCCCGTATGGTGGGCAAAGCTGGAAAAGGGAAGAAAACTAGACTGACAAATCCAAAACCATTTGAGAAGGCCCAATTAGACCATTAAACCGTTCAAGACGACGCGCTTTCATGCGCTCACGCTGAACTTAGGAGTGCCCTTTCATTTTGGCGTGTATGCAGCACACAGCATCCCGAAATAGGTGGGTGCCTGATAGGAAAGCAACTTTCCTCTCAATGGAACGCTGTCTAGGATCCCAACTAGAATAGCTATCTGCCACAGGCTGTCTGGTTTCGCAGCCTCGACGAGTTCAGGTTCCAAGTTAAGCAGCTCGCGCAAATTGTTCTCTTCCACTGCCTTTCTTACGAGTTGATCGAATTCCACCGACGTTGGGCTAAAACCGTATGGGCCGTCTAAGGCATGAGTGTGAGCATGGTCGGCACTGGCGACGAATCCAGTTCTTTCCTCCAGATTGTCAGCTGCCTCAGCAATCAAGCTGCCAAACTTCACCAAATTGTCCATGGGGATCTCCCTTGAGGGAGTCACCAAGACTGCACGGGGTTTCTTGGATTGTAATCCGAGGAACCACAGTGGAATGAGCGAGCCCCAATCCATAGGCATACAAGAGAAAGCCCCTTCAGCAGTACCGTAGTCGACCCCAATTACGGGAAGTTTGAGTTCCTCGGATAAACGTAGAACCTCCCGTGCCAATTGCCTGTTGCAGCTAAAGCGTGCTCTAATGGAGCCGCTTTCAGTTTTCAACTCCCCCTCACTGAACTCAGTGGTGACTACGCCTATCCTTTTCCACAGCCTTACGTTATGTGGCGTTGCTACTACAAGCGTGTCCACCTTCAGCTTTCTTACCAGCTTGGCTATCTTCTTCATTCCCTCCCTTGTCTTGTTGAAAGCCTCCAGCTTGTCTCCTGCTAGCTGGGGGATTGTCTCTGCCGCGTGGGGGGCAATACAGGCGAATACGATGCCCACTACACAAACACCATCATTCAGTTAGCTGATTTTCATTATTCTAATCATGCCGATAGTTTATATGCGTGCACAAGCGCTCAGGCGCGGGCGCATGCATGCATCTGGTTGCCTGCGAAGGTTAATATACTCTTCTGAGAACATCTATATGTTCTCAGAGGCTTTCGGTTCACCCTAGTCTGCGATTTTCCCAGAAAATTGCGAGGACCGCAACCCAAGAGAGATGGTAACCATGCTTTCGAAGAAATTTGGAATAACTGTGCAAACAAAAAGGCTCAAGAAATCCTCAAACAAGCAAGTGAGTTTCTACTTGAAATACTCCTCTTCTGTTCTGAGAGCTTTGAAAAAGCCTTTATTCCAGAAATTCCTGCGCTGGATGTTGCGAAAAGAGAACATAGACGAGGACACCGTCGCGGATGTGCAAATCAGAGTTTTTCCCTTTCGAAAGAAAAACGATAGAGGGCTTGCTGGAAAATGCAACGTGAAGAATGGTGAAATCCACATTTACCCGAAGAGGCTGGAATCATGTCGGAAGCTGATGCACGAGGGTGGAAAAGATAAGTTTCTATCCTGTGTTAAACGCCGAGCAAGAACCGCCTTGATACATGAGTTATTGCACCTTAAATATGCCAATGACGAAGAAAAGGTCAGGAATCTAACAAGGAAATACTCCTCGATCTTTGCGCGCGCTCAGAAGAATCGAACATAAGTGGACGTGCGGTTCAAACACGTGTTCAAAGCAGCCAGCGCAAGAACTGCAGAAAGAACCTAGGTTTCGCAGAATCTCTAAACCCGTCATCCAATTGCCTTTCTTGACGGGAAATACGTCGAAGAAAAATTTTGCATGGATATGTCGCTAAATGTTTATTACTAGGTGTGTCACCGAAGGCTTTTTAGGGAAATGTCAGGAGGTGGAAAAGCATGGTCGAAGAAGAGGAAGAGTGGGAAGAAGACAACGAGTGGGAAGAAGACGATTAGGAAGAATCGGGGTCAAGACGAATAATTGGAAGACCTCCGCGCGACTTTTTCTCTCCTAGTTTCCTCTTAGGTTTTCGTTTTTTTGCTTCGAACACAAGCGCAAAATGACATATGTTCGGGCACTATCATAAATGATTAAATCCTAGCCGATGCTTCTAAATCGGTGTTGATAATGTGTCCAATCATATAGCCAATGAATTGACATCCAGAAAACGTTTTTTGTGAATCAGGCATTGGTGCATGCGTGTGCACAGGGCAGCTCAACATGCGTAGTGCTCTGATCGCTGTAGTTCCGTGTGATATGTGTAAGCCAGTTCTTGATCTCTTTACTTGAACACGTCGCACTCTGGGCATCTGCAGCGGGTGTTCTCAGGCCTATCTGGATGCTGATCATTGTCCAGCTGCTCCTTCCAATCGTGGTACAGGCAACATTCTTTTGCAAATGCTGCCTCTGGAGAATCGTAATAGTCAAATTTGAATTTTGAATACTTGCCGCCAACACAATCCTTTAGTCGGTCACTTATACTGTCGTCAGAACGCCCGACATGTTTTGGGATAAAGAAGCCGCCTATTCCCACGTAGCCTAATACATACACTCCAGGAGAGGTTTTCGCAACCACGCTGTCAATGGTTTCACTGTTGAGGGAATATGGCCCTTCCAGCTCAGTCTGTGGCATAGACAGATGTTTGCTTTGGGTGGTTTTTATTCTTTTTCTTGCAGGAAAGGGGTATGGGGCAAGTGGATCCTTCTCTCCTCTAGTTGCTTAGGTTGCACGCGGCCGATAGGGCAGGTTTATGCTCCCTATTGATTCCTAATCCATAAGGTTGAAATTTGTTATGCTCTGAGAGATGAGTGTGGAAGACGGAAGCGAATGACTGAGGGTCGCTATCGCGAATCTCTAAAGAAAGTTGGTCGAGTTATCGAATGCCTAGACTTGGATAAGCAGGTTGCAGCCACTAAATGGCTTGAAGGCGTAATCGTTGCGCAGACCTTGACTGCTTTAGAAAGGGAAGGCATAGTCAAAGCAGCGAACGAGTATGTTGAAACTCTCGAAGAAGAAGAAGAATATGTGGGCGCAGTTAACGCGTTGATAGAGTATCTTGAGCATGTGCAAAGAAAAGCAAAAAGCACTTTGAAGAAGAAAAGCGGCAAGAGTGCAGCGAAAAGTCGACGACCTCCGAAATAACCCATTGCGACAGGCTTGGAGAGACTGTGTCAAGGGCGCCAAAGATTGAGCAAATCGGGCAAGTTAAGAAGAGGATAGAGAAGTGGCTTCTTGATGAAGGATTTGCTGTATGGGAATTCGCCGATGAGAATTCTCATTTCGCTTACAAAGCGAACAGAGATGATTGCTTGCCCTTGTCGATCTTTCAACCACAGAACAAGAATGACTCTGTTCTAGTAGTCGGTGACATTAGGCTGTCCGAAGAGAGCCAAAAGAAGCTTTCCGCAGCACCGGAAGAGGAAAGAAAATTCATGCTCTATGAGTTTAGGATGGTTCTCCTGTCAACCGAGTGTCGTTGGCGATTCATTCCGTCTTCAGAATCTTGGAAGGCGATTCGGATTTCAAAAGCCGTTTTCTATGACGGGCTTTCCAAAGACAGATTCTTCGGGACTGTAGACGTAGTCACGCGTGCTATCTCTTCAGTAATACTCGCTTTCCAGTGGAAGTTTGGCGTTACTCCCTACGTTTCGTGATTCAGGTCACACGGCTCTCTACTGTGTTAACTAAAGAATGTTTGCATTCTATTATTTTGTCACAGCCCAGGCATTCATCAGGAATAGAAGCATCTTTTTGGAGTGTACGCAGATAGCCAAGCTGATGCTTGCATTCCACTGCGGAAGCTTCTGTTGGTGAACTCTCTTGGATTCTTCTCTCTTGGACGCCTTGCACCTCGACGCTTTTCTCTTGGATGCTCTCTTGAATGGGAACTTCGACTTCCAGACTCTCTTCGGCTCTCCTCTCGGGAATAGAAAATTCCTCTATCAGACTCTTGCTAATTCTTCTGGAATAGCCGTAGATGCCGCACGTCAAAGCGCAAAGAGCAAGGAGCTGACTTGCATGCACAACCTCATCAGCATAGGCCATCTGTGAAGGGCTCAATTCGTTAAGAATTGTGACTACAGAAGCAGTTAAGAAGAGGATGCCGGAAACGAATAGGGGTATCCAGAATGATTTGCCCGTGCCAAGATGTCTGATAGCTCTGAGAGTTCTCAAGCTCAATATGCTCAAGATGATGGCAATCAACGCGGTCAACACATCAAAGACAAGAATCAAGCTCATTTCCAGCCGAAACTCCTTTAATCCTCTTCGCAAAAAAGGCTTCTGAATCTGTAATAAACATCAAAGATATCGGTAAGAGTATTTAGTGAGCCTAGTTGCTTCTGGTCGCGCGCGAATTTGCCTTGTCTTAGTTCTCTAGGTCCAGCTCTTGGCTCATCCTTCTCTTGATTTCTTGAAGCGTCTGTTCTATGGCTTGCCTTTCTTCCCTGATTCTGTTTCGTGTTTCCCAGAGCTTGTCTAGGTCGTCTGGATTGATGTCTAGGATTCCTTCCTGATGCATGGTTTCAGCGACTTCTATATAGTCTCTTGGAGGTTTGTCGCTGAATCTTTTGTCTTCTATGTTGTGCCTCATCATCTGCAAATATGTCTTGTATGGATAGACCAAACATGGAACCAAGACGTAGTCTCGAACGCTCAACTTCTCTAATTGTTTTTGTGCTTGTTTTTCCACCTTTTCGATTGTGTTACGTACGGAATGTTCTTGCGGAACAGCTTGCGGGCTTCCTTCTTTATGTTCGGAAGGTAACCTCAACAGCTCTCTTAGCGCGAAATATCTTCGCTGCCCATCAATGATAACATATTTTCCCTTGCCGAAAAAGTAGTTCAACTCTTCCAACAATTCCGCTACTTCGAAGGGCTTCAACAATCCGAATTGCACTATTGAATACTTTAGGGCTTCCAGATCCTCTTGCTTCATAGCTTGAAATACGCTTGAATTGCCACGTGTTGCTGTTCCAGTAGTTAAGGCACCCAAGTATCTGACGTCGGAGCTGGACTTTTGGATTCTTGCGGCAGAGCTAATGGAAACTTCCCAAGGGATGACGAGTTCTGAGAACGGTATATATCTCAGCTCCATTTTCTTGCCTAATTGTACAGGCTTCAGTTCCAAGCTTTCTCTCCCTTCCTTTTCTCTTCTTCTAGTTCACGACTCATCGGAAGCACGTCCTCCTCGTCGTTTTTGAAAGTTCCCTGTAATCCAACCCCTTCGTAATGCTTGGAGAACAACTGTTCTTCGACATCGGGTTTCTGTTATATTCAGACTCACTACAGTATTTCAACTTTTCGCGCGTACAATCCAGTTTTTGCGACTGAAAAGCCTGCTCGTTTTCAGGTGTATTTTTGTTGAGCAGGTCGACAAGAACTCTTATATATTAAGATGCTGGATACTGACCGAGAATCTGAATCTTGAATATGGAGGATTTCATCAGATGCACACATCCAAAGCTTTAGGGGTTTTCGCCCTCGCGGCCTTGGCTCTATCAGTTGCCTGGGCCTTTGCTATACTCAGTACTGAAGAGACACTTCGTAGTGTGGGCACCATAAGGAGCGTAGGGGTCAATGTATATTGGAATCAACAGTGTACGAACGAAACCGACATACTCAACTTCGGTGAAATGGAGCCTGACTCTTCGAAGGATTTCACTCTATACCTCAGGAATGAGGGAAACATTCCATTAACTCTCAATATGACCTCGGAAAACTGGAACCCCAGTAGCGCCACAAGTTACATGCTTCTGACATGGAACCGTGAAGGAGAACAGGTAAGTCCAGACGAAGTTCTCGAGTTTGTGGTTGCTCTCTCAGTTTTCCAAAATGTGACTGGCATTAACACGTTCAGCCTAGACATAGTTATAACCGGTACAGGGTGACCCAAGGTCGAGCCGCCGCCCCCACTCCCCATTTTTGCCTACGTGTGTAGCCCTTCTTCTGCCCATAGTCAACATTCTTCTAGATCAGACTTCTGGAGAATACTTCCATAATCTCTATAATTAGGAACAGGCAAACTAGAATCAAGAGAAAGGATCCAGATTCGCGTCATGAATCTCCGAACAGGTTCGTGAAGCACCATGCAGATATGCGAGAAATGTCATAAAAAACTTCCAGAGAACCAGTTCACTGTCGAAGAACCCATTTGCTCAACTTGCAGAATAATCTATTCTAGGAAGAAGCAACCACCCCTTAGACTCTAGGTTTCAGGTTGCTCAATAATCAAGACTTGCCGAGCAGTCACTCTTCTCCGTGATGTGACACGATACCGATTCCATGCCTCGCTAATTATTCGTCCTCTCTCTTTCAAAGCTTGCTATTGTGCCGAAGAACTTTCCGATGAAGAAGAGAATCGTCCCCATTCCGAGTGTCACCCAAGATCCGATGGAATGTTCAAGCATCAGCGGAGTCTGCGTGCCTGCTGCAGATCTGTGCTGAGTAATACTGTGTCGAGATTTGGATCGACGCCAACAAGTGAATGCCTCTAGGCCAAACAGAGACATGCAGACGTGCATAGGGGCACGCACAAGTTATATTATGGTTTATGTCAAGCTCTGGAATGGGATGGACGTGAGATGAATCCTTTCGATGCTATGATGATTGCTCTAAGATTCAATGAAAAGATAAACCAAAGAGACCTCGATGGCCTGGTGCAGTTGATGACCGATGACCACCTATTCATAGACAATTCTGGAGACGTCGATAGGAATATGAAAGAGGGTTGGAGAGAGTTCTTCAAGAGTTATCCTGACTACCAGAACATCTTCACTTCTGTAACAGTCAAGAATAATGTTGTTGTTATGGTTGGCTATTCTACCTGCTCTAATGAGCCACGGCTAAATGGTCCAAGTATGTGGACTGCCAAAGTGCGTGATGGGCGTGTCTCCGAATGGAGAGTTTACTGGCTAGATCAAAGGTAGGAACAATCAGAAAAAACGTGTAGACATAAAACTCCCGCGCCCAACTCATATTTGTGATCCTGGACCTCTCAAGAGGGCTTGTAGTCGGTAGTAAGGATCGAGACCGCGCGTGAGAAGACCGTTGAAGATGTAAGTTCGCGCGCGCTTTGCGCTTAGAGTTCACCTAGCGTGAGAACTGAAGCAAGCGAGCACCCTATATCTGCGAGTTTCTCTCTACCGCCCTGCTGTCTATCGATGACACATATTACATGTTGCACGATAAGTCCTAATTCTCGCATCTGCTCGACTGATTTGCAGACTTGCCCAGCCGTAGTTACGACATCCTCCACAACTGCAACTCTTTCTTCAGGGTTAAATCCTCCCTCTACTAGGTTACAGGTTCCGTATCTCTTAGGAGCTTTTCTGACGTACAGACACTTCTTCCCAATCTTCAGAGATAGTCCTGTAGCCAAAGGGATGCCTCCCAGTTCTAGCCCCGCTATTTTGTCGAAAGATTTTGGCAATAGCTTCTCTAACTCGTCAATTACAGCGCTCAACAGTACTGGGTCGCTCTCGAACCGATACTTATCGAGATAGAAGGCGCTAGTCTTTCCAGACCTCAACTTGAATCGTCCAGTCAGGAACGAGACAGCCTTTACACGTTCTCCAAGCTCAGCTTTGTTCATGAACATTAGTTGCGTCCCCTTCTTCGTGATGCCCCTGTTAGTATTACTCTTATCTGCTTTTAAACACCGAACAAACCTGCCAGCATGCAGCTTCTATGTTCTTTGATGCGCGCGTAGTTTAGAACTGTATGTTTTTACATAGATGTTTGGTGAATCTTAAATAAGGTCTTACGTCTTCAGAGATTTGCCCTTGAGAGTGGTTTTTTTGTCTAAAGTGGCCTTAGTTGAAGTAGATGACGATGCTCAAGCTGCAGTAAGTCAAGCCTTAGATCTGGTGGGCAGGTTTGATGAGGCGCAGATAAGGGAGACACCGGTTGTAGTGAAGGTGGGAGTCTTCAATCACAAGGCTCGAAGAACGAACTATCCGACTGTAAAAGTTGTTGGTGGAATAACCAACGCTTTCAAAGAAGCTCCAAAAATCTACTTGATTGAATCTGACAATTATAAGGGATCAGGTTCTGAACGTCTTCAAGTATGGAAGGAGCTCTTCTCTCAAAAAATCGTCCCATTCAATCTTTCAGAAGACACGGACACGAGACAGGTGGATATCGCAGGGGAGAAGATGGAACTGTCGAACCTCCTCTTCCGCCCAAAAATCTTTGTGAGCACCCACGCTCTCCGCAAATTCGAGAGAGGAACGATCCTCAAGAATCTCTTTGGCTTGATCCCAATCAAAAAGAAAGCAGTCTACCACAAGAAACTGGAGCCAGTCATCCTAGATCTCTTCGAAGCCATCGGCGGAGTAGACTTAGCTGTCATAGACGCAACGCGAACATATTCGGGGCCCTCTGCACGCCGATCAAAAGACACAAATATAATAATAGCCGGGAAAGACGCAGTTGCCGTCGAAACTGTCGGAGCAACCCTCATCGGCCCAAGCCCTGAGAAGATGCCGATAATACAAGAAGCAGCAAAGAGAGGACTGGGAGAAGGCAACATAAGCAACATTGAGATCCTGGGAACACCAATAGAAGACCTCAAGGACAGATTCCAAGAAATCTAGAGACACTGGGCGCATCGGCAAGGAACCAGAGACTCTTGAGTGAACGCGCCTTAGATCCTCCCCGCCAGTTCTCTCACTTTTCTAAGGTTTTCGATGTCAGATCTTCTAGTGTCCCTTGGCGTCTCAAGTATTAGAGGTAGTTGCCCCAGTCTACTTCTTAGAACGTTTCTGAACCCTTCCTCCCCGATTTCGCCCATACCAATGTGTTCATGACGGTCGATACGCGAGTTCAAACCACCCTTCGAATCGTTCAAGTGGACAAGTCTAAGCTTTTTTAAGCCGATTGTCCCATCGAACTTCCTGATGATCTCTTCTGTAGACTCCTGAGTTCTGAGGTCATAACCCGCCGCGAAGGCGTGGGATGTGTCGAAGCAGATCCCAACGCGCTCAGGATAAGCCAACCCTTGAATTATACGCCAGATGTCCTCAAAAGAACCACCCATACTGTTTCTGGTTCCCGCGGTATTCTCAAAGAGAAGCATGACATCTTCATTCACAACTTCGAAGGCCTGGTTGATGGCTCTGATGATTCTCGCAAAACCGCTTCGCATCCCGGCTCCAAGATGACTGCCTAAGTGTGTAACGAGATACGGGATCTCCAGTGCGCTACACCTTTCCAACTCGGATATTAGAGTCTCACAGGACCTTGCGTATACCGCCTCTTTAGGGGACGCCAGATTTGGGAGGTACGGCATGTGAGCGAAGACTGGGTTCACGTTGGTGCTGTTCACTTTCTCGACGAAGGCCTCTATTTCCTCTGAGGTGAGCTCTTTTGGTTTCCATTGTCGTGGATTCCTTGTGAAGATTTGAAAGGTAGTGTAGCCCCTCTCGACGGCTCTACCCACCGCCTCGTCAATAGAACCCATGATCGAGACGTGAAATCCGATTCTCACGAAGTCAGCCTCCACGCATACCTTACACATGAGTATGCATGCTTATACTGGAGATATTACCCAAATACCCGCGAACTTCCACACTTTCGTCACGCGTGCATTTCCGTCTGAATTATGGAGGAGCTTCGCACCATGGAGGATGAGGTATCTTGTGAATGTAGTATTCATGCATCTGCTTAGAGGTCAGCCCAATCTCTTTCTCGATTCTAAGCGTGATTTTCAGCCACAAGTCTCTTACAGCCTTCAGTCTTCGATTGAGTTCCTTCACTGAGAAGCTCTTGATACACAACATCTCTTCCAAAAGTTCTTTGAAGTTTTCGGGAAGCCACTTCAGCCCATAGGAGTAGAATAATGTCCATTTCGGTGGTGGCAGATGCTCTCTGTTTAGGGCGAATAGTATCTTCAGCAGCGAATCTATGCCATAGCTTACGCAGTAATGCGCAGCTACCAAATCGCCTCTATCAATCCAACTCTCGGAGACGGTGGAAGGAATGCCCAGTCTTCTCCTCCTCGTGGCCCATTTTTCCTTGGGAGGGCAACAATACCACTTGAGACATTCAGCGTAGACCACAATACGCTTGACCCAGAAATCCTCTGGAACCTTTAGTTTCTCTGCAAAGAGCTTCTTGACTTCTCCTTTAGGATCAAAGACTATCTCAGCTGTCCTGGAAAAATCCCATCTATCTGTTTCATCCCATTCCCTTCTTCTAAGGTCTTCCAGAGACTCAATCGCGAGATCCATGTCCATGTCTTCAATGCCAGAGCGTCTCGCCTCGTTCAAAGCCAGTTTCTGGATTCTCGTTCCGAGTTTCTTATCCTTTCTGCTCAGGAAGACTGTAATATCTAAATCTGAAGTTCTATCTGCAAACCTCCTCACCAAAGCACCCAGGAAGATAATACCCTTTACGCCTTCATAGGAGGCAATTGCCGAAACCAAGTCATCCGCGACCCGTCTAAACTTCTCTATCTGGTTTTCTCCTCTAAGCTTGGTTTGCATTCTAACAACCTCAAAGCGGTTAAGACCTAAATGAAGGCATTATTAAAGGCTAACACCGCTCACTTGAATCTGCTATGGTCGTGACGACCTCCCGAGCAATCCCGTTTTTCTGGAAGCTGCTTCCCAATCTCCAACCCGCAGGCCCGATTCCCCCCCTATTTTTTGGGGGCACTCAGGGTTTTCAGTGATCCGATCCCCCCCTATTTTTTGGGGGCACCCAGCAAGCGCCCGGGACATCTCGTATGCATCTGCGTTAAGAGAGTTATAAAAGGCTATCAAACTGTAACATGCACATGTATGCATGCAAGGGTTAATAAGGAGAGATTGTGTAATACGGAACAAGCAGTTAGAGGCTTTCCGAAAAGGGTAGAACGCTCACCAATGGTTTTACTTTTTTGTTAGCAATTCTGGCTGACTAATCAAATGAGGTGATAGAATGTCGTATTCATATATCCAAGAAAAGAAATGGCAAAGCAGTGGACGACCTAGATTTTACGTGAAGCCACCAGTTGAGCTTGACGAAGAATA
>Ga0209635_10001788_pt1 | contig 16131 bp, 18 predicted proteins | sample DeeMarSWOR230_32_FD_187463 | JGI IMG/M metagenome (GOLD analysis project Ga0209635, IMG submission 187463) | Marine sediment microbial communities from White Oak River estuary, North Carolina - WOR-2-30_32 (SPAdes) (version 2) | ecosystem: Environmental > Aquatic > Marine > Intertidal zone >... | reverse complement strand
TGCTGTAATGGGTTCGAAGAATTTAAAAGCTATAGCTGTTAGAGGTCATAAAAAATTTGAAGTAAGTAATAAAGAGAAATTAAGAGAAAAAATAAAGGAGTTTAATGAAGTAGCGTATAAACCAGTATCTGGTTATTTTGAGTATGGTACGGGAGGAGGGATAATGGAGCCATTTGCACAATCAGGAAATTTACCTACAAGAAATTTTAGAGATGGTAACTTTTCGGGGGCAAGAACTTTAGATCCAGGTATTATGAAAGAGGAAATTGGGCTTACTATGGATGCTTGTTATGCATGTCCAATCCGGTGTAAAAAAGTAGTAGAGATCAAGGATCCATGGAAAGTGGATCCCCTATATGGAGGTCCTGAATATGAATCGATTGGTGCCTTCGGTTCAAATTGCGGAATAGATGATCTGAAAGCAGTTTGTAAAGCAAATGAAATTTGTAATAAATATTCATTAGACACAATTTCAACTGGAGTTTCTATAGGATTTGCGATGGAATGTTATGAGAATGGAATTTTAACTGATAAGGACACCAATGGAATAAAGTTAAATTTTGGCAATGCTGAAGCTATGATCCAGATGGTTGAAATGATCGCAAGACGCGAAGGATTAGGTGATATCTTAGCAGAAGGGGTTAAAAGAGCCGCTGAAAAAATAAAGAGAGGGGCAGATAAATTTGCTATGCATGTTAAAGGACAGGAGATCCCTATGCATGAGCCTAGATTAAAACAAGGTTTAGGGGTTGGTTATACGGTTTCACCAACAGGGGCAGAACATATGGCGAATATGCATGATACTTCTTTTGCAAGTGAAAGAGCGATTCCGGGTCATAGTGCTATAGGTATTTTAGAACCTCTTAAGATTGATGATCTAGGGGCGAAAAAGATGCGTATTTTAACTTATTATACTAATTGGAGGAATTTATATAATGCTTTATTAATTTGTTATTTTTTACCTTGGGATTATGTTGATGCCCCAGAGATAGTGAGGGCGGTGACTGGGTGGTATACTTCAACTTGGGAATTAATGAAAGTAGGAGAGAGGATCACAACTATGGCTCGGGTATTCAATTTAAGGGAAGGTTTTTCTAAAAACGATGATTGGTTACCTGATAGATTTTTCCAACCTCAAACCTCCGGAGAACTTTCAAATACATCAATTCAACCAGATAAACTTAAAAATGCGATAATTACATATTATAAGATGATGGGCTGGAGTGAAGATGGGATACCTACAAAAACTAAGTTAGAAGAATTAGATATAGGATGGGTTTCTCAATATCTTTAGAAAAGAATTTACTCCCTATATATTTAGTCTTTTCTCTATTTTTTATTTTTTAATATTTTCAAATTCTAATGAATTTACTCCTTTAAGATCAGCAAATAATTGTTCTTTATTTTCTTTTAATAGCTGAAATATTTCATTAATTTCTTCTTGAAAGTTTGTTTTATTTCCATTATGATCTATAATTTCAACAATAACTTTATTTTGTAGGAATTTTTCAAAAACTAAATCAAGATCATAAATGTTAACGTATGTTTCCTTAAAGAAATCCAATAAATGATGAAGGTAAAGTGCTTTGATATACCCCTTCTTATTTTGTTCTTTTTCATTAAAATACCTAAGTTGCTGAAAAAGAATATTATCGTTATGATTCTCAAAGTCCAACTTATCTTCTTGATATATGGTCCAATTAGAACCATAATCTATGGTCCTGTTTACCATATCTGCAATATCTTTTTTTATTCCAGCCTTTTTAGCCCATTTATTGTGAATAAACCAATTAGGAATTTTTCAATCACTGTTTTTATACTTTCTATTTTTGAAAGATAAAAAAAATAAAAAATTATAGTTCGTTAATTAAAAATAAGTATTATAAAAGTTAAATAATATACTATAGTTTTATAATTACAATGGTAAAAAGTAAAACAAAATTCCCTCGGGAAGGAGAATTCATAGTTGCGAAGGTAACAGAAGTACAAGATCAATATGTATACGTTGATTTAATTGATTTTGAAGGTTTGGATTCTGAAGAGAATGCCAGAGGTATGATACATATCTCAGAAATAAGTTCTCGATGGATTAAAAATATTCGAAACTATGTTCGAATTGGTCAAAGAATAGTTCTTCGAGTACTAAGAGTAGATGCAAATAAAGGACATGTAGATTTATCATTAAGACGAGTTAATTCTGCTCAAAGAGAAAATCGAATAAAGGAATGGAAATATGCCTTAAAATATGAAAATTTGCTACAATTTCTTACAGAAACAGAGGGAATTGATATGACACTCGAAAAAGCTTATGAATTAATTGGTTTTCGCGTCCTGGAGCTTTTTAATTCATATCAAGAGACGATTGAAAATCTTAAAGAAAATGGAGAGGAAATCTTATCAGAATTAGATGGTATAACAGATAATATCAAGAAAGCCTTGTTAAAAATAATTGAAGAAAATGTAAGTATTTCGACCGTAAGTATATCTGGTAGAGTAAAACTTTCATTTACTTCAGAAAATGGAATAGAACAAATTAAAGAATCTTTAATAGAGGCAATGAATGTAATAGAACAAAAAGAAACTAGAAATATTAATATACATTATATAGCAGCTCCGTTTTATCGATTAGAAGTCGTTTCAAAGGATTATTTGGATGCAGAGAATATCTTATCAGATGCATTAGAAATTATTGAACAAAAAGCCGAAAAATATAACGGTACCTATGAATTTATACGCGACTAATATTAATTATAAAATGTAAAAATGACAAAATATCTTCAAAAGTGTGAGAATTGTAATAGGTACGGATTGCAGAATCCTGAATCAAAATGTCGTTATTGTGGAGGCAAGTTAATAAACCCAAAACCTCCAAAGTACTCTCCTATAGATAAATATGGGAAATATCGATTAGAATATTTCAAAGAAGAATTTGAAAAGAAATTCAAATAAAACTAAGTAAGTTCTATTTTCTCAGCAAATTTTTCATATATAAGAATAATTGCATTTTTTTGGGGTAAATTAGCAATATCCTCTTTCTTAAAAGGGCCGTAATTAATAAGATCAATACCCACCAAAGGTGGTGTCTTTTTTAAAAATCTGACAAGAGTATAATCTATTTTTTCCTTTTCTCTTACTTTATTAGATTCAGAAACTATTAGTTCCTCCTTCTTATTAGATAGCAAAGCTTTTGTGATAATTTTTTTTGATACTGTTTCTGATTCAACTATTCCATCACCTTTACCTTTAATTTCTTGTTCTGAAAGTGAGTGTAATTTCACTTTCTTAAATCCTTTGATTGCGCTAACTAAATTTTGATAAAGTAATTTTTCTGTTTCTATAACATTATTCAAATTAATTTCTTTAAGTGTTAAAGCAGAATTTATAATTTTTACTTCCCTAAGTTTTAAAAAATCATTAAATAAGAAATTAATATTATCTTTATAAGATTTAAGTAAATTATCTTTAAGTTCATTTGAATTTTCTCGTTTATAATCATTGATAAAATTCAAAATTCCTTTATAATAATTAAAAAGCTCTTGATTTAACTCAGTTAAATTGGTTTGTTGGAATTCTTCAAGCCATTGATCGTATAATTTTTCGTAGTCTCTTTTTAAATCCATAAATATCGAATTTTTTAATTTAATATAATAAACAGTGTTCTTAAGTTTAAATCTTTTAACCTAAATAGATTTAGCAACTCCCTTGCATAACAAAAAAACCGCAATATGATGAGGAACCTCTATTTTATCGCCTAATTTATATGGCCCAAATGTTTCCCCTTTAATTTTTGTTGCTGGTACATTAGACTCAATTATTTCTAATTTCTGGATAGTTTGTACTTTACTAACGAATACAATTGGATCTAATTTCTCAACTTGTTCATTTAAGGGATTAAATGTCTCGATTTCATCAAATAACAACTCTTGGACCTTAAATCCAGTTTGGCCGTGTAAAGAGCCAGGATACCTAATAAGCCTATGTATATCTATTGATACAGGTTCATCAACTTCAATTCCAATCTGTTTAACAATTGGTCCTAGGAAATTATACCACGCATTTAAATTAGAACTTACTAATGTCCAATTATTCATATTGTTGCTTTTAATTATATTAAGAAAATTATTTTTATAGTTAAGAAAATTTTCAATAAAGTTTTGATTTAAATTAAATTTTCTTTTGTCCGATAATAAAGTCTCGATTTCGATGCTAGACATTTTTAAAATTTCTTCAATCCTTCTACTGATTTTTTGAGCCCATCCAATTGTTTCTGCAGAAAAGCCAAATATATTATCTCCCATTTTTCGTAATCCTAAAATTTCAAAAGAAATACCTTCTCCAGTAATAAAATCTATTATTTCTCTACGTTCATCACTTGATAGTGCTCTTAGGTCATTATCTTCAATTTTTAAATGATATCCCCTATGCCCCGAAAATGTAATCTTTATTTTTTCTATATCAATATTAAAATCAGGGATTAAAAAATCGTAAATTAACTTAATTATCTCTTTTTTAGCAGCCTTTAAACATTCTTCACATATCCAATTTAGTTTTTTCAGTTTTAATTTCCCACATTTAGGACATTTTTCTACCATTCCTTTTCCATTTTTTCCACATTCTTTGCAATACCATATATCGTGATCCTCCTTACAAGGAGTATAAAAATGATCTACATCAATATCGATAATAAAATCACAACCCTGGTATCCTTTATTCTTCATATCTTGGTTTTCTGGATTTAAATAAAGGGAGCCACTCGAATAAACATGTCTAGGTCCGTTATTTATTAAATGTTGAATTAAATTCTCTCTATTGGCAAAACCCATATGTCTAATCATCCTTATTTGCCGATCCCATGGAATAAAACCAAATTCTCTTTGATTAAATAAACTTACTAAAGGAATTTTATCTCTATTATCTTTATAATATTCCTTAAATCGGCGTTTTAAATACTCGAAGGTCTTCATTTTTTATTTTAAGGTTGATTTTCTGTTTTTTTTAATTTCTTAGAACCACGATATTGTTTGACTTCTATATATTTAAGAGGATGTGAAATATCCTTTTGTACATCTTGTAACCTTGAGAAATAACCTTCTAAACATAATTTATCCTTATACTCTTTTGCTAAACATAAGTTATAGGATTTTAAAGATTTACATGAATATGGTGTATATCCTTTTTTCATGGCATATTTCACTTGGTATGCTGTTTGTTCTCTATCAAAATCGGGTAATGTTGAAAATACATTAATTATTTTATCCTCAGGATATTTGAGTGAATTTAGGAACCATAATATAAACAATCTTTCGGTATGTATTAAATTCTGCCCCTCTTGTGCTTTAGAAAGTATTTCTTTTATACATGGAGGGAAAGTTTCTGAAATATCTTTACCTTCCTTAAAGCTAATATCAATCATGTATTCAAATTCTTCCTTTTTTGATTCCCAGATCGCTATTATAGTGTCATAAAATGATTTAAATTCTTGAATTTCAAATAATTTTTCTTTAAATTTGTCTAATTCAGCAGAAATTTCACCATTTTGAGTCAAAAATTTCATACGTACATATTCTTGCAATAATCTATTAATATTTTCGGGTTTAATATATACATAACCTTGTAGGACAGCATTATTCACTAATTTACGATATTCATCCTTTAAATTAGAAGCAAGTTTTAAATAATCTAAATAAGAAATCTTGAAATTTGTTTTAAAAATTTCTTTTTGCTCTTTTACTATTAATTTTTTATAAATAGTCGGTTTTTCTTCAAATAATATTTCTAAATTTAAATCCTGATAAATATAATACAAATTATATTCATTTTCTTTATTTAATTCATTGTAGGTGGTTTTTGAGTATATATTTGCTATTCTATTAGAAACAACTTTATTATTTAAAATATAAAGAATAATTTTTAGTAATAAATAAACAAAAATATTAAATTCGTCAAGCTCATATTCCGATAATTGTTCAATATTATTTAAAGCATCATTGAATACGGTTAAAACTTTAGCTTTTAGTTCCTCAACTTTGTCGGAAGTAAAGATTTCATTAATGAAATCTAGAGGGTTTTTTGAAGCTATATCAGAATAGTATGTTTTTAAAGAAGGAAGCCAAGGATATCGTTTTACTAAGTCATAAATACCGCTCATTGCTCAAAAATTCTCTAATTTCAAATATAAATATTTATAAACTAAAACACATGATGAGAAATAACTTTAATAAATTAAGAGTAAATTAATTTATTGATAATTTTAATTAAACTATTAACAATATAATAAATATTGAAAGAGAAGAATTCAATTAAAATTCATCCATATCATCATCATCTTCAAATTCGGCTTCCTCTACTCTAGGTGCTAGGAAGTAACTCAATTCACCGCCCTCAAGAAGATTAAAGATCATTTTTAATGGATGATCTGTCTTTAATGATATCTCTAGCTTCTCAGTAATCGATGCTATTTTTAATATTGCTTTCAAAAATGTTAAAGAGTATGCTCCACTACTACTTCCACTAAGATCATGTTCTATTAAATCATCTTCACTTAAATCATATTCCATCTCGCCAATTTGTCCTGTTGAACTAAATAATAATCCTTTTCCCTCGGTAGCTGCCATATTAAGAATTTCAGAATAAATTTCAGCATCTTTTATTGCTTCTACTAAAAATTCAGATTCAATAACCCATTTTGAAGGATATTCAATCTTTAATAAATTATCCATTGGAATTTCTTCAATATCAATATCCAGTAAAGCTAAACTAAAAGTTCGCGTCCGCGTCATACCCTCTCGTTGCATTTTTATTTTTATTTTTTGTTCAGTTTCGTTAAAATCAATTTGTACTGAATCATTTGCGGCACTTCTCTTTAAAATCTTATCTAAATCATCTAAATTTAACCCAACTTTTGATTCTTTATCGCATTGATATTCATCAAAATTCTCCTTTTTAATTGATAGTTTTAGTAAGCATATTCTACTGGGATCCATTGCTGAAATTGTAAACTCTTTAGGGGTTACTCGAAATTCTGTCTCATCGATAATACTCGCAAGAGTTTCAACAATTCCTTTCAAAATCCGACTATTTTCCAATTTTAACGTAAAAGTCATATTCTCTCAGTAAATTTATTCAATTATAATTAAGATAATAATGTTTGATTCACATTATTAATAATGTTTGATATTAGTCTTTTAATAATACTAATATTAGGTTTTAAATTAATTATTTATACTCTCTTAAATTTTCAATTTTGTATTAATTAAATAATTAAGTCATTCCTATTTAAAAAAAAATGGCATTTCAGTACGCGAAGCAAAGAATAATTAAGGATATAACAATTGATGATAAGCGAATCCAAGTAATTGGATATATTAAAAATAAAATTGATGATAATCAAATTATTTTAGAAGATAAAACTGGTGAGATAAATGTTAATCTCATTAGTATCAATGATTTTAACTTTAATGAGAATGAATTAATTAACATAATTGGAGATCTTGAGTTTCAATCTACTGGAGAAAAAGTAATCAATGCTGATATAGTTCAAGATATGAACAAATTAAATTTCAAGTATTATCAAAAACTTTATCAAATTAAAAAGGAATTAGATTTAACCTAATCTGCCTTACTTTTCCATGAAGTTGTCATTCGTCTAGAAAATTTTGAATTTCAATTGTATATCCATTAGGATCCTTGAAGAAAAAATGATAAATATTGAATTTACGATTAATTAGAGGTTTTTCTTCAATAAATATTCCTGCTTTAATTAAACTGTTGTAATATTTATCAACATCCTCAGTAACAAATGTTATAATTGGGCTTTTATCATCATAAATAACAGTCATATGCTCACAAAATCCAATTTTACTTTGACTATTAATATTAAATATTAAACAAACATGCTGATCTTTGTATATTGTCAACCCTAGGATATTTTGGTAGAAATTAGAAGTTTTATTTAGATCTTTTGTCCCTAAAAAAGTAATAAATTCTTTAAATGGCATATTTCTCAATTATAAATAATTGGTTATATAATAAAATTGAAAATTTTTTATGTAATTATTGATAAGATAAAATTTTTTAAATATTATTATTTTTCAAGGATATATTTATGAAAAAAAAGATAAAATTAATATGGTCGAATTTTGTCCTGAATGTTCAAACCTGTTGCGTAGAAAAAAAGATAAAGATAAATCTTTTTTAGTATGCAGATGTGGATATCAAAAAGAAATATTACTAGATAATGCTAAAATAGAGAACCATATTCAGAAAAAGAAGCAAGATTTAGAAAAAAATTTGTTAATTATTTCTGAAGAAGATAAAATTTCAGTACATCCTAAAACAAAAAAAGAGTGCCCAAATTGTGGTAATAGGGAGGCTGAAACTTGGCAAAAACAAATGAGGAGTGCAGATGAGCCAAGTACTCACTTTTTCAGATGTACTGAGTGTAAGCATACTTGGCGTGAATAATTTTTAAATTTGCTTGCCATTTTTATATTATAGAGATATTGTAGAATTAGCGTGAAAGAACAGTTTCACGAATTATTTAAAAAAATCATTCCTATTTTCGCAGTTTCCATTAAATTTATAAACTAATGTAAAATTAAAACTTTTTAATCACTACTATTAAATTGGGTGAGAAATATGGAAGAGTCACTAAGTAATATTGGTTGGAGAGTTATGCTTACTATGGGAATGTATACTTTTGTAATATCACTACTCTGGATATTTGTGACTGAAATCATGTTTGTCAGTGATTTTGAAGCATATGTAGAGATACCTTACAGTGATTATCCCGATGTGAATATGGCTACATTTTATATTATTACAAAAAAGATGATTGGTATAATGTTATGTGCAATAGCTATATCAATTGTTATAATAACGCATTACGGCTATAAAAAAGGTGAAAAATGGGCATGGTATACACTTTTAGTTGTGGGAGGTATACCATGGATCACTTTTATAGCTTACAAGATCATTATTGGTTATATTGGAGTAAGTATGATAACTTTTGCCCTTGGAGCTACGCTTTACGCAGTTGGTATAACACTCCCAGCTAAAGAAATTTTGGGAAAAAAATAACTTGATTAAGGTTAATTTTATTTTTTCTTATTTCTTTTTCCTTTTTTGATATGTGTATATCAAGGGACTTTATAATAGAACAGGATTTTAAGAAAGAACTTCTAAAATTTTAGTAAGAATACGTGCTTTGCCTCCCGTTGATTGGAGTAAAGTTTTCCCACAAACTAAACATTCTACATCCGTCGCAGAACATCCAAAAATGATTTGTTGGTTTCCACAGTTTAAACACTTTACACGCAAAAACCTACTTTTTGCTTGTGGAATAAGTTGTTTTTCTTTTTTATTAGTCATAAATATCACTTTTCTAAACTTCTTGAAATTCTAATCTCTTAACTCTATATGATTTAGCATATTGTTTTTTGCCACATTCAGAGCATTCTAATAGCGGTGTAGATTTCTTATTTAACTTAGCATTTTTATGGAAAATTTCCTTTGGAAAGCTACCATAGCCTTTCTTCTTCCTTTCAAGTCTTCTGCGTCCATGATTCATCATACGTTCTTTTCCTTTCTTGTATAGTGATACACTATGTTTTGTATGTGATCTACAAGTTGGACAATAACGATTGACAGTTTTAGGGTACTTCATTAATCAGCGACCATTAGCTTTAAGAATAAATTTAGTAATTATTCATAAATTTTAAATTTTATTAGTTCTGTAAGTTCTTTTTGAATAACCATAGTATAATAAAAAATAATTTAAATCTTATTTACATAATGTTAATAAAAACATATTGAATGAGATTTTGAATGTTCAAAGATAAATTTAGTGAAGGTATAATAAGTGCAAAGCAATTTGATCGAGAAGATATTGACTATATTCTAAAAAAAGGCAAAGAAATGATTCAAATCAAGAATTCAAATCTTCTTCAGGGGAAAATTTTAGCTACACTATTTTTTGAGCCATCTACTCGCACACGTCTTAGTTTTGAATCTGCTATGTATAGATTAGGAGGAAATGTGATCGGATTTCACTCTGGAGATGTATCGTCTATAAAGAAAGGTGAAACGCTTGCAGATACGATAAGAACAGTTGAGAATTACAGCGATTGTATAGCTATGAGGCATTCACTCGAAGGAGCAGCAAGAATGGCTTCAAAATTTGCGAAAATTCCTGTTATAAATGCTGGATCTGGAAGTGGGGAACATCCTACCCAAGCATTATTGGATTTATTAACAATTACTGAAGAAATTGGAGCATTAGATGGTTTGAATATAGGTATAATGGGGGATCTTAAGTATGGAAGGACCGTACATTCACTTTCAATTTTATTTTCCAACTTTGATGTAAATATATATTTCATAAGTCCTGAAAGCCTAAGAATGAGAAACCGTGATAAGGATTTTTTACAACAAAGACAAGTTAAATATAAAGAAATTACTAATTATAGAAAAATATTAAACATACTGGACGTTCTTTACATGACAAGAATCCAAAAAGAAAGATTTGTTGATATTGAAGAATATGAGAGAGTAAAGGGGTATTATATCTTTAGAAAAGAGGATCTCATAAACACAAAAGATAATTTCAGATTATTACATCCTCTACCTCGAGTTACAGAAATTTCTCCTGATGTTGATATTTCAGAGAAAGCTATTTACTTTAAACAGACTTTTTATGGAATTCCAATGAGAAAAGCTCTCTTAGCTGAACTTATGATTTAATAATATTTTAAAAATTTAAAGTATTTTTTTATTCCATTATCCAATAAAACATTCTCTAAAAGAAATCATTTCTATTTTGGAATTAAAAAACTTTTGAAAGAATTCCTGAACTGATATTTCATCTCTATTTACTTTTTCTATAAACAATGTCCCTCCGTTGATAATTTTTTGAAATTTTTCAAATAATGCGATCCTTTTATTAAGGGAAAGATTTGAACCTGTTCTTATTATTCTTAAGGAATATCGATTTAATTTTTGTTTGATTTGTACCATACCATTATGCCACGAATCTTTTAGATAGGAATCATAATGGGGTTGACTTAGAATAAAATTACTATTATCAATCTCATTTCTTTCATCAGTTAACTTTTTCATTAATGATAACACTTTAAGGGCAAATCTTTCACTACTTTCTGTTCTATCAAGCTCAATTCCACAATGATTAAGGATAGCTTCGTTTAATCCGAAAAAACTAATGGATTTCAGTGATTCTTTGAAAATATCTTCGATATTTTTAGATAGAATCTTTGAAATTAAGAATTTCCATTGTTTAAGAGGGTATAATTTTTTTTTTACCAATTTTTCTTTATAGTTAAAGAATTCAAATATAGATTTCAATTTATTTTGTATTATATCTAAAAATTTATTGTCATTTTGTTTTGCTTTTTCTGATACCATGTGTAAATTTAATAAAATTTTATCTAAAATTATTGTATTCTCTTCCGGATTAGTTATTTGAACGATGGTTGAATTCAACAAATTCTTATTATTTTTATTGCAAAGAAAGAGATCTCCTTTATTATATTCTGTAGTAAAACTTTTTAAAAGACTATCTCCCGATTCTAATGAAAAATTTTTAGATGGTTTTAAAAGTAGAAACGGTCTTATGTATTCTTTATATTGAAAACTCATTGAATTGAAAAATTTTTTTTCTATTTGAGAGAAAATTGAGGGATTTACTGGTAATTTATCATTATTATTGAACTCTAATGATAAGTGAGATTTGTTATCATTAAAATGAGTATTGAACCTGAGTAATTGAGAAGTCAATGTATTAAACTTGAATGATTTTATGTCTGGTAAATCAAACCAAGAAAGAAAATTAGTATTGAAATCTCCTAAAAGCAAATCTTCAGAATAAAAATTGCCTAATTGGTACAAAAGATCTATTAAATGAATAGTTAAATTGTTCAATTCGGTCCAACTTTTTATCTTCTGGCGATTAAGTAAATCTTTTTTAAAAAGATAATCAGTTATTGTTTTAGTATTAATATACAAACTTAATGGCCTTAGACTCCAATAGTTTAAATGTAATAGGGCAATTTCTCCTGTTAGGTATAAATCAGCTAGATTTTTTGGTAGTAAATTAAGAAGTAAAAATTGCTCAGAAACATCAGATCCTAATCTTTTTATAAAATTTTCAGGGGTGAACTCCCTTTCTTTGGACATAAATAATTGAAATACTTCAAAAGGGGGCGTTCCTAATCGAGTTAATCTGTGTCTAACCTCTTCTAAACCATTTTCTAGTAAAATGGCATTAATGTATTCACGCATCAATGGTGCTGTCATGTATTCTATGTTTGTTTTAGAAAGACGTTCCTCTACTTCATGGGCAATTTGTCTAGCTAAATAGCGATCTAAATCTCCTTCATTGACAAGATATTCCTCAATTTTGCTTATATCAAATAATTCTTTCGAATATTTTGAGGTTCGAATCATTTGAGTATTTTTTTGCTTATTAAGAATCTGTTCAATAGATAGAATTTTATCGATTATCTGCTCCCCTAAAAATGAAATAGAATATCCCTCATCAGAGGATATGATTAATTCATTCTTTTTTAATGTGTTTAAATGAAAAGATAAATTAACAGTAGAAAGATTATGCCCTAAAACCTCTTTCTGAATCTTTGAAAATGATAACGGAACCTGACTATTTCTTAATTTCTTTAATATATCAATTCTAATCTTTTGACCTAAGGTCTTTAGTTGCTTTTCTAGAATTGTTTGTTTTTTGTCGGCATCCAATTTTCTTAATATCTAAATAATCTTTCTTTAAACCTGCTTAACTAAATAATATGTTTAACAGTTATATAAAAATTTAGGGATTTTCTAAATTTTCAATAAGATCAGATAATATGTGGGTGATATAAAGTTTTTCTATGAAAGCGTTAATCTTGTAATTAAATCAATTTTAATCATGAGTGATTTAACTTTAAAAGTTTTTTGTTATATTAATAAAAATATAAAAAATGGACTCCTTTTTCGTTATATTTTATCAAATTTTTAAGAAGTCATGATAACAATTTTATCAAATCTAAAAAAAAATGTGAATAGTTATTATGTCAAAGAGGAAAAAATTTACTGAATTAGTAAATATGAAGAAAAAGATTGCTTATTTAGTAATTATAAGCTTAATGTTTTTATTTTCTTTTAAAATAGAAAACACCATATTTTCCCAAGATAAAAATTCAAAAAATATGTTAAACTCTCATCAAGGAAGTTGTTCCATTATAACATGTACAGTAGGTGATGAGGTTCTTTATGGTTATAATTATGATGGACGTGAAGAACTAGAACCTTTTATCCAATTTGGTGATCATTTAGATTTCCATGATGATGATATCGCCGATTTTGGAAAACCTATTTGTTGTACTGGTCGTATGTATGAAACAGGACCAACCGATCTTTATGCAAGATTGAATGCTGATGGTTTAGCTTTAGCATATAACAGTCTAGAAGGCATTCCAATGTATATAGATCCACTAAAAGAGTATTATAATTGTGGAGGGCGTTTTCGAATTATAAATTGTAGTTCTGTTCAAGAAGTTATCGATTTCTATAATCAATATAATTACTATGATCTATCTACAAACCCAACATGGTATTGGCAAAGCCACATTGCTGATGCTTATGGAGATGCTATCACTGTTGGATTAAATGAGTTTGGTAAAGTAACAATAACAGAAAAGAAAGAATCTCCATTTCTAATTTCTATGAATCTAAATCTTGCGTATCCTGATTGTTGTGACGGTCCATGTAATGACAGTATTCTACGAACTAATATAGCAACGGAGATGTTAGAGACCATTGTTGAAAAACAATCTCTGACTGTGAATGATTTTCGTGATGTTTTAGAAGCTATAAGTTGCGAAGCGACTACTCATAGTCTTATTTTTAATCCAAAGACTTTTGATATTTATGTCTATTATCGGCAAGATTTCAGTAAGGTTTTCAAATTTAACCTAGAAGAAGAATTGAATGCATTAGCCCCCGGTGAAGTAAACTTTTATGATCTCAAAGAAATGTATGATAACAGTAACGATATAAAATTTTTTGGAAGTTCTGTGATTATAAGCGTTTTTTGTTTTGGGCTTGTTGTTTTGATTATTAAATCAAAAAAAGATGTAATAAAAAGTTAAATCTTATTGATTTTGGTGTTTAAATTCAGTTTAAATATTTTTTTTTTTAATTAATTGACCATTAAAATTATAAAGTACAAAAAAGTAGCTATATTTGAAAATTCCAAGTTAAATATTTTAAAGTGAAATCAAAAATATCTACAATAACAAGCAAAATTATTCCCCAAAAGGCAGAAAATAATTATAAAGGTTATAGAATCGCTGAAATCACATTTCTAATTTTAAAAATAGTTAACATCACCCGTAGTTTAATTCATGTCTTAGTTCCTGATGGGAGTGCAGGATCTATTGCTGGAATTCTCGTCCTTCAGAAGCTAGTTCATTTTAATAGATTTTTATTACTTAAGTAATAACATTTTAAAATTAGAAATTGGACTCCTTTTTCGTTATATTTCAGTGTTTTTATAATAATCCATGAAAACAATTTGGAAAAATCTAAAAAAAAGTGAGTAATTATTATGAAAAAGAGAAAACAATTTACTGAATTAGTTTTAGTAGAAACAGATAAAGAGATTTTAGAGGAAAGGGGCAAGAATCTTTTCCAAGTAGACTTTCTAAAGGCAGCAATGATATTTTTAGTTATATTTGATCATATTGTAGCATGGGGGGTAAAAGATCAGATGGGTGTTACCTTATGGGAAAGGATCTCAATTCCGGTCTTTTTAGTGATAATGGGATTTAATATGGGACTTTCTTTTCAAAGAAGAGGAGTTTCGAGGTTAAAAGAGTTATATTCTTGGAGTTATTTTAAAAGTAAATTTTTACGGTATCTCGTACCATTTCTTGTATTATATGGATTTTCTACTTTACTGGGACTAATTTTTTATCAGTTTAATATTACTGCAATGTATCATGGACAATATTATCCACAACATGGATTTATACAATTATTTACCGGGATTTTACCATTTTGGGGTCCCGGAAATTGGTTTATACCTGTAATTTTTGGATCCATCTTAATATTTCCTTTATTATATTGGGCTTTTACAAAGAAACCAATCCTAACATTAATTCTTTGTTTCGCTGTTGAGATCATAATGCAATTAATTGTATTTTTCGTTATAGGACAAATTACAACTTGGGAAGAAGCGCACATTGTTGGTTTATTTATGACAAGTTTTCCATTCTATCTATCTGCTATAGGATTAGGTCTGTGGTTTTCATTTAATCGTAAGCCTTTTTCAAGACGGAACTTGTTTATCTGGATTTCATTTCCAATTAGTTTAACATATATAATATTATACCAATTCTTTGATTTTCGATTCCGAATCGGGGATGTTCCACTATTCAGAGGAGATTACCTTTTCTTAATATTTCCATACTCAGCAGTTTTATTTCTATTAGTAATGATGATATTACCCCAGAAGTCAGACAACAAATTTTCACGAGCAATTTCATTAATAGGGAAGTCAACATATCATATTTTACTTACTCAAATGTTTGGTTACGCATTTATTTTCTTATTGAGAGGTACACATTATCTTATAGATGTTGGATTCACGTTTTTGGATGCATTACTCTTAATTTATGCTTGGATTATATTTATCCCTTTCGGTATTCTATGGTATAAAATGGATCACGAAAAAAATATAATTAGACGTTTGTTATACTATGTAAATTTCTTCCTAGTTATTAGCGTATTAGTATATTTCATGTATGTTTACATTTATGCCATGCTGAATCCCACCCTTAATGAGTGGATACCAATCACTTTGATTATTATTCTTATTTATGGGGCTGCAGGACTACTTATTTATTTTATTGCGAGAAAACCAATTAAAACAACTATTCTGGCTATTTGGACATCATTTTTAGTATACAATTTCTTTATTTCAATACTATACATGGCAGTACTCCCGCCTACTGAGTATTTGGTACAAAATATTTCCATAGGTACATTCCTCATCTTCGCAATAATAGGTACAGTTTTAGATTATACTCTTAGGAAATAATTCTTTAATTTTTTTTTTAC
>Ga0209635_10001787_pt1 | contig 16132 bp, 16 predicted proteins | sample DeeMarSWOR230_32_FD_187463 | JGI IMG/M metagenome (GOLD analysis project Ga0209635, IMG submission 187463) | Marine sediment microbial communities from White Oak River estuary, North Carolina - WOR-2-30_32 (SPAdes) (version 2) | ecosystem: Environmental > Aquatic > Marine > Intertidal zone >... | reverse complement strand
AGCCACTTTTTCAAGTTCTCTTATTGCCTCTAAAATGGGTGGACCATAAATTTTGATGTAGCTTCTCATAGACGTTCCTATATATTTTTAGTATGTTACGATGTTATTAACATTACCCACAACTTTTACTAACTAAAACTCTAAGAAATCTGATGTGCGCGAGCCTTCCATTATCTAACTTTTTGTGTGGTGTGGTGGCGGTTGTAGGTGTTAAATGAGAAAAGAGAAGGGAAGCATGTAGGCGTGCAAGCGTGTAAGGAAGTATGTTTGGGTTTGGGCTAAATTTTAACCCCAAACACACACGCGGAATATGCGCAACCTTATTATCAATAATTATATTGACCGTTTCTGATTATTCAATTATGGATCAAATACCGTAGAGAGTTGAAAAGGAAATGGATTACATAAACATAATTGGATTGACGGCAGCTGCAATGGGTGGGATCTCACTTTTCCCTCAAGTGCTGAAGGTTTTAAAGACCAAATCTACCAAAGACATTTCTCGTGAAATGATTTTAATATTGGCTGGTAGCATATTTTTGTGGCTCGTTTATGGAATTTTGTTGAAAAATTTGCCCATTATAATCGCCAATTTTTTTGGTTTGATCCAAGCTCTTATTATTCTATTCTTTAAAATAAAAAATCAACTAAAAAAGCGCGCGCAAAGCATAGTTTTTCTGTGTTTTATTTAAACAATCTATTTCAAGGAAAAAAATGGTATGATGGAGAGATGAAGATATGATCAGCGTTATCGTTTGCGGGTTAGAGTATATATTGCTCATGCATGCATACCTACCTTCACACAGAAAACCCACACACGCACGCGCAAGACGTCTGTCATAGAGATGTGGTATCGTCTTGATTCTTTGTTCTGACTTAACAAGAGGTTTTAAAAGCGAGACCATTCATCAATAACAGCACAAACAACGGAGAATCTAGAAATGAGCAAAAAATCTAGCGACTCAAAAATAATATACGTCGGAAGAAAACCTCCAATGGACTATGTGTTAGCTATCGTAACTGCTTTCAGCGGAGCCGAAATAAAAGAGGCTACCGTGAAGGCAAGAGGACGATCCATAACAACAGCTGTCGACGCAGTCGAAATAACTCGACGTAAATTCGTGAAAGAAATGATAGTAGACACAGTCGTCATCGGAACCGAAGAGATGCCACCGAGGGAAGGGGAAAGCAACTCGAGGAATATTTCAACAATCGAAATCACCTTAAAACGAAGTTAGCCGACAACATCATCAGCATAGTTTCTACAGCGTGATGATCCTTCGCGCTCTTTCTAAAGGGTTGAATCTGAGGGTACTCTACGCTTTTAATATTCAAAATGTCGCGCGTATTTTTCGATAACACTCAATTGTCCACCGCTGCCGACCTTTAACTGGAGTTCGCCCTTAAAGGTTACAACACGGGCGTTCTCAACTTGGATAGTATCTCCCACAGCAACTGTGTCTATTTGTTGGTTCCACAAAGGTAGTTGAATAATTCCAGTTTCATCTGTAACTTTTGCGTTCGCTACAGTGCTTAATTTTCCTAACCTAGTGAAGACGGTTTTCGGCTTTGGAATTTCAATGACCCTTGCCTTTAAGTTAATTCGGTTCATTCCTAACTTCAAATCTCTGATCTGTGGGTGTTCAATTTTAACCCTATCGGGTATTTTCTCATTGATGTCTTTGGGAGCAAATTTTTTGAGTGGATTGGTTTCTTTAAGGATGTTTTTTGGTATGGGGAATTGAGCGACCACTTTGACACCTTTGGTTATGAGAAAAACGGCAGTATCGGGTGTTTTTTTCCGACATTCGATTAAAAGGCTTTCACATGTAGATTCTTGGCGTTCCCAAGCTTCAATGAAGCTATTAAAAAAGTCGTTCGAATCAATTCCATACTTCATTGAAATAAGAGCGAGATATTCAAGAGCCTTAAAATCAGCAAGATTGTGATACCTGCCACGGGGGCGACCTCGTTCCTGTGACCCTTTCATTTGCATTTGACTCGTTCCTATTCCCGAAGTTATCTATGAACATATTTAAGGGTGTCTAGAATAAAAAATCAAAGTATCATAACCCCTAAAATGCACCTCTTAAGTTTTAATCCCCAAACACTGATTCATTAAGAAATATTACCTTCTGATTTAACGCACTTGGAACAATTTAAATAACTTCGCCAGATTAATGATGTTTAAAGTGGATTCGGATGCCAAGAGTTGAAGCTTCTATCAGAATCGAAAATGTCGTTGCAACTGCTACATTAAATCAGAGGATGAACTTGAACGCTGTTGTTAAGGGAAATCCAACCGTTGAATATCGTCCGAAACAGTTTCCTGGTTTGGTTTTCAGGTTAAAGAGACCTAAGACAGCCATGTTAATCTTTAATTCGGGGAAGATGGTTTGCACCGGAGCAAAGTCTGAAAAAGAGGCAAAAAGAGCAATTAAGAAGGTTATAAGGGAACTGAAGAAGAGCGGAATAATCATCCCTGGCAAACCCGAAATCAAAATAGTGAACATGGTTGCCTCAGTGAATCTTTCGGGGAGAATAGAACTTGAAGAAGCTGCTTACAGTCTCGGCAGAACCATGTATGAACCCGAACAGTTTCCCGGTCTCATCTACAGAATGGATGATCCAAAAGTTGTGTTTCTTGTCTTCGCAAGCGGGAAACTTGTTTGCACAGGAGCCACTAAAGAAGAAGACGTTTACGAAGCGGTTGCTAAACTCCATAAAGAACTCGAAGAAAAAGACCTGATATACTACGAGTAAACGACATTGGTGTTCAATGCAAAGGAGAACTGCTTGGTCATGGAGGACAAGTGAAAGCTTGGGGTAAGGTGCGAACCGACTTGGTGAAGAGAATAGCTCGAGAATTGGTGGAACGGTTTCCAGACAAATTCACAACAGACTTTGAAACCAACAAAAAACTCTTAGAATCCCTTACCAACATTTCATCAAAAAATCTGAGAAACAGAGTAGCTGGGTACATAACTCGGCTTCAGAATCAGAAAGAACAGAATAAACTTACCACTGAACAAATAGAGATTAACTCTTAAGCAAACAACCACATCTGGATTTCCACTACGCTTGTTTCTTAATAAGATTCGTTGCTTTTTTAATCAGTTTTAGGGCTTTTTCTTTTGGTAAACCTGTTGCTTCAGTTATCTTCTCAGGAGAGGCTTCAATTAGGTCTATGATATTCTTGATTCCCCCTTCTTCGAGCCTTTGAGCGGTTCTTGGTCCTATGTTCTTGATCTTTGTGATGGCTGGCACTGCCATCTTGAGGAATTCAACCCTCTTCTTCAACCTGTTTTTGTCCGTCTCTAACACCGTTATCTTATCCTCTAGCTCACCGATGCTCCTTTTCAGGCGATCCCTCTCCCTTAAGACCTTCTCATAACTACCTTTCTTCACATAGCCAAACCTTTCCATAAAATCCATCCCCCAAAAATCAATATTGTTTGAAGCTACTTAAAAAGAGCAAAAACTCATCTTCTATCTCTCTGTCTTTGTAATCTGTCAAGCTTCTGTTTACGTTTCATCTCACGATTTTTCTTCGTACTAGGTTGATCTTTTTCTCTTCCTCCTTTTTCTTCTCCTCTCAACTGCCTATCTTTTCCCAAATACTCCACCTCAGTCAATCAAGCATGCATGCGTATTTCGCACCGCGTGTGCACTTCTAGATGTAATATCGATGGTTTTCAGTCTTCTTTATTCTGCCAAGAAAAGTTCCAGCAAAATAGGGCAGCCAACAATATTCCGAAAAATCAAGGTCAGCACCTTCAATCGTAACAGCAGTCTCCTCTGAAATAGCTCCTACTTTCTTAAATTTTCGAATAAGTTGTTGATGCATTTTAAATTGAATCCCAGACAATGACAATTCCTAACTCTCCCTCCTTCTTTTTCCATAATTTTCTTAATAGAACACTCAAAATAAACGACAAAACGCAATAAGCTTTTTGTCAACATTCACTAGGAGAATTCCACTAGTTAATGTAATACACTTGTCACATATTAAGGGTGTGAATTTGGGGTTAAAATTTAACCTCTCTTTCCATATTCTTCACTCACACACCACATGCGCGCGTATAATTCTAATTCACACAAAACCATAATCAACCATCACTCAAATCCCAATAGACTCTTCGTAAACCGTTAAAATAACACCTCTAGAATTCCACGAAGAGTCTATCCGTTCTTGGTATAGGAGCCTCTTCATAAATTCTTTCACGTCTTTACTAAGCGTAAGATTTGGGAATAGAACAAAAAAAGCAAGTTTAGAATAAACGCAAAAAATCATATGAATCATCGTATATTGAAATTATATGCGTGGAATAAGGACGCGAAATAATGCCTCAAATCTATATTGCTGAAACCTCTAACCGAAAAGAGTTCGTAACCAAAATCATGAAAATTTTCAAGATACAATTAGACCAAGTCAACAGTATTTTCATAAAACCTAACATAGTCTCCTCCGAACCTTACCCAACAACAACCCACCCCAAAACCCTAGATGCCCTATTAGGCCACCTTTCCGACAGAAAGCCAATTGTAGGCGATGGCCATGCAGTAGACACGGGGTACACTAAAAACATCCTAGCTGATTCTTCACTTAAAGAAATCTGCAACAATCACGGTGTAGAATTAGTAAATCTCTACAAGAAAAAAATGAAGAAATGGACAAGCCCCAGAGGTTACACAATAAAAATATCAACATTACCCCTTGAATGTGACTTCATTATTTCCCTCCCCGTATTAAAAGTCCACAAACAATGCGGATTAAGTGGTGCATTAAAGAACCAATTTGGATACCTCAGCAAACTTGACAGAATCCTCATGCACACAAAAATCAAAGACCTCCACAAAGGCATCGCAGAAGTAAACGTTGCTATCCCGACAAACCTGTTTATCGTAGATGCGGTGGAAACCCTAACCAAAGCTCAAGAGTGCAGACACGGCGGATGCCCAACCAAATTAGGCACTATGATCGCAGGAACCGATCCAGTCAGCTTAGATACTTTTGGCCACAAATTGCTTCAGAAAGTGGATCCTGGACTTGGAAAAAAACAAAAAAACATCAAACACATAGACTATGCCCAAGAATACGGCGTCGGCAGAAAAGATTATAAAACCATTAAGATTTAGGCACACGCACCTCAAACCAAACAATTACAAAAAACAACCAAAAGCACTTAAAAGTTACCAAATTCAATCCACCAAATCTACAACACTCTAACAGCCTTTATATATACAACAAACAAGACAGACATACAAAACCTGAAAGAAACGCTGAAAGGATTAGCGTGGCAAAAGCAAAGGCTCTGAAACACAAAACCTTTAAGTGTACTACTCCATATTTGTAATACGAGGATGTGATAATGGAAACTGAAGTTGTAGTAACTAGAAAAGGTCAGACTACAATTCCCGTGCGGCTTCGCAAAAAATTCAAAATTGAAGAAGGCACAAGACTTGAAGTGATCGAAACCGAAGAGGGCATACTCTTCAAGCCCAAGAAATCAACATGGGACCTTGCCGGTTCAGGATCCCAGTTTGCAACTCCTGAAGAAATGAAGAAACTCTTAGACAAACTCAGGGAAGAAGATGTCTAGAACAGTTTACGACACCAGATTCTTCATTGAACTCTATTATTCCAACGACGAGAAAGTACTTCAAAGAACAAGAACGGAAAAAAGGCGCCGAGAAAAATACATCTCAACCATTGTGATTCATGAAGTGTACAAACTTACGCTTGCGCATGAGGGCCGAGAAACCGCAGTCCTTAGAACAACGCTGCTGAAAAAAGACTTCAAAACAGTGCCTGTAGACACTGAAATCGCAGAGATTTCTGCAGAATTAAGGCATAAGTACAATCTCTCGATGGGCGACAGCATGATTGCAGCCACAGCAGTCAGTTTAAAGGCTATATGTGTCTCAGATGACCCTCATTTTCAGCGCATCAAAGAAATCAAGACAACATGGATCTAAAAGCTGCAAATCACTCGCCCCCTCTTCACCCTACCACTATATCTCATCGAACGACTGACCACCACTTTTCAAAGGAGCTAAAAACCCTTCATTCGACTTCACACCACAAATTCATTGTCTTTACATGCGCAATCGAAAAAAGTATTACGAAGAGTCTCCCTTGGTAACATACCTGCTTTGATTAGGCCAGTAACAACGTTTCTGTCAACACTACATTTTCCTGTGCCAAAAACTAAGGTTATTACTCATTGTCTTAAATATACAAACTGTTCCTTGTTTCAACTTCAATAATAACAAAGGGAGAGAATCTAATTGATCTTGAACTAGGTAGCCTCTTCGTCTACCACAACTACCCTATCCAACTCTTGGATACTTTCGTTTTTAGTCACAATTAAGAAAGCCTCTTCGCAAATTCATTCACTTCCTCCTAATCACCCAAGAGCATGAACACATGAATCCCCTATTGCTAAATAATTCCACTCATGAACTCTCTTTCTCTTTGCACTTTCTTCCTTTAACCCGTCTTTTATGAGCCATCTCCCTAATCAGAACCGGAACATTAAACCTCACAAACTTGCGGATACTCTCATCTGGATTCCTCTCCACAACAGCATGCAGCAACCCATCCACAATAACAAATCCAACATTCTCAGAAAAGCGCTTATGAAAAATATCATCTATAAGCCTATTCAAATCACCTTTTGTAACTTTAATCCCTTGACGTTTACGCCTACTTCTTCCAGTCAAGCCTCAGCTTCCTCCCAAAAAACCGAAACAACCTAATACCGCAGAACCATTTCTTCTCTCCCCAATCTTGGTCCTGACCCCAAGACTCCAGATTCTATCATCATATAATTAATTAAGAAACTCATTTAAGCCTTAACAAATAATCAACCAAAACATACGGGTACATTTAACTCCCTAAACGACGATGCAAAGAAACTGTTGCACAAAACCCACCCCAAATCAAGCCCCATTAACGAAAAAAACCCTTTTTTAACGGTTCCCTATTGCACTTGCACTTGCACTTGCACTGCATGTAATATATTGTTCTAGGCACGGTGTAAACCACGATGTTTCCCACGACTGTTAAATACAAGCAAATATGTAAAATCACCACACCCTTACGAACGAGACACAGAATTTAACGCCCAAATAAACTCGACACAAAACAAAAAAGGATCTAGAACTAACAAACTAATTTATCACATGCTTCTATAAATCTCTTAGATGTGACATAGTCCATGAAAGCTTTAGTATTGAGTGGTGGCAGAGGAACTAGACTTCGACCATTAACATTCACGTTAGCCAAGCAACTGATTCCGTTAGCCAACAAACCCGTTCTCGGCTATGTCCTCGACCAAGTAGCTGAGACAAGCATAAACCAAATCGGCATAATAATCGCTCCAGAAACCGGACACTACGTAAAAGAATACGTCAAAGACGGAACAGAATGGGGATTTGATGTCACCTATATCCCCCAAGAACCATTAGGATTAGCTCACGCTGTCAAAACAGCCAAAAACTTCTTGAAAGAAGACAACTTCATTATGTGTCTGGGCGACAACCTGCAAGGAGAAGGATTAACCGCCTTTGTACAAAAATTCACAAAAGAAAAGATGGACGCTCTAATACTCCTAAAAGCTGTAGATGACCCCACAAAGTTTGGCGTAGCAACATTAGATGAAAAAGCCAACATCATAGAATTAGTTGAAAAACCAAAAGATCCCTCATCAAACCTTGCGATAGTTGGTACATACATCTTTTCAAGCAACATCTTCAAAGCCATAGACAAGATAAAGCCCTCATTGAGAGGCGAACTTGAAATCACAGACGCCATACAAAAAATGATAAACATGGGATTCAACGTAAAAGCGGAAACCCTCAACACTTGGTGGCTGGACACTGGAAAAAAGGATGACATTCTAGTTGCCAACGCAAAAATCCTAGACGAATACACAAAACTAGAAATCAAAGGCGTAGCACAAGAAAGCAAAATTGAAGGAAGAGTCACTATCCAAGAAAACGCAAAAGTAGTCAACTCCACCATCAGAGGACCTTGCGTAATTGGTGACGGCTGCGTTATAGAAAATTCTTTAATTGGACCATACACAAGCATAGGCAACAGAACAAAAATCACAGATAGTACCATCGAATACTGTGTAATCTTAGAAAACGCACGGATAACTGGTGTCGATAGGCTGGAAGAGAGCCTAATAGGAAAAAACGCTAAGGTGACTAGAAACCATAGGAAGGGATGCTTGAAACTCAATGTAGGTGATTATTCAGAGGTGGAAATATGAAAGAATATGCCCTTAAGGGAGTGAAAACATACGAAATCAACTTATTGCCTGATGAACGAGGCTTCTTCGCCGAAGCCTTCCGGCAAGACTGGAAAGAATTTTTTGAAGATGAGCAGATAACACAGGCAAACCTGAGCTACAGCTACCCCAACGTCATCAGAGCATGGCACAAACATTTGAAAGGACAGATAGACCATTTCTTGGTGCTGAAGGGAGCAATGAAAATCTGTGCGTATGAAGAAGAAACAGGGAAAATGGCTGAAGTAATCGCTAGCGCCGAAAAACCTACAGTAGTGAGAATTCCCGGCAAATACCTGCATGGAACAAAAACCGTCAGCAACACGCCATCATTAACAGTATATTTCGTCAATAGACTCTATGACTATCAAAATCCAGACGAACATCGCAGACCATGGAACGACCAAACAATAGTTCCCACAGAGATAAACGGCAAAAAAGACGATCCTCGCGTCGGCAAACCATGGGACTGGTTCAGTGTCCCCTACAAGTAGGAAAAGAATAAACAATGAATGTGCTAGTAACTGGCGGAGCAGGCTACATAGGTTCCGTATTGTCCAGAATCCTATTGGAAAAAGGGTACAACGTAATGTGTCTAGATCGCCTATTCTTCGGAACCGATTCAATAAAAGACATAGCTGATAAGATAACCCTCATCAAGGATGATGTCCGATTTTTTAATCCGGAAATCCTGAAAGGCATAGATGCTGTTTTTGATCTAGCCTCCCTCTCTAATGACCCCAGTGGCGAACTTGAACCCCAAAAAACCATGGAAATAAACTATAAAGGAAGAGTCAGAGTCGCCAACCTCGCCAAAAAATATGGCGCCAAAAAATATGTCTTAGCCAGCACCTGCAGTGTTTACGGTTTCCAAGAAGGACTCATAACTGAGGAATCTGGTTTAAATCCTTTGACTACTTACGCGAAAGCCAACATGATAGCTGAAAAGGAGGTCTTACCGCTTGCCGACAAAACATTCTCTGCGACAATACTCAGACAGGCTACGGTGTATGATTTTTCATATAGAATGAGGTTTGACTTAGCCATCAACGGCATGGTCCTGGGCTTTTACAGAAACGGCAAAATCCCCATCATGAGAGACGGAAAACAGTGGCGCCCCTTCGTAAACGTAAATGACACGTCAAATGCTTTCATCAAAGTCTTAGAAGCAGAACCGGAACTCGTTAATGGTCAAGTCTTTAACGTAGGCAGCGACGAACAGAACGTGCAAATTTTTGACCTAGCAAAACTCGTGGCAGAAGCATGCAATCTGCCCTTTAACTACGAATGGTACGGCGATCCCGACACCAGAAGCTATAGGGTAAGCTTCAGCAAAATCAAAGACGCCCTCCACTTCAAGCCTCAGATCACAATTAGAAAAGGAGCAAAAAATGTGTTGGATGCCCTCAAGGACGGGAGATTGAATCCTGATGATCCACGGACGATAACTGTCAAGTGGTACAAGCATCTTCTGGAGATGCAACAGTTCCTCAAAGACACGGAGATCGATGGAGTATTATTATGAAAATTGCAGTTATAGGATCAACTGGGCAACTCGGCATAGACCTCATGAAAACACTAAACGATGGACATGAGGTTGTAGGTCTAGCCCATAAGGACATCGAAGTAGCAGACTATGACAGCTGCCTTATCCTGAAGGATCATAGACCAGAAATTGTTATAAACACCGCAGCTTTCCACAAGACCGATCAATGCGAAGAAGAACCTTTGAAAGCTTTCTCAGTAAACGCTTTAGGTGCAAGAAACGTGGCATTGGTATCCAAAGAAATAGCCGCTACAGCCGTTTTCATCAGCACAGACTACGTTTTCGATGGCTCCAAGAAAGAACCCTACAATGAAGAAGATGTTCCCGCCCCAATCAACACTTACGGAATATCCAAACTGGCAGCCGAACACTTCACAAGACAAAACCCAAAACACTACATCGTCAGAATAGCAAGCGTATTCGGCAAAGCAGGAGCCAGCGGCAAAGGAGGAAACTTCGTGGAGACAATGATAACAAAAGCAAAGAAAAACGAAACCATCACTGTTATCGACGACATGTGGATGAGCCCCACATACACCAAAGACGCCTCCTCAATCTTGAAAGGAATTTTGGAGTTGCAACTTCCATTTGGGGTATACCATGCCACAAACAAGGGCTACTGCTCATGGTATCAATTCACCCAAGAGATCTTTCAACTCACAGGTTTGAACCCTACTTTAACACCTATAAAAACTGAACAGCTGAACTTGAAGGCTAGAAGACCCAGATTCTCTGCATTAACAAGCACAAAACTTTCCAGATATAACCTAGAACCACGAGAATGGAAAGAAGCTCTCCGCGCATACCTTATCGAAAAAGGACACATATAAAGAGACTCTTCGTATTAACCCCGAGAGGAAACCAAATTTGCATATCGCCCAAATAGGAACAGGACGGGTGGGACGCCCAACAGCCTACACAATAATGTGCGCCGAACTGGCAGACACAATAACCGTTTGTGACACAAAACCGGGTCTGGCAAACGCCTTCGCTGAAGAGCTTAGGCATGTAACCGCAAGTCTATGCTTAGATGTTGAGATCGTTGCATGCGAAAGGGACGAAGATGTGGCTGGAGCCGACATAATCTTGGTTTCTGCTGGAAAGCCAAGAACCCCTGGGGTCCAGATGAGCCGACGAGACTTGGTGGTCCAAAACGGACAAATAGTGAAATATATTGCGGAGACAACGGCGCCAAACAACGCGGCTGCAAAATATGTTGTGATTACAAACCCTGTTGATGCCCTGGCGATGGTCTGCAAAAAATATTCGAAAGCCGATTTTGTGATTAGCACCGGAACTAACCTCGAATCGTTAAGGTTACGGTCTGAATTAGCCAGAGCCTTCAAAGTACCCGTATCAACAGTCGAAGGCTATGTTGGGGGAGAACATGGAAAATGTGCAATCATCCTGTGGTCAACCGTAAAAATCAGCGGTCTCCCATTGAATGAGTATGTGAAGTTAAACAACAAGACGCTTATCAGAAACGAAATCAGCTCCTACGTCAAGTCTGTCTCGAAACTTATCATAGACAATATCGGAGGCACCGAATATGGTCCAGCAGCCTCGTTCAGAGACATCGTCAGAGCCATCGTCAAAAATACCAATGAACTCTTGCCTGTTGCTGCGCCAACAAAATTTGAAGGACTACCGGAGCCCGTCTTCGTCAGCGTGCCACTTAAACTTGGCAATTCTGTTGGGAGATCCATCTACAATGTTCTCTCCGCCAAAGAAAGAATCGGTATAATTGAAGCAGCTGAAGCAATATATCAGACATTCAAGAGTGCACATTAACTTGAAAGACGTGTTTTATTCCAGTTTGCGGCTAGTTTGAAATAAGCAGTTATTATCCTCCTTTCTGGGGGATTTAAACCGAGTAATTCCCATTAAAAACTCGGAAAACCGTCTGTTCCGATAACTAAAACCATACATAAACAACCTTAACCGTAAATTCTTCAGATTACCGCCAACCTAAGAATCGAGTGTGCTCGTATGTATTAGGTTCTAAAAGACTTTATGTTAGATAACTCTTCGACAATCCTTTTGCCCGTGTTTCCGTCTCCGAAAGGATTCTCCCAACGGTTCTTTTGGGTAACCATCATTTTTACGCATTCAAGAATTTTTTCCGAATCAGTTCCAGCCAAGATGTTTGAACCAACCTCAAGTGTTTCAGGTCTTTCTGTGTTATCTCTCAGTGTCACGCAGGGAACACCGAAGACACATGTTTCTTCCTGAACTCCCCCCGAATCAGTTAAAACTAGTTTCGCGTTGCTTTCGAGCTGAAGAAAACTGAGGAAATCAACTGGATCTATCAATCTGATTGTATTTGGTTGCAGACCAAATTGTTTCATTTGTTTTCTAGAACGTGGGTGAACAGGATAGACTACTGGAACATCAAATTCGCTCTTAATTTTCTTTAAACCACGCAGAATATCGTTGAACCTTCTTTGATTATCCACGTTTTCTTGCCTGTGGACAGTAACTAAAAAATAGTTTTTCGCCGTAAGCTCTAGCTGATTCAATGTGTCCCTTTTGTGGTTTGCTATTTCAAGGTTTTGATATATTGCATCAACAACGGTGTTACCCACCACAAATACCTTCTTTTCAGAGATTCCTTCATCAAGTAGGTTTTTCTTCGATTTTTCAGTTGGTGCAAACAGATAATCGCTACAATGGTCCGTCAAGACGCGGTTAACCTCTTCCGGCATTGTCTGGTCATAACTTCTTAACCCCGCTTCCACATGACCAACCTTAATCTGTAGCTTTGCCGCTGTGAGAGCGCCTGCGAGTGTGGAGTTTGTGTCTCCCTGTACCAAAACAACATCCGGTTTTTCCTTTTTCAAAGTCTTCTCTATTTCAATAAGCATCTTTCCAGTTTGTTCACCGTGTGAACCTGATCCAGTATCTAACTTGTATTTGGCGTCTTGTAACTCAAGATCTTCGAAAAAAACTTTGTCCATGCTGTAGGAATAGTGCTGACCCGTATGCAAAACTGAATAATCTAAGCCTAATCGTTCGCATTCTCTGATTATGGGAGACAATTTAATTATCTCTGGGCGTGTTCCAAGCACTAACAAAATTTTCATTGAACTTCGCTCAAACTAAATGAAGGGTTACCTTTCTTTTAAGTTATGCATAAATTTTTTTATGTATAGCAAACGAGTTTGCGCCCCCTTATTTTTTGCAGGAGGCACGTTTAGAGGCTGATTCATATTCAAACCCAAAATTTTTTAGACTTAATACAACAAATGTACAATAAGGCGACCGAAAAAAATAGTTTTAGTAGTGAACAAAACAGACATGCAAAACCTATGAGACTCTAGAAGGGTTGGTCTCCTCTTTCACCTACTCACAATCCCACTAAACCTCATCGAAAAATTAACAATCATATTTCAAAAATCATAACCACATTTGCATCCAAACAAAGGAAGACTGTTGAAAACCCCTCAAGATGCGGTGTTGCATTACTAGGCAACCCTGATAGTAATGAGTGACAAGAAACTGTTTACTGGAGGAACTATGTCGATTTCTTTTTCCGTCTGTGATTTAAAAATTTTGAGCTGTCTTATAAAAGAGATGTGTTGCTAGGGATATACGTGTGTATTTCCTGCATGATAATAAGGTAGTAATACATCTTTTATTCCCTCTAGTCTGTGAGGAATCAGAATTGCCTGAAATGACTGCGCAAAAATGGAAACAGACGAAGCAGGTGCTGGTAAGCGAACTGGATTTAACCAAAATTCAGGGAAAAGGGGATTTTCCCTGCCCAAATTGTGGAGTTACCATTTCTCCTGAGGATGAGTCAGAGAATGTTTACACTATTCTGGAGGAGAAAGTTAGAAACGACGCTTTGGAAGAACTAGTGATTCAATGCAACAAGTGTTCAAGCCGAATACGTCTAACCGGTTTCTCTATCCTTGAGATGGAAAACCTCTAAACTAGAATAGTTTCTAGCGAGTGCACGATTTTACGCGAGCGTCATACTTCAAAGTTGTTTCATGTGCTTTTTAACCGAGTTAACCTTGTCTTTCATGGTTCGCGGTTTGTCCTTTCTGTCGTCTATTATCAGAGTTGACTCAACTCGGAGTATGCCCTTAAGCATGAGGGCTTCGTGGGCAGCCTTCACTGCCTCAAAGATGGGCTCTAGACTGTCTGCCTCCATAACCGTTCCCATGGGGGTAATTTCACACTTAAAACCTTTCACTTCATTCATTGCCGCTACCGCCGCCGCCACATAACTTCCCATGCTTGTTGACTTGATCCCCACAGGGACTATGCTAAAATAGGCAATCACTTTGCAGGATTTCACTGAACTCATATTGTCTTCATCTCCCTGGAAAGCGTGTAAACAGAATAAGGTACCTAGTAAATATCAAGCTTTGCGGGTGATTGTATAAAAAAAGGATTAGGAGAGATTGATTTCGTTGAGGGGTTCTAAGCTTTCCAGATCGTTCATTTTCACTTTGTTGTCCGAGGTCGTGTAGAGAACGTTGTCTATGTAGAGTATTCTTTCAATGTTGAGGTTGTATTCAAACTGGTCCGCGACGTTTTGATGTGTGATTTTGCCTTCAAGTGTGAACCCTTGTTCCAATGATATGACAAAGATGTATGCTCCTTGCCAGTAACCGCTGTTTCCGTCCCTAATCCCAAACATGTTTGTTGAAACTGGAAGGGCTAGTAGCTGCTTTGGCTTGTCGAAGAGAAACGCTTTGTGATCATATAAGACTGGGGAATCCGAATATTCTGCTTCTACAATGTAATTATCTATTTCTGTTGGTGCCGTAACGTCTGTGACGTCGAAAAGAGAGAGTTTCACATTGCTGTCCTGTTTGCCTATTCCTATTATGTGGTTTTCGTCGTACGGGTGTAGGTAGCTGGAATAGCCGGGTATTTTTAAATTGCCTAGCTCTTTGGGTTCGGTTGGCTCGGCGACATCTATGACGAAGAAGGGATCGATTTGCCTAAAGGTTACCAGATAACATCTGTCGCCCATGAACCGTGTTGAGTAAATGCTTTCTCCTTCAGCAAGGTCTTCCAGTTTTCCGACAACATTGAGGTCCATGTCCAATATGAAGAGGCTGTTGGTGGAGTTTCTATTTGTCCACATTGTTGTCGCTATTCTGAAGAAGCCGTTGTATTCATCCATGCTGAACTGGTTCAGCACGTAGCCTGAAACCGCTCCTTCAGCCATGACAACTATTTTTTCTTGATCAAGTTTTATCCTGTAAATTAAGGTTTCTTCTCTTGGTTCGTCTACATTCTCCAGTATAAACCATCTGGTGGTGTTTGGAACCACCAAATACATGTTGTTCAGCGAAACGTACATGGTTGTGGAGTATCCTGTTAAGAAGGGTTCATAGGTTGGCTCCTGTGCATTGTTCATGATGTTGACTGCGATGATTGTTGTTAACTGGTAGGAAATGTCTGGGGCATCAATGTAGTGTATTTCAGTCGGCTGTACCTCTTTGACGTAGTCGCCCGAGATTGTGGGCAACATAACTTCCAAATATGTTTCGTTGGAGCTTGGTTGTGTAGCTGGCTGATTGACAACGGCGTAAACGTAGTCTCCGATCATTCTTGAACCTGAGAGTGTGCCGTTAACTATTACGGTTCTGGATAGGATAGGGTTGGCTCTGTTGGTTATGTCATAGACTTTGACAAACATTTTGTCGTTGTAGACGTAAGGTGGGATCACTAATCTTTCTTCGGTTGCGCTCTCAGCGTAGGTGTACAAGACTGGATAGCTGTTTCCTATGACCGCCAGTTTATTTTCGTTCACATAAATTTGTGCGCCGTAAGTTTCGTCTAGTTCTATCTTCGAAAGCAATTTGGCTTGGTTAGCTGGATAAGCCCTCAATATGTAGATGTATGATCCTGAGACCACATACAAGTATTCTCCGTCGGTCTTCACGATATCTGCTTCGTCCACACCCGCAACCTGAATGTTGGTTGTCGAGTACTCCCCTGGGGCGGATTCAGGTTCTAGAGTTTGACTATCTAGGGCTAGGCCCCTGCCTTCTTCAACTCCGAAAGTGAAAATGGCGAGGTTTTCGAGCTGTCCTGCTTTTTCCATGTTTACGTTGAGGAAGTTCTCAAGTTCCTCATAGCTTGAAAATGTTTTGAGTTCAGAAAACACTGGTGGAACATCGTCTTCTGGTGGTATACTGGGTTCTGGTGGAATAGTTGGTTGTGGTGGTAAGCTAGGTTGTGGCGGAACGTCGGGTTCTGACGGAACGTTAGGTTCTGAGGGAACGTTGGGTTCTGAGGGAACGTTAGGTTCTGAGGGAAC
>Ga0209635_10001777_pt1 | contig 16161 bp, 18 predicted proteins | sample DeeMarSWOR230_32_FD_187463 | JGI IMG/M metagenome (GOLD analysis project Ga0209635, IMG submission 187463) | Marine sediment microbial communities from White Oak River estuary, North Carolina - WOR-2-30_32 (SPAdes) (version 2) | ecosystem: Environmental > Aquatic > Marine > Intertidal zone >... | reverse complement strand
ATGAACTTAAATATACTGATAATGAAGGAAAAGTTGCTTCCAATACAGGTCTTCTCCCACCATTAGATTCTGATGGTTTAACAGCTCCTTTCCATGCTCTCAATCCAGAATAAGCGAAAGATTTTACATCAAAAAAAGCACCTGAAAGAAACAGAAACGAGGGGGCTTCACCTTTCTCACCAGTCAAAAAATCTAAAGATTTTTCGATTAGTACGCTCTCTAGTTTTTCATCATGAAATTTCGAGTGGACTATAGGCATTTGCAGCCAAGTCTTTTTCTTTGCCAAAATTAAAACACTCCTTAGAATAATTTCGATAACAATTATAAGAATTGCTGTATAATTAATTTTTCCTATTTAAATAAAACAATATAATATCTCAATATAATTTTTTGCTTATATTAGTAATCAGTTTAAATGAATTCTTCTCAATAATAATATTGTTTAATGTATGAAATTTAAGTATTAGAACTGATTTCTTTAGCAAAAAGTTCTCTCATTTTTGAGGTAATTATATCATATTCATTTATGGATCCTAAATTATTAATAATAATTTGTTCGATCAAATCTGTATTTTTAAAATGTTCATATTTCAAACTCAATTCTGGATTTTTTTCTTTAATTTTAATAAGTCCTCCTTTTAAAAAAATACGAATGAAATCTTCAGAAGTTTCTTTTATCGATCTTTGTTTTGGGTCAATTATTTTAATTTGAACCCTTTTAAGGTCATAGCAATTTAAGATACATAATAGCTGATCATCTTTACCATTTCTTTTTGAAAAAATTTTCCTTTTTATATTTGTTCCTTTGACTTTTTGTTTAGGAATTTCTTCCACAAAATATTGGTCTTCATTAGTAATACTTATTTTTTTACGTATTTCTTTTGAGTAGAGCTCGTCTGCGCTATGAAATGATTTTCCAGATATTAGAGACCCTAAGAAATTTATTACTTCTCTTAATTCATTTATTTCCAATTCTAATTCTGCGAGTTGCTCTTTCTTTTTATAGTAGATATCTTGCAATTTACTGAGCATTTGTGATAATTTCTCAATCTCATTTTCACTGTCTTTAGGATCCATTGATTTCATATATGTTTTATAAGAACTTAAATTTATTTAAAAATTAGTGCTATAGATTAATTAAGTAATTTATTTTTAAGTGAGATTAAAATGGAATCAATGATAATAACTCCTAATTCAAAAGACCCGGAGGTTCAAATACTTTCTAATGAATTGAAAAACCAAGGCTATAAAGTTCATTATTTTATCCCATCATCAATCAAAGTCGGGATTGGCTTCAAGCCTTATTTTTCCAAGCAGTTTGAGGTTCTTGAGCCAAAAGCTGCACTCGTAAGGGGTTTTGGTGCAGCTGCTACTCAGAAAATCTTTTTTAGGCTTGATATTTTAAGTGCTATAGAAGAATATGATGTCAAATTAATTAATTCAAGAGAATCGTTAGAAATTGCAAGCGATAAATTTTTAACATCAGTTTTTTTAGAAAAATACCGGATTCCCACACCGAGAACAATGATTTGTGAGGATCCACATAAAGCTTTAGAAGCTTTTGATGAATTAGGAGGAGATTGTGTCTTAAAACCCTTATATGGTTCAAAAGGAATTGGAATAACAAGACTAAATGATAAAGCTTTTGCAGAAAATGTAATTTATTCTCTTAGTCAATTAAACCATGTTTTTTATTTACAGGAATTTATTGAGCATCAAAAACGAGACATTAGGATTCTTGTGTTAGGAGATAAAGTTATCGCGGGTATGTATAGAGTAAGTGATAGTTGGAAAACAAATATTTATGCGGGTGCTAAAGCGGAACCTATAGAATTAACTAATGAATTAAAAAATCTTGCAGTTAAAGCAGCTACAATAACTAAAACAGAAATTGCTGGAGTTGATATATTAGAAAGTGAACAAGGATTTTTAGTACTAGAAGTAAATTCAATTCCAGGATTCACAGCACTACAAAAAGTTACAGATGTAAATATCGCTGAAGAAATAATTAATTATTTTCTTGAAAATGCTAATTCTTAGTGTTTTTAATTTTAAAAAAAGAATATAAAAAAAATTTGAAAATTAATTTGTATAATAATTTTATAGTTCTTCAATAATTCCAATCAATCCAGCTATTAAGACTAAAACGCATGCCCAAATTCCTGCACCAAATACTACTAGTAAAATAGCTAATATGATTAAAACAAGCCAATGAAATGGAATTGGGTCATTTGGTTTAAATCCTACCCAAAATGTTATAACAACTATAACCAAGCCAATTATAAACATTATGATAGTATTTAATACTGGTACTAATGGTGGAACGAATCCATAATTTTCCAATCCAGCAAGTCCTAAAATTATTGTAATTAGGCCCACAAGCGCACCAAGAATCACTAATACTTTCATTAAACCTTCATTTTTGTACTTCGTTGTCATTTAAGATCATCTTTTTTTAATGAATAATTTTTATTAAGATTCTAAATAATAAATAAATTTAAGATTTTCTTTTCTGAAATATCTAAGATTTCTTAAAGTGAATAATAAATTTTTATTTAGCATTTAACCTAATCTAATAATTATGATTCTTAAATATAATCAAACAAAAAGTAATAATTTCGCACATACGTATTCAATAATTGCCAGAGACCCTAAAACTGGTGAAATGGGAGTTGGAGTACAAAGTCACTGGTTTTCAGTAGGTAGTCTTGTCTCATGGGGAGAAGCTGGAATTGGAGTAGTAGCAACGCAATCACTTGTGAATAAGTCTTTTGGACTACGAGGACTTGATCTTCTGAAGCAAGGAAATACTCCACAAGAGGCTATAGATATATTGCTTTCGGATGATGATGGAAGGGATGTAAGGCAGGTTGCTATTCTTGATGCTCAAGGAAGAGTAGCAACCTATACTGGTGCAAAATGTATTAAACAGGCAGGTCATATAGTGGGAGAGAATTTCTCAGTTCAGGCAAATTTGATGCTTTCTGACAAAGTATGGCCGTCTATGGCAGAAGCCTATGAAAAAAATGATAATATGGCATTACCAGAACGATTACTCAAAAGTTTGGAGGCTGCAGAATCAGTTGGAGGAGATATCAGAGGTAAGCAATCTGCTGCCTTATTGATTGTTGCAGGTGCACCAACAGAGGAAAAATGGGAAGATCCAATTATTGATCTTAGAGTAGAAGATCATTCGGAACCATTAAATGAACTTAGCAGATTATTAAAAGTTTATCGAGCATATGAGCACATGAATAATGGAGATCTTGCTATAGAAAAAAATGATATTGATAAAGCTCTTGAAGAATATGATACTGCTCAAAAAATGTTCCCTGAAAATTTAGAGATGACATATTGGGTTGCAGTTTCTTTAGCTAACCAGAGAAAGGTTAACGAGGCAATGGTATTGTTTGATAAAGTTTTCAAGAAAGATAAAAATTGGCGAATTCTCACAGAAAGGCTCCCTCATTCAGAATTATTAAATGTAAGTGAAGAAAATTTAAAAAAGATTTTATCATTAAAATAGAATTACTTTTGGATTATTCTTATATTGTGGATATTACTGTGATATTTTTGTGTTTTAAATAAGATCATTATTGAAAGAAAAATGTGATTGACGAAAAAATAGCAAGGTATAAAGATGGAATTCTTACTGCGAAAGAACTATCTAAAAGAAAATATGCTGATCGAACTTATTATAATAACTTAATTTCTAAATTTGAAAAGATCTTAAGATTCTACGAAGATCTAAAGACTTGGAAGGAATTTGCTGAAAAGTAAGTATAAAAATTTCTTCTTTTTTCTATTCTTTAGCATTATACAAATCTTTATTAATAAAAGGAAGCAACGCACATATTACTGCTTGCCTTAATATTTCTGTTCTTGTTAGTATATTTTTGCTTAAAAAGCTAATAGCTCCAGATTCATTCTTTAAATTTTTATTGCTAGCAAGCGTACCTATAATCTCCCCAATTTCACTATCTTTATCTCTCAAGATTTGATTTATTACAAATTTAGGATATTCAAATGCAATACCAGAACCCAAGGAGATTTGTTCTTGTTCATTTATAATTGCACAAAACTGGAAATCCATGAATCCGGTTTTAGTAAAAGGCACATCAGCTAGACCCGCTTCAATTCCCACTCCATAGATATTCTGAAGAAGCTCTTTTTCAACTTTCAAAAATTTTAATGAGCACTTGGCTCTATTTATTGCACCATCAAGAATATTTTTAAATCCAAAAGGTTGTTTAGATACTTTTGAATCTGCTTTAATATTATAGAATTTGAAATGCTTAAAATAACTTTTAAATGCTTCTTCTACAGCATTTTTTTTTGTAGGATTTAAAGAACCAACACAAATAAAGATTTTAACCATCGCTAGGAAAGTATTTAATTCATTTAAATTAAATTTATTCCAAATTCTGTTTTTAAAATTTCATAAAGTTTATGCATTGGCAAACCTATTACATTTGATGAGGAACCAATTATCTTACTTATAAATAAGGTTGCTTTATCTCTTATTGAATAAGCTCCAGCTCGTCCTTTCCATTCGTTACTTTTAATATATCGCCAAATTTCTTCATCAGAAAGTTCAAGAAATTCGACAATGGTAGTATCTGAATCGATAAAAATTTTGGGACTTTTAATTTCAGTAATAGCAATTCCTGTAATGAGTTTATGACTCCGTGCCACCATTTTCCTAAGCATTTCAAACGCCTCATATTCATGTTGAGCTTTCCCGATAATCTCTCCATTAAGTTCTACTATAGTATCTGCTGCAATAATTATGGCATTATAATCCTTATTCAATAGGTTGTTTTTAGCAGATAATGCTTTTGCTTTAGCAATTTCTTGCACAAGTTCAACTGCATTTGAAAATTTTGTTTTAATTTTCTCTTCATTAATGTTTGTAATGAATATCTCAAATGGAATCCCTGCCCTTTTAAAAATTTCACTACGATCAATTGATTTTGAAGCAAGAATGATTTTTTTCAAAATTATTTCCATATTCTTGGAATTTGATAGCTATTTTAATAAAGGGTAATAATTTTTGTAAATTTTTGTATATAGTTTATTTTGAAATTAATAACTTAATTAGACTTAGAAAGACATATATTTAATCGAATTTTATAAACAAATATTTAATAAAACTCATTTAAGTCATCTTAATTATGGAATACTTTTTGATCTGTTTCTTATTAATTTTTTTTTCTTATTTTTTTATTCTTTTTAATTATTTACACTTTGCGTATAAACCAGATATTTTAAATAATTTTATTGGAATTGGTTCTATTTTTTTTGTTTTTATTAATATAGCTATGTTTTTATTATTAATGAATCAAGATCCAGCGCTTCAATCATTTTTTGTACCTTTTTGGTTATTTATTTTAGGGATTCCATTACTTACAGTAGGTATCATAGTTTTTTTCTGTACATGTATATCACATTTAAGTAAAGAAGTATTTAGGAAATATATTTCAGCACTTGAGAAAAAACTAGTCAGTAAAAGTGCAAGTTGGAGTAAAGGTAAAAAAGATATCCTTCGAAAATCAAACCATGTTTTAATCTTTATTTGTTTTCTAATTGCATGGTATATTGGATTGTTTCTTGTTTACTTTTATACCGGAACTTCAGAAGGAATGATCCCTATAGAAGAAAATATGTTTTTACTATATTCGAGAATTTTAATTGAGCCGAATTCAATTGCAGATGTTCTCTTGTCGTTAGGGTGGTTTTATTATCTTTTATTTGTTATTCTTTATATCTTATGTTTATTTATGCTTGCTAACGAGTTTACTAGAAAATCTCGTTTTCTATCTTTTCCTTTTAATTTTTTTTCCAGAGTATATCTTTCAAAAGAGGAAAAAGAAAAATATGGGACATATCTTTATTTTACGATTGGTCAGATGTTTGCTGCCTTTATTTGTCCTCCGATAGTATATATTGCTATTTTGGGTATTAGTTCTATTAGTGATTTGATGACAAGTCAAATCGGTATAAGATTAGGAAAAAAACACATTGTTTGGAACCAAGATAAGACTTGGGAGGGAACTATAGCAGGAACGATAACCACTTTTGTTATGAGCTTTTTCTTTATAGGTTTATATTGGTCTATAATTTTTAGTATAATCTTTTTTGAGTTTGACACGTTAACAAATAAACCGATCAATATATCAGATAATCTCCTAATTCCAATTGGTTTGAGTTTGACATATTTATTTATTAGATTTTTTTTCAATTTTAATTATTTTTCTCCGATATTACAATGGTTTTAAAACATAATAATCCTTATTTTAGGCTGTAAAAATTTTTAAATCATTCAGCTTTAAAAGTTAACAATATGTATTTTTTGCCTACAAGTATAATATTCATAGGATACTTTATTTTAACCTTAATTTACATTCTAAAAAATAGAAAGGTAAAAATTGAAAATCATTTATTGATCAATGAATTATTAATTGCTTTACTATTTTTATTAGCAGGAATTTTGTATCCTTTTATGTATGGATTTCATTCTCCAAATTTGAGTCAAAATTCATTGAATTTTTTATGGTTATCTACATCCCTCTTTTTTTTAGTAGAAATGGGAGCTTGGATCCTTACATTAATATATAATACGGTTATTTCGAAAAAGAATCCCAAAATTATGGCTGAAAGAGATTATAACAAATTTTGTGAAGTATTTAATAATAATTGGGTAGATGATATAAAATCCGAAATAGGAAGAAAATTTCTTCATCTGTTTACATGTTTTGTAATTTTCTTCTTTTGGACATTAGGAACAATTTTTAATGATGTAGGCTTTTTAAGTCAATGGGGTTTAGATCATTATAGTTTTTCTTATTGGTTAATAATCACTGTAGGTTTTGGATTCGTTATAATGTTCCAAGTTGCTGATTTAGTAAGATTGAATAAGTTTTATATGCTCCCTAATTGGGCTAAAAAGTGGTATAAAGATATGAAACAAAATGAATTACACACGTTCATAGCATCAACACCCTTAGTTTTATCTTTTATTCCTTTTATTTTCGCTCCTTTTCCAATCTTTGCATCTGTTGCTTTAATAACGACGGGTGCGGATGCTGTAGCATGTATTATTGGTAAAATATATGGTAAACATAGTCTTAAAACAAATTCTAAAAAGACAGTTGAAGGTTTTATAGCGGGTGGTGTAACTACTTTTATTATAGTATTTCTAATTTCTTTAGTATATCATCCTTGGCTACAAGTTAGAATTGAAAAAATATTTTTAATGAGTTTAACTGCTACAATATTATTTTTATTAGTAGATGCTTTTGCAAAGAATATTTCTGATAACATTTTAAATCCTCTATTGACAGGATTTGGAATGTGGATAATTTACTTGATTTGATATTACATAATTTCGAAATTTAGTAAAAAAAATACTGAATATTATCCCCCAAAATAAATATAGATAAAGACAATTTGGTCTCCATCATTTAGTCTAGTTTTTAGAAAATTATCATCTCGATAACTTATTCCATTAATAATAATAGAAAGAAGTTTGTTAAATTTTCCCTTCTCTCCATTTTCCCAGATTAAATCAATAAATTTTTTTCCGTACATATGTCCAAAAATATCGATTAATTCATCTAAAGTTAGATCTTTATCGAATTCAAGTGTTTCAAACAAATTTTTAGTCACTTCATTAAATGGTGGAGAAAATTCGAGATTTAACTTCATTTTCAAACTTAAATTCTTATTTTTATATACCTTATAAATTTGATATGATCTAATGATTAAAAATTTAATTATAATAAAAAATAAAAAGTTTAGAGAAGAATTTTAAATTTCAAAGTGGATCTAATCGTCTTCTTTTGACTCTTTTATAGCTTTCTTAACCCCTTTCTTAACACTTCCAGATTTTACGGCTTTTTTAACTCCTTTTCCTGCTGCTTCTGAACCAGTGACCCCTTCCACTATTTTACCTAAACCTTTTGCAAAGCCTTTCTTTAATTTTTTTCCAAATTTACTTTTTTTCTTTTTTTCCTCATCGTCACCCATAATACTTCAACTAATTATTTTTTTATAAGTATAGTTTTCTTAATATTTTTCTTTAAAATATATTCTGGTAAATAAATAGTATATTCTTACATTAAGATAATGTAAATTCGGATTTTATAAATGTTTTGAAAATGTAAAACAATGTTTAATTAAAAAAATTGAGTTGATGAATTGAAAATTTAATTAACTCGATAAAATTTTATTAAAAATTTAACAAATATATTCTAATAGTGTAAATAGTAAATATCCATATCATTATATATAGAAATTAATCATTATTCATTGTCCAAAAATGGCTAAAATCTTTTTTATTTCAAAAAATAATGTTCGAGATGCTTGGTTGTCTGCTGTAGGGCAAGTATTATATAATGGTGATAATATTAAAACGGAGTATGATAGACCAGAAGATCCTCCTTCTAAGGATGCTACAGTTTTGATAGAGATTAAAGAACCATTTAGCAGCCCTATAATGCGCAAGGATAAAATTATGAAAATAAAATCTAAACATGGCAATTCCTATGAAATCTATGGATGTATGGCGGATACTTATTTGATAGGATCAATCCAGAGTGGTTATATTGAAGAGATTTTAAATGGGGAAAATGATCATTTTTTATATGAGTCTGGAGCAAGTTTTCCATATTCGTATCATGATAGAGTTTTCAATTATGCTCCCTTCTCTCTCGAGGATACAATTCATACGTATTATGATGTAGAACTGGTAGATATAGAGTTTATTAAAAAGCATCAGAAGTTAATTAAAGCTGAAAAAATAAAATCTACAGATGATAAGGTTGTATGGAAACTAAAGAATGGTGTAGAATTTGAATTAGATCAAAAAATTTCAGAAAAAATGGGAATAGAAAAAATCCCAATAGGTATTCTAAGTTTTCCAAGAATTAATCAAATTGAATATATAATACAGAAATTAAAAGAAAAACCATATAGCCGTCGCGCACAAGCAATAACATGGAGGCCACTTGTTGACCCATACCATGTAGATCCTCCTTGTTTGCAGCGAATTTATATGCGTATAAAAAATAATAGGTTAATAATGCAAACAACATGGAGAAGTAGAGATTTATTCAGAGCTTGGGAAGCTAATGTAAATGGGATGATTAGAATTCAAAAATATGTAGCTGATCAATTGGGAGTTGGAATTGGTCATTATCTGGATTTTAGTAATTCACTTCACATTTATGGAAATACAATCTCTGAAGTAAAAGATATGCTAGAGCGGATGAAGAGCAAAGGTGAGAAATTTCCTCCAGAAATTGTGGATCTCTTAGAATAAATTAAGCAAGTTTCTCAAAAAATTTTAGGAAATACATTTTTAGTATTTTCTTCGATTTGTAATTCTAATTCTTTAGGATCAATTTTTTTTAGCTTAGAAATTGTATTAAGAACCTCTCTAATCATTGCTGGAGTACCAATTTTTCCTGAATATTTAACAGGTCCATCACTTTCAAGTAAAATAAATTCTTTTTCAACTTTTAACACTGTTTTTTTCACTGCTGGGGAATAGCTTAATGCAGGAGTTATTGAGAAATAATAAGCTCTATCTATTCCAACATCTAAATAATTTTCGGGACCAGAATACCAATGAATATTAATATTAGGAATTGTATATGATGGAAGAATATCAAAAACGATTTTCTCTGCACCTTTAGTATGCAAATTAACAGGTAATTCTAATTCTTGCGCTAATGAAAGCATTTTTTCAAATATTTTCTTTTGAAGTGGATATGACTCAATTTCTTTAATAAAGTGATGGTCCAAACCAATTTCTCCTATGGCACAAACCTTTTCTTTATTCTTTTTGATTATATCAACTACAGAATCCAATTGTGTGTCCAAATCTTTATTCATTTTCACTTCTTCAGGATGGATACCTAATGCTGGATATATAATATCATATTTATTAGCAATTTCTAAAATCCTTTCTATACTAAGAACACTCATCCCAACAGAGATTATCTTTTGAACTCCCACACTTTTTGCTTCCTTAATAATTTCATCAAGAACTAAGTAGAGGTTAGCATGGCAATGTATATCAATTAACATTTTCTAATTCCTCAAAAAATTTTATAGACTATTGAAAAAGTAGGAATTTCTAGATATTATTTACTTGTTCTCGAACTAGCGCGATTTTTTTTACTAATTCAAACTTTCTTCTCCGATTATATTCAGTTGAATCTAAATGATTCTGTAAAGATTCTAGTTCCTTCAACAAAAGATTTTTAAGATCTTCCTTATCAAAGTGTCCTATATGTTTCGGGAGTGGCTCGATTTTTGCTGTTCTTTTTAACCTTAAATCTGATATAGCTTTTGCCATTTGTGCTTGAAACCCTTTTGCTTGTGTAGGATCTATGTTTTCTAATGTATCAAATGAATCCTTCAAACCATCGATGAAAGCTTCTAAATCTTCAATATCTACTTTATCTTTTGCCATTTAAAATCTCGGAAAATCTTTTTTTATAAAAATATAAGTTCTAGAAGGAAATCTAATATTTATTATTGTTTATTTATCTGAAAATTGAAAGCTAGACTTATAAAAACAATTAACTGCAAACTAAAATCAATCAAAAATATAATAAAAATTTTAATTTTATAAGATTTATAATCCTATAAGAATTAATGCCCTTATATTTAATATATAAGAAGTGAGATATTGCCATTAAATAATAATAAAGATATTGTTGAGTTTCTAAAAAAATATCAAGAGAAACAAAGATCTTTAGATGATTTAATTAAAAGTTACATTAAACCAGGAAATCGAATTTTTATTGATTCTGGTTGTTCTGAGCCCATTGATCTTACAAAAAAATTAATTGAATTTGGATTAAAACTTCCTGATATTGAAATTTTACATTTTCTTAGTCTCAGTGATTTAGACTATTATGAAACAGCTGGTGGAATAGAAGATTTATTCAGACATAATGCCTTTTTTATTGGAAAATCACTGCGTAAATATGTGGAAGCAGGTCAAGCTGACTATACTCCAATGCTTCTTTCAGAAATTCCAAAATTATTCAAATCTGGAAAAATGCACTTAGATACTGCTTTAATTCAGGTAAGTCCGCCAGATCGATATGGATTTTGTAGTTTTGGAATTAATGTTGATATTGTCAAACCTATTGCAGAATCAGCTGATTATGTGATAGCAGAAATTAATCCTAAAATGCCGCGTACTTTAGGTGATTCTTTTATTCATATGGATGACATTGATGGCTTTGTTTTAGCCGATCATGATATTATTGAATTTAACTATGGTGAACTTGATGATACTTCTATGAAAATAGCTAAATTTGTTGCTTCTCTTGTTGAGGATGAATCTACTATTCAAATGGGAATTGGACAAATTCCAAACGCAGTTACAAGAGAATTAATGGATAAAAAAGATTTGGGGGTTCATAGTGAAGTATTTTCGGATGGAATTGTAGATCTTGTAGAAAATGGGGTAGTTACATGTAAAAAAAAGACAATTCACAAAGATAAGATTATTTGCTCTTTTGTTATGGGCTCCAAAAAGTTATATAATTTTGTTGATGATAACCCTATGGTTGAATTCCATCCATGTGATTATACTAATGACCCTTCTATAATAAGTCAAAATAAAAAACAAGTAGCTATAAATGCCGCGTTAAGTGTTGATCTCACTGGACAAGTGAATTCAGACTCTTTAGGTTATCGTTTTTATAGTGGAATTGGAGGTCAGGTGGATTTTGTTAGAGGTGCGGGTAGATCTATTGATGGTAAACCAATTATGACTTTACCTTCTACTGTAACTTTGAAAGATGGTACTAAAATCTCTCGAATAGTACCTTATCTTCAACCAGGTTCAGGAGTAGTAATTACAAGAGGAGATATTCACTATGTTGTAACTGAATGGGGTATTGCCTATCTATATGGAAAAAGTGTCCGAGAAAGAGTTCTTGAAATGATAAATATTGCTCATCCCGATTTTCGAGAAGAATTACTCGAACATGCGAAAAAATGGAAGTATGTTTATTCAGATCAAAAGTTACCAATCTCAATTGATGGCAGAATAAGTGTTTATCCAGAAAAATATGAAACAAATTTAAATCTGAAAAATGGAAAAACAATTAAAATCCGACCTGTTAAACCAACAGATGAAAGAATGATTCAAGAACTTCATTATTCATTAGATGAAAAAGATAGATACTTGAGATTTTTCACTCCTATAAAAGATTTTCGCCATAAAAAAATTCAACCAATGGTGAATATTGATTATTCGACTGATATGATTTTAGTATGCGAATATAGTGAGATAGGAGAAGAACAAATTGTTGGTTTAGGTGCTTTTTTTAAGACAATCAAGCCTTCTGTTGCGGAATTAGCATTTGTAATTCATAAAGATTGGAGAGGATTAGGAATTACTAAGTTTCTATTAAATTATCTCGTACAAATTGGAAAAGAGCTTAATTATAGAACATTTACAGGATCAATTTTACTTGAAAATAAACCAATGGTTCATGTAATTAATAATTCAGGTTATTCACTAAAACTTAAAAGAATTGAAGGTGGAGTTACTAACTTCGCTTTTGATCTTTCTTAATCAATTATAGGAATAAGAATTATATTCTAAAATCAATAAGTTCTTTTGTATATTCTTTTTATTTTTAATTACTAAGCAATTCTGCATGATTCTATGTCAAAATTAAGTGAAAATATATTTATTAATGATTTTCATAAGGCATATAGAAAAAAGGGTTTAAGCTTAGAAATAATTGAATTATTCAAGAAAATAATTTATGATTATTATAGAAACCACAAGAGAAAATTTCCTTTTAGAGAAGATATTACACCTTATAAGGTTCTTGTTTCAGAAATAATGCTCCAACAGACTCAAACTGGAAGAGTTGCTGAAAAGTATTTAAAATTTATAGAAAAATTTCCAGATTTTTTAACTTTATCTACAGCTTCACTTGAAGAAGTTCTCAAGGTATGGAAAGGTTTAGGTTATAATAGAAGAGCAATAGCATTAAAAAAAATTTCAGAGATTGTTATTAATGATTTCAAAGGAAAATTACCAGATTCACTTGAAATATTAAAATCTTTTCCACAAATAGGCCATAATACGGCTTCCTCTATCTTAACATTTGCCTTTAATAAACCTGTGTTTTTTATTGAAACAAATATAAGAAGGGTTTACATTTACTTTTTTTTCCCCGATAAAAATAGAATCGAAGATAAAGACATAATGACTATAATAAAAAAGACAATAGATAATAATAATCCTCGTGAATGGTATTATGCCCTAATGGATTATGGAGTCATGTTAAAAAAAACTCACCCTGATTTAAATAAAAGAAGTGCTCATTATAGAAAACAAGCACCATTTAAAGGTTCAACAAGGCAAGTCAGAGGAAAGCTTCTAAAACTATTAATTAAGGAAGGCTCGATGGAAATTGCTGAAATTCAAGAACTTTCTGGAATTAAAGACAAAAAGAAAATAAATAAGATACTCGATCAATTAAAACAAGAAGGATTTATTGAAATAAAAGAAGATTTAGTAAAAATTGCTAAATAAATAATCTTATTTCAATTTCTTGTTCTTCATATATTTAGCTATTTTTATAGCTAACCTTTCTTGTTTCTTCCAATCTCCGAATGCGCTTCCTTTTGAAATAAGAGATACGATTTCTTTTCTATAACTATCTTTTATTCTAGCAACTGATTTCTTTTCAAAGGGGGTCTGAGGTAAGGGAATAAAAGAATGAGCATGTACTCGTGCTCCCCTACATGATAATTCTTGCATCATTTCAATTGTAAGATTCACATCTTCCTCATTTTCTCCCGGTAACCCAAAAATAAAGTCTATATTAATCTTTAGATCATGATTTAAAGTTAATTCTACAGCATTATATATATCTTCAATTGTATGACCTCTATGGCATAAGTCTAAGATTTTTTGACTGCCAGATTGTGCTCCTATGGTAATATTATCATTATCAGCATATTTTAAAACTAAGGGTAAAGCATCATTATTGACATGTTCTGGACGAACCTCTGATGGAAATGTCCCTAAGAATATTCTTCCATTTTTACCGATTATTTTTCTAATATTAATAAGTAGTTCTTCCAGTTTCTTCAAGTTTAAATTCTTTCCATCGATAGATCCATAAGAAAAAGCATTTGGTGTGATAAATCTTATGTCTGTTTGATCTTTATAGTAATTTTTCAATTCTTGTACATACTTACAAATAGTATCAATACTTCTATGACGAGGAGTGGTTCCTAAAATGTAAGGAGTTTGACAGAAATAACATACATAAGGGCATCCTCTTGTGATTTCAATAGCTCCAAATCTAGTATTTTTAACAGGAAATGGTGGATATTCATCTAAATTAATTAGTTCGCGTTTACCAGTGAAGGTATATTCATTATCATCATTAATATAAGCAATTCCTTTGATTGTGGAATAATTTTCATTATGTACTGTTGCTTGCATAAGTTTTACTATTGTTTCCTCACCTTCACCAACCACTACAATATCAAATCCCATTTTCAGAGTTCCTTCTGGATCTCCAGTTGGATGGGAACCGCCTGCAATAGTTAAAATTTTTCCAGAAAATCGATTTTTCAATTTTTGAATTACTTCAAAGGTTTCAAAAAGTTGAATACTGGAAAATGAAATTGCAATTACTATTTTATAGTATGCCTTAATAAGTTCTTCAAGTGTTGAAAAAAGTCTTTCTAAGGACTGAGCAAAATAGAAATCGATGTTATTAAATATATCATCTGTTTCAAGAGCACCAGCAATAGCATTTAAACTATAAAAATTTTGTTTATGGTAATAAATTAGAAACGCATTTTTATTCAAGTAGGAATTACCTAAAAATTATACTTCCAATAATCTGATATTGTATAATACAATGTTTTTTAAATTAAATTTGTAATTCATTATTTTAAAAACACGAGTATTTTACTCTTTTAATCTTGACTCACATGAGTATTTATACTCATTTTTTTATTATTATTTTAAGATTACATAAAAAAAAAGGATAATATGAGTAAAAATGTTATTTAATGAATTTTTGGCTACAGAAATTGATGAAGTTGGGATTTCATGGTTTGATTTCTATTCTATAGGCCATATTTGTTTAGGTATTGGGTTATTTTTGTTCTGGTCCTTATTTTATACAATTCCAAAAAAAAAAGGGAGAATTCCAATCTTTTCGCTTCTGTTTGTTTTTATTCTTACTGTTATTTGCTCAATAATTTGGGAAGTTATTGAACATACAATATTACTTGATTTAGGTTTGAAATTTGAAAATCGACCTGATAGTTGGAATAATATGACTACAGATATTCTATTATGCGCAGTCGGAGGTCTTGGAACTTGGCTCTTTGCTTACTTAATATTTGAAAAAGAAAGGAGTGCTTTTGGATATTATACTTTTGGTATTATTGGGTTTGGTGTTTGGGTTAGTATATTCATAATTCTTAGATATCTAACGTTTCATAACTCTCCAATTATTTAGTCTATTTTTTTATTTAAACAGATATGTGCATAATAATATGTCTTATTTCGGTAAGTTTATTGAATATAAAGAAGGTAATATTCCGTTAATTATTTCTGTTCCACATGGAGGAATATTAGAATGCGACTCTTTACCTGAAAGAAGTAATGGCGTTTTAGGTATAGATAAAGGAACAATAGAATTTTCTAAGAATTTTGTACTCCAAATTAGTCAGAAATTTAAAGAAGAAATTTTAGAAGAAAAGAACCCTTATTATATTTTCTCGTTGATCCGGAGAAGTAAAATTGATTTAAATCGCCCGGAAAAAGAAGCTTATAATCAAAAATCTTTACTTGCCAGGGAAATCTATAATTACTATCATTTCAAAATTAGAAAATGGATATCCAATAATCTGAAAAGGTTTAACCGTTCTTTATTGATAGATATCCATGGTTTTGAAAAAGTTAATCGTCCTCCTGGATTTCGAGATGTTGATGTAATTTTAGGTACCAATAATTTAGGATCGTTCTTTCCTGAATCAATCCCTAAAAGAAATTGGAGTAATAATATCCGAGGAAAAATTATTCAAAAATTCCTAGAAGCAGAGATTCCAATTGCTCCAGGCCATCCAAGAAGAAGAGAATAC
>Ga0209635_10001776_pt1 | contig 16169 bp, 16 predicted proteins | sample DeeMarSWOR230_32_FD_187463 | JGI IMG/M metagenome (GOLD analysis project Ga0209635, IMG submission 187463) | Marine sediment microbial communities from White Oak River estuary, North Carolina - WOR-2-30_32 (SPAdes) (version 2) | ecosystem: Environmental > Aquatic > Marine > Intertidal zone >... | reverse complement strand
TGATGATTACGATAATGATTTACCCACGGGAAATTACGTTAAAACATTTCACGCTTACTCATTGAGCGAATATATTTTGTTTTGATTTGCAGGAATCTCCACAATAGGTGCAATAGCTGAAATATTGAATATATTATTCTCCTTTTCGTAAAAGACCTTTTTTTTACAATTTAAAGCAATACTAGCTATTTATATTGTCAGCCATTATTTCGCTGTTTCATCATCTTCCATTATACCGAAGACATTTCCTTCTGTGTCTTGACAGTAAGTGTGGTATCCAACTCCGGGGATGCTCATTTTCGGATTCAGTACCTTTCCACCATTTTCCTGCACTTTTTTCATGAACTCATCGATAGACGGAACGCTGATGGTGTTGATGGTGCTTTCTTTCCCCTCTCTAATCTTTATAGCTCCATTAATTCCTGGTTCATTTTCATTTCCAGTAATAATTAACCAATACTCCATGGGACCCCACTTTTCGATCTTCCAATCAAACACTTTCTCGTAGAATCTCTTTGCTTGTTCGGGATCATCTGCACTAATCTCGAAATGAACAACTCTTGACATTTTTATCACTTACCAAAAATTGTTCTTTTATCTTAGATAAGGTTTTTCAGAAGGTTTAATGAATCTCGACAGTCTTTGTCGATGATCAAATGAAGCAGAAAGCGTTATTCATCTGTACGCACAATTCAGCTCGTTCACAGATGGCTGAGAGTTTATTGAATTCTCTTCATGGTGATGAATATGAAGGCTATAGTCCTGGAATTAAAGCAACTAAAGTCAATCCTTGTGTTGTTAAGGTAATGGCAGAGATAGGAATAGACCTCTCTCATCAACACTCAAAGAGCATTGAAGAATTTCATGGAGAGATTTTCGATTATGTTGTCACGGTTTGTGATCACGCAAAGGAGACGTGTCCTTTCTTTCCTGGGAAAACAATTCTTCACAAGAGCTTTGATAATCCTTCGTCCTTCACAGGAACAGAAGAAGAGATATTAGAACAGGTGAGGCGTGTAAGAGACGAGATTAGAAATTGGATAGCGAACACTTTTAGTGAAGACACGAATTCAGAAGAAAAGTAAGTGTTTTTTTAAAAGGGGCTCCCCGTGTTTTCCTTGAACTTAATTACTACGTAACATTCGTTTATGTTCAACAAGAAGACACCGATCCATTATGACTTTTATCCCCTCTTTTCTTGCTATTTCTGCTGCTTCTTCATTGACTATTCCCAGTTGCATCCAAACAACGAAGGGACGACCTACACTTCTCTTCATCTCTACAACTTTTTCCACTACTTCGAAGGCGTCTTTTGATGGTCTGAAAATGTTAACTATTTCTACTGTGCTTTGAATAGCTTTTGGCATTTCAAGTAACGACCCATAACATACTTCTCCAAGAATTTCATTGGCAAATGGGTTTATTGGAATAATTTTGTAACCTTGACTCTTCATGTATTTCGAAATTCTATGAGCATCTTTATCTTCACTTCTTGATATTCCAACCACAGCGATCGAATGATACTTTTTCAGAATCTCGGTTGTTGAAGAGTTCATGAACTTATCCCCCTCTTTGTGTTATTGGTGTTGTTTGTTACTGAAGCATTTCGAGTTTGATATTGCATTCGGTTTGAAATCAAATCTCTGCTAACCAATGAACTTATCTCCCTCATCAACATCACTCGAATCTATGAAAAACTCAACTTCCAATGAAAGAGGATACCAGTGGGTGATTCTCGGTATATGTTCAATTGGCAGCCTCTTCATAGGCGTTGTCAATTCTATATACTCACCTCTCCTTCCTCTCATCAAGGAAAGCTTAGGTTTAACATACACTGGCAGCGGTATGTTTACGACAGCTTATTTCGTTGGTTATACTTTTGGGCAGATTCCATGGGGGATCGTAGTTGATAAGTTTGGTGGGAGAAGAGCAATTTCACTCAGCATTTTGGGTCTATCTGTCTGCACACTTCTCTCAGGTTTTGCTAATAGTGAAATTGAGGTAGTGACCTGGCGGTTTCTCTCTGGTCTTGTAGGTGCAGGAATATTTGTTCCTGGGATCAGGACCATCTCAGAGTGGTTTCCATCTGGGAGAAGGGGGATCGCCATTGGAGTATTCGGTGCAGGAGCAAGCATTGGTGGCATCCTTGCCGCATCTGTTTCTCCAATAATTGCGTTATCGCACGGTTGGCGTTGGAGTGTGTACTCTTTTGCGCTATTAGGATTCATTGAAGTTCCACTTATCTGGTTCCTTATACGGGAATCAGGTAAGGATAGAGCAAGTCAATTTGATTCTAAAAAAAGGGATACGCCAATTCGAAAGTGGAGTTTCTGGGTGCTGGGTTTTGATCAGTTTGTACGGTTGGGAATGGTTTACGCCCTATCCACTTGGTTGCCTACGTTCTTAATTGAGAATCATGATCTACCTCTTGTTCAGGCTAGCACATCCATAAGCCTCATGAGTCTGGTTGGATTGATTTCAAATCCAATGGGGGGTCTCGTGTCAGATAGAGTTGGTGAGAAAGTAGTAATGTCTTTCTCATTTGCAGCTATGACACCCTGTATTTTTGCTCTCGCAGTGTCGAGAAACACCTTACTCATCTGGATCTCCATTTTTATCCTTGGATGGTTAACCAACTTCATTCGTGGACCAGCTTTCGCAATTCTTCCAAAGCTTTTTGGTGTTGAACAAGCAGGAAGAGTCACGGGATACCAAAATACCTTTGCGGCCTTTGGTGCTGTTGTTTTACCCTTTGTGATCAGCTTTCTAAGAGATCAGACAGCCTCCTTTGAAATGGGGTGGCTTTCGCTAATCCTCTTCTGTGGGATGGGCTTTGTTTCTACTCTTCTACTCCGTAGCTCTCAAATCAATAGAGAAAGATAACGCGTATACAGTTAGCTAAAAAAGATACGATCTTCTTTTATTGACAAATAAAAAAGGGATGGAAAGGTCCTCTTGTAAACTAACCTTCAACAAGTGTCTCGGTACTTTTAACTCCCTTAAATCCACCTAACTTTCTTGCAGTCGACTTTACACCATCTAGACTTTCAGCGTTAACGAATACAACACAGTCAAATCTTCCAAAGACAGAATAAGCGTCGACGACGCTTTCTAACTTCTTTGCATCATCAACAAATTTGTTTGTGTCTTCAGCACTAATCTTAACTAATATAACAGCCTGAGTCACGCTGTCACACCTCCAGAGAAATCAACGTCTCAGTTGCAGAGACTCCATTGATGGTACCAATATTCAGTGCAAGTACACTAAGTGCCATTAAGTCGTCGGCTTCAGCTCTAACTGCAATATCAGTCCTTCCCATAACAACAAACGCGCCTTCGACTCCCGCAAATTTCGATATTGATTCTGCGATATTATCATATGTATCAGGTTTAGTCTTAACTAAAATGCACGCCTTCATTATAATTTCCCAGGATAAATAATGGAATTCTGCCTATAATACTTTAAGTCATTGAATCAGAACTTTATTTTAGAGATATTTTACCTATTGGACAGACTTTTACGCATATCCCACAAATTGGGGGCAGAACATTTCTCCCGATCAGATTTCTTGCGATAAAAATATGATGCGGAATTTTACCTAAAGACTCTATTCTCTCAATTACTGATTCTACACTTTCTCCTGTGTAAACTGTAATGCTTGAGAGACATTTTTTCGCGTCAAAGCTTCCATCTTCGTGGATAGCTTCCATTGGACAGGCTTGAACACAGATCATGCATTTAGTGCAGATTTCACTTTCTAAGGGTTGATCTGAATCCAAGTTAGCAGTTGTAAATACTGATACAAACCTTACACGAGGACCATGATCTGGGGTTAATAAGAGTCCGCTAATTCCGATTCTGCCTAATCCAGCTGCTTCACCTGCGTGGGTTACAGAGAAGGTTCCTTTAACATCTTTCATATCATAGTCTCTGGTAGCTGGAACTGGGACAGCGAAATACCCTTTTTCCTCTAAAAATTTGGATACTTGATAGGCTATCCGATTCAACTCAGCGTTGACTGTAATGTATCCTGTATTCATGTATATAGAGCTTGGCAGTGTGCTTACAACTGAGTCAAGCATCCTTAGAGCTATGACAACAACACTTCTAGCATTAGGCAAGATATTTTCTACTCTTCGACCCTCAGGTGCATCATTAAGCAACTCGATAGATGCAATTCCAACACGATCCGCTCCAAGATTCAGAACGTATGATTTTAATTCAGAAGTCAGACTCAATCGTTTTATCTCCACACTCCTTAAGTTGGTGGCAATATAAATAAATTAAATCTAAGGGGTTAAAATTCCACATCTTAGAAAAATGAACTAATATAAGTAAATGCCATTGAAAACAGTGTTGCTGCAGGAAACGTAAATATCCATACAACACCCGAGTACAAGATCATTTTGGTGTTTACTTTCCTTTTCGTAGCTACTCCCGCCCCCCATAAAGCTCCCACTAATATGTGGGTACCAGAAAGAGGAAGACCCAATAATGTACCTATAGCAATTAACACAACAGTCATAACTTGCGTTATAAATGCAGAACAAGGAGTCAAACGAGTTATTTGTGTTCCAACAGCAGATATTACTCTTCTTCCTAAAACAATTAAACCCACAGCCATACCGATGCCCCCCATAAGTCTTGGAGGCATGTAGCTGGGTAGCCCACTACCCATGAACGCGGTTGCATTTCCCACATCATTGGCACCTCTCCAAAACTCTGTCATAAGAGCTGTAACAAACGTCAAGAATATCCAGTTTCTATTTATTTGTTTCTTTTGTCCGTCAATATCGATAAATTTTCCACCAATACGACAGGCAATCCACGAAAATAGAAATCCAATGAACGGAGAGAGCACCCATCCTACGGAAACGCTGCTGAATTTTAACCAGTTTATTGTAGTTAAACCTCCTGACATTAATCCCACTCCAATAACTGCTCCAACGGCTGTGTGAGTCGTCGATACTGGCCAACCAAACCACGAAGCCACAGTCAACCAAATAGCTGTTGAAATAATTATTATCAAATCCGTTCGTTGTGAATTTTCGATTAATAGTAAACCCGTACCTATCGTTTTTTCAACGCTGTACCCAAATATTGCAGCTCCTGCAAGAGCGAAAACAGCACCAAAAATCGCTATACGATCTATACTCCAGTTAGAGCCACTCGCTGCCATAGCCATAGTCTCATCATTTGCACCAATTCCCCATGCTATGTAAAACGAGGCAAGCACTCCTACAATGAGTTCTGAGTTAACAAGTATCTGAGACGTGTCAGTTCACCAGTTTTTAAGAAATTATGTTAAACTTTATACGAGTTTATAGATATAGTTACTTAAAATACAATAAATTCAAGTACTTACTGGTATATACAATACATAGATGGAGGTTATGAATTGTCTATCCACCCTCTGTTATCCTGGTTCGAGAAGAGACATAAATCAACCACGCTAACACTCACTCAGGAACTATTGTCAAAAGCCATCGAGACAGCAGCAGAACTTGAAAAAGCACTCGTAGCTTGTTCAAAGGGTGATAGCGAAGAAGCAATGAATCATATTTCCCTTCTCTTCCAAAAAGAGAAAGAAGTCGACGATCTGAGAAGACAGGTCTACAAAGAGCTCGCTACTAGTTCTCTTCCTTGGAGATATCGAGAAGACCTCATGTTATTGGTTAGGCGTCTTGACCAATTAGCGGATTGGGTTAAGGATTCAGCAAGGAGTATCGTTGTTCTTCAAGAAGCTGAGATGCCTAAAGAGCTCATAGACAGCTACAGGAAGATGGGAGGACTCCTTCGAGAGTGTACAGTATTACTTAGTGGAAGCATTGAAATGATGGGAGTTAATGTTTCTCAGGCAGAAGAACTTGCCATAAGAGTGGAAAACGTTGAAGATAAAATTGACAAGGAGTATCTGAATACAAAGATCTTATTCATTAAATATGGAGAAGAAATTAATCCTGGTACATTGCTTATTTTAAGAGATCTGCTTGAATATCTTGAAAGAGCTGCAGATGTTTGTGCAGATACAGCTGACTTTCTAAAACTTCTTTCGGTAGGAGACTAATTTTTTTCTTTTTTACATAAAAGCGCTTAGAATTAAAAGTAAGGGTAAAGTGTGGAATAAGGCAACAAATGTGACTGTCCTCTTCCATGAAACAGTTAAGAAATCGTTTGTCTTCTCGACAAAGCTACTAAATTGTCTTAACAACGGAAGAAATACTACTGCTCCAATTATATTATTTGCAAGGTGAACAAGCCAGACTCCTATTGCAGCCGGATCACCCGTCGCAAGAGATGCAATCATAACATCAAATACAGTTCCAATGTTTGCGCCTAAAATGTAAGGCAGAATGTTGTAGCTGGCGTCAATTATTCCTGCTGCTGCTAGAGGTATAAGTAGTGAGACCATTACAGATGTGCTTGGTACAAGCACTGTAAAGATAAAACCAGCGAGAAGGGATTTGGTGACGCTTCCAAATGCTGTATTGAGAAGTCTTCTATTTACGTCAGTCTTGAAAACTCTCGTCATGTATCTTTCGCTTCTACTCAATGCGAAAATGAGAAGGACACAACCTCCAATTAACCCTATCCAACCAGGTACATATCTAAGAACAAACTTAACCCACGGAGATACGAGATCAAAAACAGATGGTATCAATGCCATTCCCGGTACTTGAGAGAAAAAGTCCCTTCCTATTAATGCGATATTACTGAACACTCCTAAGGAAAGCTCTAACGTGAGACAGATAAGCAGTGTTCCAACATTATACCAGAAGTGTATCAGAGCAATGATGAATGTAGACTTGAACATCTCAATGTTTCTTCTCATATAACCCATCACCGAGACTAGTAAAGAGGTTATTGTTGTACCCACTTCGGCTCCCAGGATAATTCCAACTGCGGTGATCATGGGAATCACACCTGCAGAAACCAAAGCGACAACTATAGAATCGAAGGCTCCGCTACTCTGAACTAATGCTGTTCCAAACCATCCTGCAAAAACTCCAGTGATTGGTCCGCGGATTAAGCCTACGATGTAATCTACTCCGCCATGACCTAATGCTTTTGCTGAAATCTTTATCATCTCAATAGATGAAACAAACAAGTAAATGCTGACAGCCATTAGAACGTAGTCTTTCCTGCTAACACTTCTTCCTGATTGAGCGCTTTCAGTCGTCTCTGAAGTCAATTGTAATCCTCACATATTAGCGCGCGCTGCTTTTCACGCCTTTTACACACGCATAGAAAGCGATTGATATATACCTTATCACAATAATATATATTCTTATATAGATTCTATATAGAAATAGTGCTAGTTGTCTATGTCTGATTTATTTAAGATGATTGTTATTAGTATAACTGTTTGAAATTCATTTTGAAGCTGATGAGTTTAATGAACAATAAGTATGTGATGTCCAAAATTGTCTGCACAATTGGACCATCGTCAAATTCACCTGAAATAATGAAAGATATGATAAATTCAGGAATGGATTTAGCACGTCTAAATCTATCTCATGGCACATTTAGTGAGCACAGAAAGACAATAAATACATTAAAAAAATTAGGCGGAGCCTCTGTTCTCATCGATCTGCCTGGCCCAAAGATTCGAATTGGTGAAGTAGCTGGACGTATCTTTCTTAAAACAGGCGATAAAATCCATTTTACTACCAAAGATATTACAGGTAATGACGAAGAGCTCCCAATCATCTACAATAACCTTCCAAGAGAAGTTCAAAAAGGCGGAAAGTTATACTTGAAAGACGGTCTCATTGGAGTGGAGATAATCTCAATCGATGATGACTTCAAAGGTTTCTATGGTAAGGTTTTGTCAGAAGGTGAAATAACCAGTCATCAAGGACTGAATCTTCCTGGAGCAACTCTTTCTTTAAGGTCACCTACTAAATCAGACATTGATGGAATTAAATTTGGGCTCAATGAGCACATAGACTGGTTTGCGTTGTCTTTCATCAGAGATAGAAGGGATGTTGAGAACGCTCGAAAAGTAATAGAGCAATCTGGAGGAGATCAGCCCATAATCTCTAAAATAGAACATAGGGATGCAATCGATAACATAGATGAAATCATCGAAGCTTCTGATGGGATAATGGTTGCACGAGGCGACTTGGGGATAGAGATCCCACCCTGGGAAGTACCTGCCCTTCAGAAAAGTATTATATTGAAATGTAATTCAGCAGGAAAACCTGTCATTGTAGCTACTCAGATGCTTGACTCTATGGTTTCTAATCCACGTCCTACTAGAGCTGAAGCTAGCGATGTTGCTAACGCCATCTTGGATGGTGCTGATGCCGTAATGTTATCTGATGAAACAGCAGTTGGACGATATCCAATCGAAGCTGTTAAAGTTATGAATAATATTTGCTTTGAAGCAGAACAGAATCTACCTAAATTTGAAATAGATTTACCCGAGAGAGATCTGCCTATACCTGACCTTATTGGTAGTCTCGCCTCTCGTGCGACAGATGTGATTAAACCCGCAGCGATAATTGTGATTACACGTAGCGGATTCACTGCTCGTATGACTTCAAAACACCGACCTAAGACTCGTATTCTAGCTGTCACAAGAACCTCAAAAATAAGAAGACGGATGCGACTTTATTGGGGTGTTGAACCACTTGATGTTATCAGGACTAGAGATCGAGAAAAGATCCTTTTCAGAGCAATCTCTAACAGCATTAATATGGGATTCCTCGATAGAAAGGATACAGTTATGATAATTTCTGGCCATTTAAGCACGTTTGAGATCAAAAGAGTGAAAGACGTATTTTGAAATCGCTAACTAACTAATTACATATGATTGAAATGTACGATTTTGATATTAGATGAGCTGTTAAGGATAATCTGATAGTTATAGAGACACAATGAGTTGTGAATAAAAGATTGAGCTTAGAGATTAGAACCCACACAGGTCTTCACATCTTGAAAGGCGCAGTGTATCATGTGCTTGGAGCCAAGTGGACATCAGGTGTTCATGTGACCAATAATCATGGTCGCTTAACTGTTCAATTTGACAGAAAACCAAGTGATGCAGAAGTGGCTCACATTGAGGCTGAAGCAAATAAAAAAATCCAGGAGAACGTTCCAGTAGAAGTGCTGAAAATGGAGAGAACTGATGCAGAGGCTAGATGGGGAGACTTCATTTATGATGTGTTTCCCCTGCCTCCTACTATCACAAGACCTACGATTCTATACATATCAGACCAAAATGCGTCTGAAGGACAAGACTTCTGGAACGTTAATGCGTGTAACAAGACTCACACCAGAACGACTGGAGAAGTTGGGGCTATTCATATCTCCAAATGGCGTTATAGGCCTTCTAAACAAATTCTTGAAATTTCGTTCAACATTGAGTAATAAATAGCTGTAGACGTATAGATACGACTTTCTAACCGAGATTCATAATAGTGTAGTTCACTTCTTCTTTTTATGATATCCAATGATAACAATAACGCCTCTTACTGAGATTCCTCTGATCAAAGAAGGTGATAACTTAGCTAAGATGATCTTTCAGTCAGCTAAAGCTCAAAAGATCGAATTGGAAGAAGGCGACATAGTTGTTGTTACTCAGAAGATAGTTTCAAAGTCTGAGGGACGTGTTATCAATCTAGAGAGTATAAAACCGTCATCTTTTGCTAGGTGGGTGGCTTTAAAGACTGATAGAGACCCTCAATATGTTGAAGCTATTCTTAGAGAAACCAACCGCTTTGTAAAGATGAAGTATCGACACATAATAACAGAGACAAAACATGGCTTTGTCTGTGCTAATGCGGGAATTGACCGATCCAATATTGAAGGTGAGGAGACGATTTCACTTCTCCCGAAGGACCCTGATGAGTCAGCAAGGAGAATTAGAGCTGAAATAAAGAAGTTGACTGGAAAAAACGTGGTCATCATAATAACTGACACATGGGGAAGACCATGGAGATTAGGTCAAGTCAACTTTGCTATAGGAGTGGCTGGAATGACTCCTTTTCGAGATCACCGTGGTGAGACAGACATGTTTGGATACACTCTTAGAGTAACCAATATTGCCATAGCTGATGAATTGGCGTCTGCTGCTGAGCTTGTTATGGCTAAATCAGATAGGATACCGGTCGCGGTAATAAAAGGCTGCAAATATAGTGTTGGAGGAGGATCTGCTAGGGGTCTTATTAGGTCTATTAAAGACGACTTATTCAAGTAAGTTATTTAACTTACGTACCTCTCGAACCTTAATTTTATTGATCTATACATATTTTTCGATATTCTATAGATCGTTAATACAATGTATATATGTATCATTGAGGATCCAACTTTGAATGGGGAATATATATGGATGAACAGAGTTTCTCTGGCGATGTGAGAAGACTTCAGAGAACAGGTCAATCCACTTTCATTGTCTCTCTTCCAAAGAATTGGGTGGAGGAGATGAAGTTGGGTAAAGGAGACTTAGTTACAATCCTGAGACATGGGGATCAATCCCTCTTATTGTCTCCAAGAGACATTAGAAAAGCAACTGAAAATTTGGAAGTGACTCTACAGATCTCATCATCTGAAAATCCAAACAGCATCATTCGAAAGTTGATCGCTCTTTACTTTAGTGGTTTCCGCATAATCAAAATAAAAGATAATATCATTACGCCCGAACAGAGAGACGTCATTAAAGGATTCGTCAGAAGAAAATTCGTTGGAACAGAGATAGTAACGGAATCCCGAAGCGAGATCACTCTACACGTGCTTTTGAGTTACGCTGAACTCCCCATAGACACTGCAATGAGGCGTATGAGTCTATTAGCAACGTCCATGCATCAGGACGTGATTGTGGCTTTGAAAGAATTGAATTACGAGTTAGCCAATCAAGTCTCTAAGATGGATGATGAGATAGACAGATTCAATTTTTACATAATTAGGCAGTTAAACACGACACTTCAGAGGATTAATCCTCCAGGAGAAATGGGTTTGGAGAGTCTATCTGAATGTTTGGGATACAGGTTAATCACAAAAGCTGTAGAGAGGATTTCAGATCACGCTGCTAGAATCGCTGACAACGTTCAACTGATAAAGGAACCGATAAGTCAAGATATCTATGAAAAAATTGACGAGATGAGCATATTTTCAACTTCCATGTTCGAGGCGTCTATCTCTTCACTATTCAAGAGGGCTGTTGGTCTCGCTGATGAAGTTGTTCAAAGAAAAGCAGTCATTGAACGCCACGAATCAGAACTGATCAGATTCATATTTACACACGAACAATCGGTTGACACTGTGTCGAGTCTACGATTGATAGTAGAGAGTTTAAAGAGAGTTTCAGATTACAGCAGTGACATTGCAGAAATAGTAATTGACATGATGGTGCCTGACTCTATACAGGTTACCATCCAACCGAATATCTCTCTATAATCGCGAATTCAAACAAAGGACACGTTTTCAATAAATAAAAAGGATAAAAAAGGGTTAGAGGTAAGTCACTTTTTCAGCAGATTTGCAGATGTCTAGAAATCTCTTCACTTCTTCAGGTTCTATGTCGTCATACTCAGTGCTTACAGCAATTGCTATGTCATACACCGATCTCTTACCATCAACGAAGTTAATAATCTCATGTGGTGCCCCACCTAATCTAAGGAAGTAGTTGCGATGTGGATTATGTTTAGAGTTGAACTCTGAAAGCCACTTCTTGTCTTTCTCACTCTTAATATGCCACGGTCTAAGGCTTCTTGCTGGACCCTCAAATGTTCTCTTAGGTATGAGGTTCTGAGCTTCAACAACTTGTTTTCTCCGATCTTTCCACATCCTCTTGACGTTGTTTTCTTTACACAATCCCTCGTAGACATCTCTTAGTTTACTCTTCTCAGACTTCGCCAAGTCAGTAATCTCCTTTTTGAACCTTTCAAGCTTTATAGGTGCATCAGCTGAGAGAGTCATTACGGATTCTATAGCTTTTACTTCTCGAGTAGAAGCCTCATCAAGCATTTTAACACCTCTCAGATATGTCACTCCAAGCCTACGAGACAGTTCATTACCTATGAAGCTCCCTTCAAGGACCATCAACTTGTTTAATACTCTGATTGTGGTTTCGCCTATTCTCCTACTTCCATAAGTTGACGTTAGAGATGCAAGTTCTATAGCCGTTTTATGATAAGTGTTTGCAATTGTTAAAGCAGTTGCTCCAGTGACGACACCAACTTTCTTCATTTTGGTCGAGTCCATTCTAGACACATCGTCAAATGAAGTGTGATGGAAGTGGTCTGGGTTGTAGAACATGACGCTTGGAATTCCAAATGCAGCATCAGAGAAGAGAAGGTGATCTGAACCTCCTGCGAAGCCTTCCACCCTATAGTTGAGACCGTACTGCCAGCCTTCAATTGCCGTTCCTCTTCTATCATCAGCCACTTCCTTGAGTAGATTGGAGAGTAATGGGTTTAGGTATGAGGGCGTAGAATCAGGTGCCGAGACCAAGTTGAGAGGCCAACCAACGGTAACGGGATGTTCACCAACCATGTCAAGGTTAATAGAAACATGGATCTTACTCAGCTTATCTTGATGCCCGTGCATCCAGGCGACCGTGCCGTTAATCTCTGGAACCCACATGAACCGTATGGTTCTCTTGGGAGGATCAATTTTACCAGCGTCAATAAGCGCCCTAATCGATCTAGCGATCTCAATAAGGACGCCGCTTCCAGAAGCATTGTCGTTATTACAAGATTTAGGGTGACAAAGATGAGCGATTAGTATTATCTCCTCTTCAGGCTTCTCAGTTCCTGTGATCACCGTTGTCAAGATCTCAGAAAAACCATTGTATAGTTCAGCGTCAACCTTACAGTCAACCTTAACTGTCTTTCCCTCATCGAGTAACTTCTTGATCTTCTGGTATTGTCTATCACTGATCGAGAATCCAAAAGTGGTCTTTTCACGGGTGTCTTGTCGTGGCCAGATACCATTATACCGTACAAGATCCGGGTACCCGGCTGCTCTGTCCCAAACTGGATGATGAATAGTGCCTATTGCTCCATGCTCAATAGCTTTGAGATGGTTTGTCCTTGCTTGACCAGAGACCAAAGCCATCTTACCCTTGACGTCTTTTCCTTTGTAGTTGTCATCCTCAACCCCGCTTCCAACATCCACAACTTCCGCAATGACATCCGCACTCTTAGAGTGGGTGGCAAGACTCATAGCCAACTCATCATAACGCCCGAGCAGCACATCTACGGGCTCTACCATACGTATTTCGCTGCTGTTAACCTTCCAAGAAATTATTGCGTCATAAGTCCAATACTTCGTCTTACCATCAGCCGGAAACTTTTCTATCACAGCATTTTCAAGACCGATCTTCTTCAATTCCTCTAGCACATAGACTGCTGCGTCGTGAAATCCAGGACTAGCTTGAATTCTATGATGCTTAGCTATCTCAATTGCGTGATCCTTAGCCATCTTACCAGACACCTCATCGAGAAGCACATCAGCATACTTGTTCAAATTTGATTCCTTCTAAACAACGATTAAGATTGAATAAAATACTAAAAGATTTGTGGACAATTACAATTACACAATTAAATCCCACATTTTTCGTTTAATTTTTAAACATAATAATTAAATATAGTTTTTTATTTCAACACGGTGAGACTTATCGGAGAAGATCTGATTCATCCCGTTTATAGAGAATTTTCATCTAAAATCTAAACGATGTGAGAGAATATGACCACGATCCTCCATAACGCGTTGGACTTCTGGAAAAGACAAAAGAGAAACTGGAAGATCATTGTCTCAAGGCAGATCTTCAATAGGTTTTTCGACAGACTGACTCTCGGATACACTAACATCTACATCAGACAGCTTGGAGCTTCACCGCTTCAACTCGGATCTGTGAACAGCATTTCAGGCATTGCAGGCACACTAGTAGCCACTCCGGTTGGCTGGCTTCAAGACAGATATAGCTTGAAAAGAATCATCACGATAGGCATAGGTCTTTTAACAATTGTTCCCTTATTCTACGCATTGGCTTATGACTGGACCATGGTTATTCCCGCAATCTTACTTACCGGATTTTGTTTGAGGATCGGCTCATGTGCTACGATATGCGATCTATCACTTCAGAGTAAAGATAGAGCAACAGGCAAGGCTCTGTGTGAAGTTATTGGCTCCACACCCTCCCTCCTCGCACCAGCTGCAGGAGCAATCCTAATAACTATATTCGGAGGGATTAGCGCTGAAGCCATTCGACCATTATTCTGGATCCAGTTTGTAGCGCGATGTATATTCTTCCTCTTCATAGCGACACAGTTGGGTGAGATTACGAGAATAAAGAGGGCTAGAAGCGGAAAGAACTTCATAGGTGATTTTCGTGAGGTATTTGATCACGGAACCGCCATTAAACGATGGATTCTCTTCTACTTCATCACCTATTTTACGCTTGGTATGATCACTCCTTTCAGAGAACCCTTCGCAAATGAGATCAAGGGAGCAGAACAACTCATAATCGGGGGCATGACAACCGCGCAGGTTCTAACACAGGTTCTGTTTGCAGCCCCTCTGGGACGCTTCGCCGATAGGATAGGACGAAAAAAGATGTTTTACCTGTTGACACCCCTCTACAGTGCATCAAATCTCCTCCTTGTCTTAGCCCCATCAAATGAATTCCTCATCGTGTCAGCGATTTTAATGGGGTTTCGAACGATAACAACAATAATCTCAGTGGGCGCGATGATTCCTGAACTGGTTCCTAGCGAGTACGTTGGAAGATGGAGAGGTGTGATGGGATTCTTTTATGGCTTAGCAAACTTCACCTCGCCAATAATCGGAGGATACATATGGGAGAATCTGAGTCCAACTTACGTATTTCTAATACCCCCCGTTATCGACTTGTTTATCTGTATACCTTTAATGTACACAATACCAGAGACGTTGAAGAAAACTCTTTGAGAAAACACAAGCATTCACTTCTTAGCCGTCACAACACGTCATCCCTTGAAATGATCGAGCTCAGAATGATTATATCCATCTGAGAACAGATCATACTTGGTGCTTATATTGCCTCATGGATATAGTGGTAAAATCTTTAGAGTAGACCTTGATTCTGAAAAAGTATCTGTTGAAGAACAGAGCGAAGTCTTTTATCGAAGATACCTTGGTGGATGGGGCTTCATAACCCATTACCTACTAAAGGAACTTGAACCAGGCATCGAACCCTTCAGCCCTGAGAACAAACTCATTTTTGCCCCAGGTGTAGTGACAGGAGCTCCAATAGGTGGAAGCGGTAGAAACGCTGTGGGCGGTAAGTCTCCTCTCACCTTCGCGTTTGGCGCAGCTGAGGCTGGTGGATTTGTAGGCGCAGAGCTGAAAAGAGCAGGGATCGACTGCGTCATTGTTGAAGGTCAAGCAGAGGACCCTGTTTACCTCTGGGCTCATGATGGAAAATTGGAGATACGAGATGGAAAACATCTCTGGGGTCTTCGAACAGGAGACGCTCAAGATGAAATCCGAAAGGAGTTAGATGACAAGATGGTGAGAACAGCCCTCATAGGTCCCGGAGGCGAGAATCTGGTCCGATTTGCCTGCGTTATGAATGACCTAAAGGACGCTGCAGGCAGAACGGGTATGGGAGCCCTAATGGGTTCAAAGAAGTTGAAAGCTGTTGCAGCCAAAGGCAGTGGAATGGTTAACGTATCAAATCCTGAACTTCTCACCAGCTTCCAAAGGAGACTGGCAAATGAGATTCGCGAAAAGCCTAGTGGTTTAAGTCAGTATGGGACAGGTAGAGACTTGACTGGAGGCGTCATCTCAGGTAACTTGCCTACTCGAAACTTTAGGGATGGAGAGTTCCCATCGCCAAAGAAACTCGGTTCAATTTACTGGAAGGAGAGAGGGATTCTAATTGGAATGGAAGGATGCTACGCGTGTCCTGTTCGATGTAAGAAGGTCGTAAAGATTGAAGGTAAGTATAATGTGGATCCAAAATATGGGGGTCCAGAGTACGAGGCCGAAGGAGCCCTGGGCTCATGTTGCGGTGTTGAAGACGAGGAAGCCCTGTGTAAAAGTAATGAGATTTGCAACAGTTATGGACTAGACTGCATCGGAACTGGTGTAACTGTGGCCTTCGGTATGGAATGTTTTGAGACTGGCTTGGTAACAAAGGAAGACACCGATGGAATAGATCTCACCTTTGGAAATGGTG
>Ga0209635_10001775_pt1 | contig 16170 bp, 15 predicted proteins | sample DeeMarSWOR230_32_FD_187463 | JGI IMG/M metagenome (GOLD analysis project Ga0209635, IMG submission 187463) | Marine sediment microbial communities from White Oak River estuary, North Carolina - WOR-2-30_32 (SPAdes) (version 2) | ecosystem: Environmental > Aquatic > Marine > Intertidal zone >... | reverse complement strand
GAGGGCGACCCCAGCTGTCATCCTTGACGCGTATCCAATGTTGCGCACTGCGTCCCTGAGGGACACGTTCTCTGGCAGAAGCTCCCGGGCTTTACGTGTCTTGTTCTCGATGTTGATCTCGGGTGCCACGACGACCATCCCAACGTTGGGGGCGTCGAGCCTGACCACATCGTAGTCGTCCCCGACAAGCACGTAGCCTCCGAGGATTGACGCTGCCACATTGTCTGCGTGAGGGGCGCCCGCGACAGCCCCCTCCCCATGAGCGGCGAGCCCGATCAGCTCTCTTGTGTCGAGACCCAGGCCGAGCATTTGGTCTACGGCTATCGCCGTGGCTGAAGCCGAGGCCCCGGACGAGCCCATCCCTTTCCCGGGGGGAACTCCCTTCCTGATCTCGGCGTTGAAACCATGGGAGACGTCGTACCTTTCTTTAGCCAGCTGGAGCACCGCCCCCGAGCTGTTATTCTCCGGATCCACCGGTATACCGTCTGCGCCGACTCCTTTCACGGATAACCTGACCTCTGGTCCATCGATCTTCTCTAGCCGGACGATGTCGCCTAAGCTGTCGAGGGCTACACCGATCACGTCAAAACCAGGGCCAAGGTTAGCTATGGAGCCAGGCGAGTAAACACGAACCTGTTTTACAGTCACCTGTCACCCTGTTCACCTTGACTTCCTTTTCATAGAAGCGTGGCAATATAATGGTTTCGTATAGAAAACAAGTAGTATAGAGTACGAGTCTACATACTGGGCGCTCTGGAGTCTCATCGAAGATATAACGATGAATGTCGTTTGCGGTTATGAGTAAAAAAGGATGTCCCTAACAGAATTAATTTACTTTGGTGTTATGATGAAATCAGGCATTTCATGGGGAAAAATCGTTGCGGTCAACGTTTAAATAGTATCAAAATGTCTCTCTTGAGAGTGGTAGCTTTTGATAGAAGAGGTACGACAAGCACTTGAGGATGTACGGCCACACCTCCAAGTAGACGGAGGAGACGTGGAGCTAGTAGACGTCGAAGAAGACGGAACAGTGAAGGTAAGGCTAACCGGCTCCTGCGCAGGCTGCCCCATGAGCCAGATGACTCTGAAGTGGGGTGTAGAGAACTACCTCAAGAAGAAGATCCCCGCAGTCAAATCCGTGGAAGCAGTTTAGGAGGCACCCAGCTGACGCTGCCCGTTGAGCTAGATAAGGCCCAGAGCTACGGAGACATTTTCGCATTGGTGAAGAAGGCGGTCAAGAGAAGTCTCGGGCTTCACCGCGTTGGGCTCATGATGTACCTAGGCAACCTGCCCATCAGGGTGGGGGCTTTCCACCCCCTAGGCACAAACGACATTGTCCTCAACAGGCGACTGCTGGGCTCAACGAAGAGCCAGAAGCAGAAGGCCCATGTCTTCGCCATACTAGTGCACGAGTACCTCCACTCCCTCGGGTTCACTGATGAACGCAGGGTGCGGAAACTCACGTATAAGGTGTGCCAAGAGAACTTTGGGAAGAACCACCCGACGGTAGATGCAGCCCTCACCGGGCCGTGGGCAAACCTCTCGGAGGAAGACTACGAGGAGATAGAATCCGAGTTAGATCTTGAGCTGGTCCGCGACTTCGAGAGAATAGACAGCGGGTATATTATTTAAATAAAAATGGTTAGGCTATTCCTGCTCCTTTAGCAGAGCTTTCTTGGTGATCTTCACCAGATCCTCGGGTGGGATGGGCTTCATGAGCACCTCCCTGATGCCCAGCTCCTCCTCGTTGACCTCATCCTTGAAGCTGCTGTAACCCGTGATCATGATGATGTTCACGTCGTCGCTGTTTTCACGTATCTTTTCCGCAACCTCGTCGCCGAGCATGTCGGGGAGGTTGATGTCAAGGATGACCAGGTCGTATTTCTTCCTGTTTGCCTTGTAGAGCGCCTGGAGTCCTGTGATCGCCGTGTCAACGTTGAACCCGACGCTCTGAAGCACCAACTTGAACGTGTTAGCTAGCGACTTGTCGTCGTCAACCACTAGTATGCTCTGGACCCCAGCCTCATCATCAATCTCGGGGGCGCCCACCTCGTACTCGAGTAGGCTTCTCCTTAGAGCGGGGTCCCTCTGGATTGTCTGGCTCACTATCTCCAGCCGCTCGACGAGCTCGTCGAGTTTTTCCTCGTGCTCCCTAAGAATGTTTATCAGCAGGTCTAGCACGTCGATTTTCTCGGTGAACGACATTTCATCACTTGGATATCCGCACTGGATGCTGTACAACTATCATAATATAAGACTCTTTAGGCGCTGGTTTCTATATCTAGGCTCTATTTTAGGTGGCTAATTTTCACAGTAGGGGCACCTGAGAACCCCATCATATCCCTGTGAGTAGTTCTCAACGATGCCGTGTACTGGGCGCTTGAAGGTATAGAACTGGAGGCTCCCGCTCTATCCGTGCTGTGATCTATGGGAAGTAGGTACGGCCCCTGCCACCAGTAGCCTGATCTTCTACAGAAGGCTGAGCCTGATGCGTGTTTTATGCAGCCTCTCTACCTGAACCATGCCGGTTTGGTCTCACACGCGTCACTATTTTCGGTTATGCGACCTACCCGTACATCGGCGAAGTATATCCCGGAAAAGATTAAACGGTATCACCCTCTCTCTTTGATGGTGTTCTGGATTGGACAGGAAAAAAGTCGACGAGTTCAAGTACGTCGTGGAGGCTAACCGACTCATGAGAGACGGCGGCCTATTCCTCGTAGCCGAGGGAAAGGACGTTAAGCCCAACGCCATGACCATCGGGTGGGGCTTCCTGGGTACCATGTGGAGGAGGCACGTCTTCGTGGTGGCGGTGAGGCTGTCGAGGCACACGCACAAGCTCCTGGAGGAGTCGAATAGCTTCACTATTTGTCTCCCCGGAAAGGAGATGGCGGAGTGGCTTGAAGTGTGCGGCACAAAGTCGGGCCGCGACATGGACAAGTTCAAGGAGCTGGGAATGACGGCGGCGAGAGGTGTAGACATGGAGGCGCCCTACATCGAGGAGTGCCCGGTCCACATCGAGTGCGAGATAGTCTACAGGAACGAGATGAAGCCGGGGCAGCTCAAGAAGGCGGTAGAGGATGAGGTGTACCCAACCAAGGACATGCACGTCATCTACTACGGAGAGGTAAAGGGCGTCTACGCGGTGGAAAAAGCCGAGGAGAAGCTTGCATAGGTGAATGAGATGAAAATAATCTTAGTCTATGACTCACGTACAGGGAACACGGAAAAGATGGCTTACGCCGTCGCTGAGGGCATAAAGGAGGCTGGGGTAGAGCCCGTTGTAAGGAAGGTGGACGAGGCAAACGTGGACGAGCTTCTACAGGCCCAAGGCCTCATCCTGGGGTCGCCCGTCTACTATGGTTTACCCACGGCTAAGATCAAGGCTTTCATAGACGAGTCCGTCAAGTTCCATGGAAAGCTAGAAGGCTTGGTCGGTGGCGCCTTCTGCAGTGCGGGGGGAACCCACACCGGCTCCGAGACAACGATCATGGCGCTGCTGGAGGCCCTCATGGTCCACGGCATGATCGTGCAGGGGACGTCAGCCAAGAACCATTACGGCGCAGCTTCGGTGGGAGTACCAGACGACAACGATGTCGAGGTCTGCCACAGGATGGGCGAGAGACTAGCCAAACTTGTGAAGAAGCTCAACTCGTAGGATCCATGCCTAAGAACCCTTTTTCTTATTAAAGTGACAATACATTCGGTAGTTGATGTCGTCAAACTTAGGAGACCGGCTCCTCGATGATATTGAGACAGACTTCAAAGGCCTCGTGGAGCTTTGCTCCAGCTTAGTGAAAATACCCAGCGACAATCCGCCGGGGGACACCTCTAAGTTAGCCTCGTTCATTCAGGGCTACCTCGAAAGCCTCGGCGTCGCCGTCGAGACCTTCGAGCCAACGGAGGGGGTGGTTAACGTCGTTTCATCGATCGGGGAGGGGACCCCACACCTCATACTCAACGGCCACTTGGACCAGTTCCCAGGAGACGTGGGGGAGGAGTGGAGCCGCAGCCCCTACTCGGGGGAGGTTATAGGCGGAGAGCTTCATGGCCGAGGGAGCGGCGACATGAAGGGTGGTCTTGCGTCGCTCCTCTACTGCTTCAGTAAGCTGACCACGCTCAGTCTACCCGGTAAGGTTACGTTCACTGGCACATCCGACGAGGAGACTGGAGGCAGGTGGGGCGCCAGGTGGCTCCTCGACAACGTGGAGGGCCTCCGCGGAGACGCGGTCCTGAACGGGGAGCCTTCGGGCCTCACGGTGAGGATTGGGGAGAAGGGCAGGGTGCCTCTGATCCTGCGGGCCAAGGGCCAGGCGGCCCACGGGAGCTTCGCGGGGTATGTCGGCGAGAACGCTATCATGAAGATGGTTAAGGCGCTACCAAAGGTGGAGGCGCTTCAAGGCACGCCCGCGCCCCTGGATGCCGAGGCGTTGATTCTCACCGAGGAAGTGATGAAGGGATACAAGGAGCAGTACGGCCACGAGTCATCTACGATGGCGGACGTGCTCAAGCACGTGACCGTAAACGTGGGGGTTATCCGGGGCGGTGCCAAGGACAACATCGTACCTGCGCTGTGCGAGGCAGAGGTGGACGTCAGGCTGCCGCTTAGCATCAGCCCGGAGGAGATAAGGAGCAGGGTAGAGGAAGAGATCCACCGAGTCGATGAGGGCATGGAGGTGAAGTGGGGCCGCCACATATCGACACTCACAGGGTCCACCTACACGCCGCCCGAGGCAAGGATCGTGAGGCTGCTCCAGGCGAACCACGCCGAGATCACGGGCAGGGAGCCCTACCTGAGCTTCACCTCTGGAGGCACTGACTGCCGTTTCTGGAGGCTTCTGGGGGTCCCTGCGGTCTCGTATGGCCCCAAGGTCTACGGTATGGGTGGGGTGAACGAGCGCATCACCCTGGAGGATCTGGCGACCACGGCAAGGGTCCACATAGGGACTATCATCGGCTTCCTCACGGGCGAGAGTGAAGTTCTTTAGACACCCACCCGCATTTGGGTCTGATGAAGATCACTTACAAGCCTGCGGAGGAGCTGATAATTCTTGAGATGGTTGAGTACACGCTCAATAAGCTGGCAGAGACAAGCGCCCTCATCCAGGACGCCGGTAGGCCCATAGTGCTCAACTGGGCCGAGGGCATCGTTTTCCACCACATGCCGCTGCCCTTCAACACGAAGGAGTTGCTCAAGGAGCGGCAGCAGGGCCGCATCTACTGGGCCAGCGTTATCTACGCCCCGCTGTCCGAGTACAGACCCACGCTGAAGATAGGACCAAGGGACATACCTATCGTCACCACACCTAACCCGCTGCTGATACAGGCCGCAAAATGGATCAAGGAGCAGATGAGTCACCGGAGGAGTCACCGGATCTAGACTCATCCCTCATAATCCCGACGTAGTCCACTCCGTTAATGTGGAGGCTCTTCTCGGGCACGAGCCCCCTCGGCTTATAGATCATGAACACTATAAGGAAGGCGCCGAGGATCAGGTCTTCGAAGATGTCGATGAGCTTGATCCACTTGGAGCCGATCAGTAAGACCCCGACTCCCTGCTTCATGACGTTGAGGGCCTTGAGTAACGCGACGCAAAGCAGGGTCCCCAAGTAGCTCCCAGCGTTGCTGCCCAAGCCTCCCACGGTTATCATGAGCCACGGCCAGAACGTGTAGGTCACCCTGTCGTACATGACGTGCTGCACGTAGCTGTAGTAGTAGCTCACGAGGACGCCGCTCACAGCCATGATGCCGCTGCCGAACATCATTATCTGGCGGCGGATGTTGGCGACGTTCTTGCCTGTGCTCTCGAGGGTCAACTCGTTTTCCCTCACCGCCCTCATGAGGCGCCCGAACGGGCTGTTCATCATGGTCCTAATTATGATGTAGCAGACCAGGCCCACCACCAGAATGACCGTGGCTATGATGACCATCTGCTCGCCTTGGTACCAGGCGAAGAAGTTGGGGATAAACGCCCCCAGCGTACCGCCGGCGATACCCTCGTTGTTCGCCGCTATGACGCTCACCGCGTTGCTGATTATCAGCAGAAGCATCATCAGCCTCGTGGCACGGAGTCTGCCGCTCATCAACCCTATCAGCCACCCGGTGGCTGTGCCCAGCGTGAAGGCCGCCGCAAGGCTGAACAAGAACATGCTAAGGCTGAGGAGAGGCTCCGCCTGGAAGAGCCCTGTCAGCATCCTCACGTTGGTGGGGTTGTCGTAGATCCAGTCAGGCCCAAAAACGAGCCCCGCGCCTCTCCCTATCCACATGCACAGCCTGATCACCACCGCGCTTACGGTGAAGGCGCCGACGGCGACGCTCACGTTGCTGCTCATGTTGGGGATGCCGCCGTTCCCGAACTGGAAGTTCAGGGCTGATGATATGATGACGTAGTGGCCGAAGAATATCGCCGTGTTTATCACGATGATCTGCCATTGGCTCAGCATCCAGGCTCCCCGTAGATAATGATTCACAACAATTATCGGTTATAGGGTTTTGCACGGCGCTTAACCATGTTTTCAATTTTATTATATGATTCCATGTAACTAGGAACATCAACCAGGTCCAAAATTTTTTTCGTAATACCAAGTAACATGGCACAAGCCCCCTATAAGCCTCCGATCGAGGGCAAGACGCTTATTCCATGAGACAAGAAAAATCGATGTGCGAGTCACCCAAACACACCATCATCAAAGGGGGGGGTAGACAAGAAAAGGCGAACCGAAGCCCCTTCCACCAAAAGAAGCCCCAGAAACACCCCTCTCAGATCCAATCATATACAAAAGTGTAATCCACCGAACACAAAAACGCAGCCCAAAAACGCTAATCCCATGTAACCAATAAGAGCCGGACCAGAATTTTTTTCACAGATTACAAGTAGCTTGAAACAAACCCCCAGAAAAGCCACGACCACACCAAAAAGCTCAACCCATATAATAGAGAGAATCCGTGCGCCGCATACGATCAGCGCTTGTTTCCAGCGCACCCCTTTCTCTGAGCAACAATATCCATTCTAAATTCAACCAGAGAGACAGTAAACTCTCCAAATATTAAAGAAATAATTATACTCGCGCTTGACGAAAAACGCATCCCTTTTCCTCGACGGATTCTTTAAATCATCGTAGACGGGTCATACATGAAAGATTAGAGGTATGCTTGATGAGAGACAAAGCGATCTCCGAGATATTCGAGGCAGCCAAAGCCGAGGACAGGAACTTCCTCTACGAGCACGAGGCTAAGAAGCTGTTCGGTCTCTACGGTATGCCGGTCACAAGGATACATGTAGCCAAGAATGAGGATGAGGCGGTCGAGGCCGCTGAGAGGATAGGGTTCCCCATAGTCCTCAAGATTGTGAGCCCCCAGATCCTGCACAAGAGCGACGCCGGCGGCGTCATCGTGGGCGTCGAGGACGAGAAAGGCATCAGGGAGGGCTTCAAAAGGATCATAGACAACGCTAAAAAGTACAAGGCTGACGCCGAGATCACGGGCGTACTCGTCCAGGAGATGGCACCCAAGGGCACCGAGATCATCGTCGGAAGCACCACGGACCCCACTTTCGGGCCTACCCTCATGTTCGGGCTGGGCGGCATATTCGTCGAGATACTCAAGGACGTGAGCTTCCGCGTCGCCCCCATCGACGTGGTGGACGCCCGCGAGATGATCAAGGAGATCAAGGCCTACAAGATCCTCGAGGGCGCGCGGGGCATGCCCCCGAGCGACCAGGAAACCCTCGCCGACATTCTGGTCAAGACCAGCAGGATGCTTATGGAGTGCCCCGAGGTCAAGGAACTGGACATGAACCCCATCCTCGCCTACCCCGATGGCGCCCGCATCGTCGACGGCAGGATCATCATGTAAGCCTCCCATTCTCATCTGCCTTTCATCAATCACCCTTAGACCAAGGGTTTTGTCACAACTCGAATAAATGGCTGCAGGCACCACCGGTTAACGGGACACATGGGAACATACTTCAAGGCCTTAAACGACCACGACGAGGCGATGCTCCTCTACAACCAGGTGAAGATACTGCTCGGCTTCATTTGGCGGTGGACTGCATCCTCACCAGGGAAGGGCTACGGCACACGCTGAGGCTCATCGAGCTATACTGGTTCTAGCGGAGCCTCGCCGAGCCTCCACCTTCTCATCGTCAACACTAGGTTCAGAAGAACCAAGGTAGCGACAACGAGAGTAGCAACGGTCACAGTCATCTCTCCCCTTCTCTCCACCACTAGGTCGATCAACCGGACCAGGTCCCCCCTCAAGGCGAAGCCCGCCTGAATCAGGCCCGGCGGCCGGGTCTCCACCGTTGGACGATCCGATACCTCGCTGTAGGTCACTCCTCCGCTCACGTAGCTGACTCTGGCTGGCCTGAACTTGTAGATGCCGGGGCGATTGAGCGTCACGCCGTAGGTGAGGGTCTCGGTTGCCGCCGGGGCAATCGAGGCAACGGTCTTGGTGTCGGAGCCTCGCAGATCGGAGGCGTACTCGTAGCCCATGAGGGTTGAGCCGTCATCTATCTCAACGTCCTGTATCGCTTTGTTTCCCATGTTGGTGACCGAGACGGTGATCTCTACTTGGGAGTCTGTCGCAGCCCTTTCCCAGCTTGCTGTCTTGGATACGCTCAGCCTCGGCGGCAGGGAGCGGTCCATCGTCATCTTCAGGGTGTCAGCTGTGACGCTCGTTCCCTCCTCATAGGTCACGTTCCCGAAGCCCTCGGTCATGAAGCCGTACATTGGTAGCAGCGGCGAGACTTGGGGGAGATTTGAAAAGAACCTTATCGCTATTCTCAGCTCGTCCTCTGCGCTGGTCTGGTTGGGTGTCATAAGAGTGATGAAGCTAGCGTCGGAGTCCATGCTATAGCTGGGAAGGGACTCGAGGCCCAGCAGCTCGGCGAGGTCGACGCTATGCCCTAGGCCCTTGGAGGTGGCGCCTTCTTCCCAGTAGTGGCCGCTAACGGCGAAACCGAGGGGCCCCTCGAAGAGTACTTCCAAGTCCTCCATGAACATGTCGAGTATGGGTTCCTCCGGCAGCATTAAAGTGAAGGGCTCCAGACGGATGAACCCCGACATGAACACGGAGCCGTCAGAGGAGCCTTCATGGGCCCCCGGGACCAAGGCGCCGTTTGAGATGGCCTCCTCCACTCCCTCGGTTAGGCCCCCGTGTTCCATGACACCGTTGAGAAACGCCTCGGCCACCTCGGCTGCGTCGGCTTGGCTGTAGCCCACCACCACAGTCATGCTTGGCAGCGTAGCCTCGTCGAGCTGGTACTCTGGTAGCTCGAAGGCCTGCAGCGTGACGAGCTCGACGCCGACTCTATCCTCCAGCAGGGCTTTTACCTGTGCCGAGCTCTGCGTAGCCTCCTCGGGAGGCGTGTCAACGTACATTATGGCATACACTGTGTCTGGTACCAGGTTCAGGAACGACTCGGTGTCAAGCTCCTCGGGAAGAGGCAACAGGCTCAGCAGGCTTGTGGCATGTATATCTTGGGACACGACTATGGCTGCCACGACGTCGTCGGGGACGTCGGCGTCCTCTGTCTCTAGGAACACGTTGATGAGGCCGACATGCCCCTCGCCGTCTGTTCCAGCGACGAACTGCTCCACGTAGACGCTGTCACCAAGATCTATGAACTGGCCCTCCGCGGGGGCCACGGTCGCCCCCAATAAGATGAAGACGACGGACAACGTCTTCAGGGCAGCTACCGTGCGTGGCCGATTAGCTTGAATGCTTCCTGGCAGCGACTCTGGCATTAGTCTCTGACCGATCCTGCCTGCCTCCCCCCCGATCAAGGCTCCCACGAACACTATCAAGGACTTAAAGGCAACCCAGCCTAGAGCCCTGTACGCGTATCCCATGATGAAGTCCATCCCGATCTCGGGTACTGCGCCTTCACCGATCATGTTGAGCACGTCCATGGCGACGTCTCCCAGCATAGGCGTCTCCAAGAGCCGGGTCAACGTCATGCCCTCGGGTATGGGCGGCACCAGCCCCAAGGCCTCCTCGCCCTCTACGTCCTCCATAACCTGCTGGACGTTCATGGCCACCCCGAAGACGGATAAAGTCAGTGTGGGGACGACGAGGGCCCACACCAGAAACATTGTTAGGACGCCCCCCAGGCGCCTCCTGACGATGAGGCCGCCGATGAACGCCGCCGTCAGCCAAACGAAGAGCACGGCAGGGTACCGGAAGGGGTTCGCCAGGAGCAGGTACGCGAGGCTGAGGGCGACGTAGAACTGCGTCCCGAGGAGAGGGGTGAGCCAAATGCCGACGAGCTGCAGGGAGGGTGGGAGGAACGCGAGCCCCAGCCCGAGGACGAGGGCTACACCGAGTATGAAGGCGGCTGTTTTTCTCATAACAAAACCTAATGTTGGGCTACAGGTAGAAAATCGGGGTTTGCCTATAAAAGATAGGCTACATGGACATGGAGCTGTAGACTGGTTTAGTAGCTTCCAGACACTGCCTATACAGTCCGTAGTACCTACGGTATTTCTCGGAGCTCTCGGGGTCGGGTCTCATGGCCACTTTCTCCCCGATCCATTCCTCGATGACTTTGTGGTCGGTTATGACCCCGGAGCCGAGGCCGGCGAGCATGGCGTCTCCGAGGGGTGCCCCCTGAGAGCCTGGGATGTAGCTCATCTCGATGCCTGTGACGTCCGCGATTATCTGCCTCCACAGAGGTGACCTGGCTCCGCCGTCCACCAGCGTGGCCCGGTTGATCTCGATGCCTGTCTCCCACGCGGCCTCTATGCTATACCTCATGGCGTAGGCGACGCCCTCCAAGACGGCCCTGAACATGTGGGCCCGTGTGTGATACGTGGTGAGGCCTAGGAATCCTCCCCTGATGTGCTCGTCCCAGTAGGGGGCCCGCTCCCCCACCATCATGTGGGGCATGAAGACGAGGCTGCCGCTACCGATGGGTGATCCCTCAGCCAGTTTGTCCAGCTGCCCGTAGGCGTCCTCCCCAGTCTCCCGCTCTTTCTCCATCTCCTGCGTGCCCAAGGTGTCGCGGAACCAGCGGACGCAGTAGCCAGCGGTGGCGACGCCCGTGAAACTGTAGAGGTATTTACGACCGTTCACTACGTATGGAAAGTTGATCATCCGGGGGCTGAGCCTCGGCTCGTGGCTGATGAAGCCGTTGCACATGGACGTCCCCAGCATGGAGGCCAGGTCACCGTCCAGTATGGCTCCGCCTGCGAGGGCGCTGACGGCGGCGTCTATGCCGCCGGCACAGACGGGCGTCCCCTTGGCTAGCCCCGTGAGCCTGGCCCCTGTGGCGGTGACTTCGCCGACCACCTCCTCTGAGCTGTGAATCTTCTCGGGGAAGAACGTCCGTGGGATGCCCAGCTCCTCCATCATCTCCATGCTCCAGCCGCGGCTGTGGATGTCGAATACGCCGCCGTAGTTACCCGCGCTGCTGTAGTCGATGTTCTCCTCGCCCGTGAGCTGCCTTATGATGTAAGCGTTGGGGGTCTCGAACCGGTGTATCTTGGCCCAGTGCCCCGGCTCCTTCTCCCTAATCCACAACATCTTGGTGTACCCATAATAAGGGTCGATGACATTGCCTGTGGCCTCGAAGAGGGCGTCCCTGCCGATCCGTTTCTCCACCCACCTGCACTCGTCGGTGGCTCTACGGTCCGCCCATATTAAGCAGGGCCGGATGGCAGTGTAGTTTCTGTCTACGGGTATCCCGCTGCCGCCGTAGAGGCTGCTTATGCAGGCACCCGAGACGTCTCTCGGGTCTACTCCGGACTTTACCACAGCCTCCTTGATGGTGGCGTATGTAGCCTCGGCCCATACCTGTGGCCACTGCTCTGCCCACCCCTGCACGGGAGTGAGTACGCCATACTCCTTGAAGGAGTGAGCCTTTATGATGCCGTCGGTGTCCACGAGAACGGTCTTGGTCCCCATGGTGCCGATGTCGGTGCCGACGAGGTAGCTCATGGATCTGAATTGATAGCCAGTATTATTCAAGAATTTCTTCTGGGAGCTCCCCCTCTTCAACGAGGCCCTTTATCAGCGGGGCCATCCTCGGGCTTATCTCAAGGTACTTTTTATACGTCGACACCGCTTTCTCCTTCAACCCCAATTCAAGTTGGGCTGACCCTAGCTCCATCCAGGCGTCTATGTAGGCACGGTCGGCACGGCTCTCTAGATACGTCTCCAGCTTCCCGAGAGCCCCGTCCTTGTCTTCAGGTGATGCTTGGTTAAGTTGCCTCACCAGCGACCAGCACTTGAGCATGTTCTTACCAGCCTGAAGTATTCTCCCCAGCTCCTTCACGGGCTCCACGTGGTCTTCGACTGAGATGTCCACAACTACGTCGGTTCCTCCCCATCCTCCGCCCTCCTTGACGACCGTCAGCCGCGCGCTCACCTTGCCCCGTGCGTCGCCGCCCGCGTCGTCCCCCGCCTTGAGGGCGGCGTAGAGCCTGTCGTACAGCGGGCCAGTCGTCGTGGTATATGCCTCGGTCATTCTCTCGACTACCTCGGAGCCCACCAGTATGTTGCCCTGGCAGGCGTAGTCGTCCCCCACCCGGTGACCCGCCCAACTGGCGCATTTTTCTCCGGTGAAAGACAGAGCCTCTCCGTCTAGGGTGACCATCCCCACCTGGCGGTGCTCTATGTCCTCGTCGATCTCTTTGAAGTGATCCACGATCCGTTCAAGGGGTACGCCTTCGCCGAATCTCTTAAAGAACAGCCGCTGGAAGGCCATGTTACTCCTCGCCTGAGAGACTATCGAGCCAGCGCCTGGCTCAGCTCGGCCCACGCGCCCCGAGTCGTAGCTGCACGAGGAGATGGCGAAGCCGGTCTCCCTGTTTCGTCTGTCTATGGCGACGATAGAGAACGTCATGGATGTGAATCGGAGGCAGCTGTTTAAAAGAGTGGCTCACTTAAGCTGATTACCTGTTGTGAGCACTATTTTCTAGGTATTCTCTCCTCCACGGAGGCGATGCTGAAGGGCCTGTGGGGCTCCGTCTGGTACCAGTAGGCTGTGCTGCTGTAGTCGTCGCTGCGGTGGTTTGCGTGGCCGTGCTCTATGGTGACGCGGATGCTCTCCTCGAAGTAGACTGGGTCCTGGATGTGGTACCTATACCAAGTGATCTTGCCACTCCAGTTCTTGCCGCCGGGCATTGGTAATCCGTGGTATGGAGCGCAGTACTCTTGGGTAGGGCACCAGCTCATCCCGTAGTAGTCCTCGGTGCCTGTGCCCACGAGGCTGGGCAGCTTCTCGCCATCTATGTAAATCATGTCGTCGCCCTCACCATACCAGTTGAACTTGTCTGTCTTCCTGAGGTTGAAGACATTGACATTGCAGCCAACGTAGTGGCCCCGGCCCTCCGCCTCCAGTATGAGGTAGTTGCCTTCGCCGTCGGGGTTCTCACCCGTGAACATCCATGTGCGGTTGTCTACTCCGCTATCGTTAACGCCATCAGTGGGGTTTTCTCGTCGCCACGCGGCGTGGAACCTACCTAGCCCCGGCTCTGGCTTCGCCCACTCCTCGTAGTCCACGTAGTAGTAGAAGGCCGTTACCTGTCTCTCTCCTTGGTTCTCCACGGTGATCTGGGCGCCGTCACCGTAGGGCATGGGCCACCAGCTGTTGAAGCCCTTTCCGTCCTCGGGGCTCATCTGCAGCGGAGCGGAGACGTAGTTGCGGGTCAGGCCGTGGCCGACGCCGAAGTAGTCGCCTATGGGGGCTTCGACGCTGGGGCTCTCCTCGCCATCCCAGTATGCCCGGAGCACGAGCTTCCTGAGGTACCACTCCTCGTCTGTGCGTATGGTGACCCAGATGTGTTTTACGCAGCCTGGGCCCTCCATCTCGGCTAGGGTCGCCGTCTCCCCCGGGTCTACGACGACGTAGTCTCTGTTTCCGCCGGTGCAGTCGTAGCTGCTGAACCTCTTTCGTTTATGGTTCCTGAGGCGAGGCAGGTCGGATAGACCTCCACCCATGGTTGAGAAAGACATTATTATCATGTAAACGGAGGCGTGGTGAGCGGAAAATACTTTGGATGCTTTACCTTCGCTGCCTGTAGAGCTTGGGATCAACCACCTGCATCATCTTCTCGATGTCGAGGCCGCCTCCGAGAAAGGCCGCCACCCGCTCGGCGCTGGCCTCGGGGTCATCGAGGGTGTCGTTGTAGCTGACGTGGATGGTCTCTATGTCGGGTTGTTCACCCAGCCACTCGTCTATCTCGGCGAGATGTCTCTCGAATATGCCTGCCATGATTTCGTCGGGGACCTCGTCGGTGGGCTCGCCCCGGCGCTTCATCATCTTCTTCTGGCTGGCCAGTACCTCCGGTGTCCTGCGCTCCATGAAGATGACTTTGTAGCTGTGCCCCTCGGGCAGGTATCTAAGGAGGTAGCTGATTACTTTGACGGCCTTGCCGTCGGCCTCCCTTATCCACGACGCGTCTTCCCTGAGCTGCTTGACGCGTTCATCCTCGTAGTAGCCCCGGAGGTTGTCCTCGTCGGCTTCACGCATCTCGTCCTTAAGCACAGGGACGCCGCCAGCCTCCAGCATCCTCATCATCATGCTGGTGCCGCTGCGAGGGAGCCCCGATACAACGGTGATCAAAGCGTTTCCTCGGTGTATTGGTGTTGCGTTTTCGATAAAAACATGCCGCGGGTCTATAGGAGGGCTTTTTAACGAGATAGGTTTTTCACATGTTTTTTACTTGAGGCTTTTTCCATATAAGCGGTAATATTATGAAAATTTATTGTGGTGAGTCACGTTGTTGTACTTATTTGGATGGTAGAGGGACTGTTCTGGGGCTTCTTAAGACTAAATAGGTCTGGCTTCAGCTGGGATGTAGTCCCCCTCCTCCCTTGTTAAAAGGCCTCCACCATCAACATGAGTCTCTGGTAGTCCTTGTCCTCAGCCACCATCATAAATTTCCTGCGCACACGCAACTTTATGACAAGGAGACAGAGTATTGTTGAGGTTCTCAGTTAGACATCTCAACGATTTCCAGATGAAACAACACGAAGTTTCCTTGCTAGACATATAGCTGGATCACGGTGCCGTCCTTGAGCTCCCTGTCGATGCCTACCTTCTCGTTGTCGAACTTGGCGGCGGCTCCCCAGATCCGTGCGTATTTGAACCGCTCGTAGAAGTCGTTATGGATCATCTTTGCCAGGTCGCCGACAGTGACCCCGTCCCTGCAGACGATGGGCTCCACGGCGGCCTCCTTCCCCGGCTCCTTGGTGTACACCCTAACTATTCCCAAGAGCCCGAACAGCTTCTCCCCAAGCACCTTCTGCAGGTCAGGCGTCTTCTCGAAGCTGCAGACTCCCACCTGTAGAGGCGCAGCAGCCTCTCTCAGCCGGTCCACCTTTTCTTGGCTGTACCCCAGGTCAGCCTTGTTCGCCAGCACCAGCGTCGGCCTGTACACGGCGTTGCCGAAGAGGGCATCCTCCACCACATCTAGGGTCACTCTGCCCCTGACATACACCAGAGCGCTCCGTATCTTGTACTCGTTGAGGAGGTCTATGACCTCGTCCGTGGTGCAGCCTTCCAGCTCCCCCTCCCACACGAACTGAATGTCCCTGCCGTGCCCCCTCTTCACTATCTCCACCTCGCCGGGGGGAGGAGCCGTCAGTATCCTGGCGTTCTCCAGCTCCCGAGCCACCATCAGGTAGTTGGCTACCGGGGCGTCCTGAAGGTCCACCACGATGATTATGCTGTCCGCGTTACGGGCCGACGAAAGATTCATGAAGCCCTCCGACTTGCCCTCGCTGCTCCCCTCAACGATGGGGGGCACCTCCACCAGCTGGAACTGGATATCCTGGTAGGGTAGCATCCCCGGCGTCGGCCACGTGGTGCCCCACGGCCAGCTCGTAACCTCCACAGAGCTGTTGGTCACAGCCTTTAGCAGGCTGCTCCGGCCCACGTTGGGGGGACCCACCACGGCGATCTGGGCGGCTCCCTGCTTCTGGACATAGTAGCTGGGGCCGCCGCCCCTCTTCGCCTGCTGCTTCCTCTTCTCTATGTCGTCCCTGAGCTGCGCCATCTGGCGCTTGACCTGCATCTGAAGCTTCTCCGTGCCCTTGTGCTTGGGTACCAGGGAGAGGAACTCTCCCATCAGCCGCAGTCTCTCCTCCGGGTTACGGGTCATGGTGACCTCGTTCCACTTGGCCTTGGCTTCCTGCGGGAGGTTCGCGGGCAACGGAGCACACCCT